>Ga0310695_10000043_pt1 | contig 304176 bp, 260 predicted proteins | sample RumenRJG_04DNA_FD_203882 | JGI IMG/M metagenome (GOLD analysis project Ga0310695, IMG submission 203882) | Bovine rumen microbial communities from Lethbridge, Alberta, Canada - RJG_04 (v2) (version 2) | ecosystem: Host-associated > Mammals > Digestive system > Stomach > Rumen | place: Canada...
ATTACATCCTCTTTGTGCAAACCGAACTGAATCTCCGCCCAAGAAAACTTTTGAACTTCTCATCCCCGAAACAAAAATTCTTCCTATCTTTGCACAACGGTGTTGCACTTGATTGTTGAGTCTACAGGCAAAATATATTTGGGCGGCGACACAATAAAAAAAGGCCTTTGCAGTTAACATAGGGAAAAATCACAGCACTATGGATATCAACACACTCAACATCGACGACAGCGCCAAGCTCAACGTAAAGGCTTGGCTCGAAGGCGAATATGACGAGGCCACGAAGCAGGCTATCCGCGACATGGCCTCCAACCCCCAGGAGCTCAACGAGAGCTTCTACCGCCACCTGGAGTTCGGCACCGGCGGCCTGCGCGGCATCATGGGCGTGGGCACCAACCGCATGAACCGCTACACCGTGGCCATGGCCACGCAGGGACTGGCCAACTATGTGAAGAAAGTCTGCGCTGGCGAGAAGGAGCTGCGCGCCGCCGTGAGCCACGACAGCCGCAACCACAGCCGCGAGTTTGCCGAGATTACGGCCCGCGTGCTCGCCGCCAACGGCTTCCATGTCTACCTCTTCGACGGCATGAGGCCGACGCCTGAGCTGAGCTTCGCCGTGCGCCACTACCACTGCCACACCGGCGTCATGGTCACCGCCAGCCACAACCCCAAGGAATACAACGGCTACAAGGCCTACTGGAGCGACGGCTGCCAGCTGACGGCGCCGCACGACACCGCCGTCATCGACGAGGTGCTGAAGATCAAGCACGTCTCCGACGTCAGGATGGACGCCCCCGAAGGCGCAATAGAGACCATCGGCGAGGAGCTCGACAAGGTCTACCTGGCACGCGTGGAGAAGAACAGCCTCAACCCCGAAGTCATACGCCGTCACCACGACGTGAAGATAGTCTACACGCCGCTGCACGGCACCGGCATCACCCTCATACCCCGCATGCTGAAGCAGCTGGGCTTCACCAACGTCAACATCGTGGAGGCGCAGGCCGTGCCCGACGGCAACTTCCCCACTACCCCGAGCCCCAACCCCGAGGAGAAGGCCGCCATGAGCATGGCCGTGGAGCTGGCCAAGAAGATCGACGCCGACATCGTCTTCGCCAGCGACCCCGACGCCGACCGCGTGGGTGTGGCTGTGAAGCGCCCCGACGGCGAGTGGATGCTCCTCAACGGCAACCAGACCATGAGCGTGCTCTTCTACTATATTGTCAAACAGTGGCAGGAGAAACAGCTGCTCACCGGTAACGAGTACATGGTGAAGACCATCGTCACCAGCGAGCTGCCCGCCGACATAGCCACCCGCGCCGGCATCAAGATCTACGACGTGCTGACGGGCTTCAAGTTCATAGGCGGCAAGATACGCGAACTGGAAGGCGTGGAGACCTTCATCGCCGGCGGCGAGGAGAGCTACGGCTACATGATAGGCGACTTCGTGCGCGACAAGGACGCCGTCAGCGCCTGCTCCATGATCGCCGAGATAGCGGCCTGGGCCCTGGAGCAGGGCAAGACCTTCTTCGACGTGCTGGTGGACATCTACCGCCAGTACGGCTTCTACAAGGAAGGCCTCGTCAGCGTGGTGCGCAAAGGCAAGAGCGGCGCCGAGGAGATACAGCAGATGATGCGCGACTACCGCTCGAATCCCCCAGCCGAGATCGACGGCGAGCGCGTGGTGTGCATCAAGGACTACCAGGTGCTGGAGAGCAAGGACCTGCTGACAGGCACGGTGACCAAGATCGACCTGCCGAAGAGCAACGTCCTGCAGTTCTTCACCGACAAAGGCAACAAGATCACCGTGCGCCCCAGCGGTACAGAGCCTAAGATCAAGTTCTACTTCAGCGTCAAGGCCGACCTCCCGTGCCCCCACTGCTTCGACGACGTCAACAACGCCCTCGACGCCAAGATCGAAAGCATCAAAAAGAGCATGAAGCTGGTTTGACTTTTTCCCCAGAAAAGAGATAAAGAGCCTCGCTATTCGTGTGAGGCTCTTTTTTTCTTCGTGATACCCAGCTCACTATGTTTTTTCCTTTGCAAATCAGAAAAAAGTTAGTAACTTTGCACTTGCAAACAGAAAGAGAACGTTTGTCGACAGAAAGTGCATTTCCGCCTTATTCCGACTATGTGAATCTCGACGCTTTATACAACATTACAGAGATTTACCCCCTTACATAGAGAATGAGGCTCAAATGGACGGCTTCGCTTTCATCGTTGTGTAAATTGAACTACCTGCCGAGTCGCAGTACAAATGTTGCGCCCGTTACACAATAGGGCAATGGTCATGAAACTAAACTATACTACTAAAAAGTTGTTGACACTTTGCGTTGCAGTCCTTCCGCTTATGTTTGCAGTATCTTGTGAGAAGGATAATTCCACGCCAACCAATGAATCGTCAGTTATTCAGGGTGACCCGAACAATCCTGGCGGAGACCCGACACCTCAATTATCCACAACATATCCTATTCCTACAACTTTCCCGGAAAAACATGTGAGTAAGGTAACATGTCAAAATCTTAATTGGCAAACAATGGAACAAGAGTCCCAGACAGTGACTGAATATATATGGGATGGTGATTTGCTGCACGAAATTATTATTACTTCAAATTATAGAATGGGGGATGAGGATATTACAGGTAGATCTGGATACCGTTTCACTTATGAAAACAATAGGGTTGTCTCATGTATCGGTCTTGAGTCTGATGCAAATGGTGAACTACAGGAGGGAAGTGTGGTCAACTACGAATATGATACTAATGGGCGAATTGTTCGTCATGCTTCCGTAGGGGGCAATGAAACAGTGACATACTCGTACCCAGGTAATAATCAGGTGAACCTTTCAATTCATTATGGGAATGAGTCTGGCATCTATTCTCTTGGTTGGGTGGCTGGCAATCTGGTTCAAATCAGTTATGAATCTATGGGTATATATTATACCTATACAAACAATCCCAATCCATTTTATTTCCCAATCCATTTCATGACAGGTATCGATGGAAGAAATAGATTCACAGCGGGAATATCTATGCCTTTCTGGAGTAGTAAATGTGCCCTGACTTCATCTTCCAACAATTATTGCGAGTGGCAATGGACCTTCGGCGCAGATGGTTATCCTACAGAACTGTTTGAGACCAACAACGACGACTGGAAAGGTTCCCCTATTCGTAACCGCTACACGTTTTCCTACGCCAATTGATGTTTCATAACACCCTTTTTCTGTGAGGCGGCACAATATCTTGTGCCGCCTCACGTTATAACGTTGCATATGTACGAATAGAGGATTTTTCTTGTGGAACTACCGTCGAAGATACTGCAGGAGGCTGTTGAGCAGTTGGCCACGCTGCCGGGCGTGGGCAAGCGGTCGGCGCTGCGCTATGCGCTGGACCTGCTGAAGCGCGACGAGCAGAGCGTGCGCGACTTCGGCGAGGCGCTGGTGAGGCTCAAGACGAACCTATACCACTGCCGCTACTGCCACAACCTGAGCGACACCGAGGTGTGCCCCATCTGCGCCAGCGAGAAGCGCCAGAAGGGCATAGTGTGCGTGGTGGAGAACGTGCAGGACGTGATGGCCATAGAGAACACGCAGCAGTACCGCGGGCTGTACCACGTGCTGGGCGGCGTCATCTCGCCCATCGACGGCGTGGGGGTTCAGGACATAGAGATAGGCAGCCTGCTGCGCCGCGTGGAGACTGGCGACCCGGCACCCGTGGAGGAGGTGATCCTGGCCCTGCCCACCACCATGGAGGGCGACACCACTGGCTACTACATACACCGCCAGCTGCAGCCCACGGGCGTCAAGGTGACGACCCTGGCGCGCGGCGTCGCCGTTGGCGACAGCCTCAACTACACCGACGAGATAACCCTTGGGCGCAGCATAGCCCACAGAATACCCTTTGAAGGATGAAGCTTTTATCGACTATTGCCGTGCTGCTGGCCATCGTGTCATGTACGGGTAAGGCGGCCACGCAGGTGCATGACGGCGGCAAAGCCACGGCTGCATACACGCTGGAAGACGACATCGGCGAGATGCTGCTGGTGGGCTTTCGCGGCGTCGCCGTGGACTCCACAGACCATATCTGGCGCGACCTGACGCACTTCCGCGTGGGAAGCGTGATACTCTTCGACTACGATGCCGCCATGGGGCGCCGCGGGCGCAACATCACCGACAGGCAGCAGGTGCAGAACCTCTGCCGTCAGCTGCGCGGCATAAGGCCCGACCTGCTGATAGGCATCGACCAGGAGGGTGGCAGGGTGAGCCGCCTGCATCCACGCTACGGCTTCCCCGCCGTGGGCACGCCGCAGGCTTCGGCGGCCGTGGGCGACGACAGCGTGCGCAGCTGTGCACGCATCACTGCCAGCATGCTGCACGATGTCGGCATAGACCTCAACTTCGCCCCCGTGGCCGACGTTGACGTTAACCCCGACTGTCCGGTGATAGGCAAGCTTGAGCGCAGCTTCTCGGCTTCGCCTGGGAAGGTGACTGCCTGCTGTCGCATCTGGATAGAAGAGCAGAAAGCCAAGGGCGTGGTGTCGTGCATGAAGCATTTTCCCGGCCACGGCAGCGCCACGGGCGACACACACAAGGGTCTCGTGGACGTGAGCAAGACGTGGCAGAAGAAGGAGCTGCAGCCTTACCGTGAGCTGGTAAAGACTGTACCCATGGTGATGACGGCGCATGTCATCAACCGCCAGTTAGACCCCGACGGGCTGCCGGCCTCGCTCTCGCCGCGCATCACAGCCTACCTGCGCGACACGCTGGGCTTCCAAGGCGTGATAGTGACCGACGACATGGCCATGGGGGCCATAGTTAACGAGTACTCCTTTGAGACGGCGCTGCGCATGGCTATAGAGGCCGGTGCCGACCTGCTGTGCCTGAGCAACAACGGAGGCACCTACAACAGCGAGCTGGTGCCGCAGGCGGTGCGCACCATCAAGCGGATGGTTGCCGACGGCACAGTGAGCGCCGAGCGCATACACGCCTCGGCGGAGAGAGTGCGCGCCTTGAAAGCGGAGGTCAGAAATTCCAGGTGAAGCCGTCGAAGGGGTGCAGGCGGTCGAAGCCCTGCTCCTGGGAGCGCTCCTGAAGACGCTTGATGCGCTTCAGGCCCCAGCGCCACAGCTTCACGTCAAAGACGATGAACACAATGAACAGCACGCCGCAGGTGGTCATCACCACGGCGTTCTCCTCGCCGTAGGCCTCGCCGAGGGCGCCGGAGACCATCAGCAATGCGTCGTAGGTGCCGTGCAGCAGCATGGGGTAGAGGAAAGCGCGCCAGAGGTGACGTCTGCGGTGTTCGGGGTCGAACTTGGCGAGGGACACGTAGTAGCCCATGGTGACGGCAAAGAGGAAGTGCGCCGGCACGGCGAGCACGCCGCGCATGAGGGCCGTCATCACCTGGTCGTCGCCCTGCAGCACATAGCCGATGTTTTCCACGCAGGCAAAGCCCAGCGAGAGGTAGGCGGCATAGACGATGCCGTCGAAGTACTCGTCGAAATGGGGGCTGCGCCAGATGAGCCATAGCAGCAGGAGCAGCTTGCAGAGCTCCTCGCTGAAGCCCGCCACGGCATAGCCCGTGAAGATGCCGTTGAACACAGGCATCGACGCCGCGTCGGGAGCCAGAGGCATGATGGCCTGCTCCATGAGCACGGCGGGCACCACGCTGAAGCAGCCCACGAAGAACGTCCACACAAGCTTGCCCAGCGGTTCGGGCTGGTACTTGTCTTTCTTGTAGATGAACCACAGCAGCAGCAGAACCGGCAGCACTGCGGAGATGAAAGCTATGTTCATGGCGCGGGGAAATAAGATGAAGCGGCCGGCCGATGCAGCCGGCCGCTTTGTTCATGGAAGCGGTGTTATTTGTTGTAGCGCTGGCACTCCTTGGGGGTGACGCAGGTGCCGGTGGCGCGGGCCACGAGGATGCGCTCCTCGAGCACCTCGGCGGCGCTGGCGCTGATCTCGGGCAGGGTGCGGATGACCTTGTAAGCCTCGAACTTCATTTTGCGGCTGGTGTTGCCGACGTGGGTGATTTCGCCGTAAGCCTCGATATAGTCGCCGGCGTAGACGGGAGCCTTGAACTCCACCATGTCGTAGGCGCAGAAGAGGCCTTCGTCGCCGTCCTGCTTGATGAGGAGCTCGGTGGCCACGTCGCCGAAGAGGTGAACCATGTGGGCGCCGTCGACGAGGTTGCCGCCGTAGTGTGCGTCCTTGGCGCTCATGCGGACGCGGAGCATTGATGTAACTGCCATAATTTTATCTTTTTTTATTGTTTGTATGTATTATTTTATACGCTGATTCTCAACCGTAAACCCTCAACCGTAAACCTTAAACCCTAAGGTTTCACGCCTGCAAAGATACACAAATCCAGCCGTCTGGCCAAATCTTTTTTGCCATGCCCACCGGCGCGGTGCCGTAATGCTTGCGCAGGCCGCCGCCACCGATGGCGGTCAGGCTCTGCTACGGACATGAAAAAACGGGAGAGCCGCAACCCTCCCGCGAGCAAAAAATATCTGCGAGGGTGCAGATAATGAGCCTGTTACATCATCTCGATGAGGAAGTTCTCGTAGCCGAGCTTGTCGATGTAGTTGAGGTACTGTGCCTCCCAGGCCATGTGGTCCTTCTCGCCCATTTCGCCCGCCACCACGACATCGGCTTCTATACCTCGCAGCTCAGCATCTCGCCCGTCTACCTCTCGCGCATCGTGCGGCAGGTGGCCGACCGGCTCCACTTTGCCGACTCGGCGTCCTTCTGCAAGTTCTTCCAGCGCCAGAAAGGCACCTCCCCCCGCCGCTTCCGCGAGTCGCAATAGCACGTCCCGCGCCGCCACGTGCCGTAAGCCCGTCGGCGCAGCGGCAGATATACAATATCTTAACGATACATCAACGATAGTTTAACGATAATGCATCGTTGAAATATCGTTGAAGTATCGTTGAAGTATCGTTGAAATGCCCTGCCGCGCGTGGGGTGGAGCAGAACCAATTATTTTCAGAAATAGAGGAAATAATTTTGCCATGTCGGGAAAAATATGTACTTTTGCAGTCGCAATGTTCCGAGAGGAATGGGACATAATGAATTGAATTATTAACAGCATTACTATTATTCACATTCGAATCAAAAGCGTCGGAAACTGGAGATTTCTTTTTGGATAATAGTTCACGGAGAGAGTGGACAGACTCTTACTATACGCTGAATTAGTATGTTTACACCATTAGGTGTGGACTATCTAAGCGTATAGGCGGGGTTCATCCGACGCTCCTCGTGAATGTGATAGAAAGGTCTACACCTTTCTTTGTGTCCAATAGTGATTGATGGCAATGCGAAAACAGGCTGTCAATCACTATGGACAACAACCCCCTGCATGCCGCAAAGGCTGCAAAAAATGATGAGTTCTATACTCAGTACTATGACATAGAACGCGAGGTGGAGGTCTACCTCGACTACAACCCCGACCTCTTCCGGGGCAAAACAGTATTGTTGCCTTGCGACGACCCCGAGTGGAGCAATTTCACCAAGTATTTTGCCCAGAACTTCGAGCGTCTGGGACTGAAGAAGCTTATCAGCACCAGCTATGCCATCGAGCGCAAGCAAGAACTCTACGGCGTGCAACTCTCACTTTTTGAGACCGAGTTCGAGACCCGTTCACCAAAATACGACAAGAAGAAGACCCGTTCACACGGCAAAATCTTCGTTCTCGAGAGGGGTACTACTGGCGACGGGTACATCGACATCAACGCCCTGAAGTGGGACTACCTGAAAGGCGACGGCGACTTTCGTAGCAAAGAGGTAACCAAACTCCGCGACGAGGCGGATGTGATTGTCACCAATCCGCCGTTTTCGCTGTTCCGTGAGTTCTTTGCATGGATTGTAAGTGCTAACAAACGCTTCTTAATGATAGGAAATATAAATGCTATAACTTATAAGGAAATATTCCCTTATGTGAGGGATGGAAAAGTGTGGCTGGGTGCCACTGGCTTCATGACAGATATGGTATTCGGTGTACCCAAGGGCACAGTAGTAAAAGCAAGCGATAAGGCAAAGGCTGAACGATTAGGATTTAAAGGTGATTACACTCGGCTTGGTAATTCATGCTGGTTTACTAACTTGGATCACGGACGTAGACACAAACCGCTGGAATTAATGACAATGGAAGACAGTATACGTTATAGCAAACACAAGCAAATAGCGGGACATGGGTATGCACGCTATGACAATTACAACGCTATAGAAATACCGTTTATTGACGCCATACCATCCGATTATAATGGAACCATGGGCGTTCCCATTACTTTTCTTGACAAACATTGCCTTGAACAGTTTGAAATTGTTGGAGCAACAGAAAGTGAAGGAAGAGGTTTTTCGGAAGGTTTATGGCATGAAGAAAGTGGTATATCGCAGCCTTTAATCAACGGAAATAGAATTTACAAAAGAATATTCATCCGAAAAAAGCAAAAATAAAACAATAATATCATGAACGCACAAGGAAGAAAAGAAATTGCGAAGCATCTTGCTTCGCTCAATGAAATCAAGGACAAACTCGAGTCGATGAGAGACGACGAGGAAGAAAAGTACGACAACATGCCCGAAGGCTTGCAGGAGAGCGAGCGCGGCGAGCAGATGCAGGAGGCCATCGACGCTCTTGACAACGCCGTCAACAGCCTCGAGGAAGCCATCGACAGCCTGAATGAGATTAATTAAGAGTCTAATTCAATAAAGCAATATTAAGTTGTGATCACATTAATTATACTTTTAGCCATTCTTGCTGATGCTGGGAAGTACAACTTCGGCAGCGGAAAAGGATTGTTTAAAGACTAAATCCACATGAAAACCACACTGAAGCAATACACCGTCGCCGAGCTGTGCGACGGGTTTGTGTACAACGAACTGGAGGAGAAGGGACTTTACGGCCTTTCGGGTCGGCTGACCATCCAGCCGGAGTACCAGCGCAACTACCTCTACGCCGAGGATAACGGCAAGAAGGAGGTGGCGGTTATAGACTCGGTGCTGAAACAGTATCCCTTGGGGTTGCTCTATTTCAACCGTCTGCCCGACGGACGGCTGGAGGTGCTCGACGGACAGCAGCGTATCACTTCGCTGGGCCGTTTCCTGACGGACAAGTACTCGGTGATGAGCGACGAGCTGCCATATCGTTTCCACGCCCTGCCGAAGGACAAACAGACGCTGATAGAGAACACCACTCTGCTGGTGTATGAATGCGAGGGCACGGAGAGCGAGATAAAGCAGTGGTTCCAGACCATCAACATCGCCGGCATCCCCCTCAACGAACAAGAGGAACTGAACGCCGTATACAGCGGCTCGTTTGTCACCAAGGCCCGCGCGGTGTTCAGCAACAGCCGCAACGCCAATGTGCAGAAATGGAGTGCATACGTGCGCGGTTCTGTCAAAAGACAGGATTTCCTCAACACTGCCCTCGACTGGGTGAGCCACGGCGAGGTGGAGGAATACATGCAGGCACATCGCCGCGACACACAAATAGACGAGCTGCAAGCGCATTTCGGCGATGTCATCGCCTGGGTGGAGAGCATCTTTGCCGACCACTACAGCGAGATGTGCGGGCTGAAGTGGGGACAACTCTACGATAAATATCACGATACGCCCTACAATCAGAGGGATATGACATCCAAGGCCGCAGCATTGATGGACGACCCATGTGTGAAGAACCGCAAGGGCGTGTTTGAATACTTGCTGGGTGGCGAGGAGGACACACGCCTGCTGGACGTCCGAGTGTTTGACGATGCCACCAAGCGCCGCGTCTACAAACGACAGACAGATGACGCCAGACGTAGAGGGATAAGCAACTGCCCACTCTGCGCTATGGGCCACGAAGCCCGTCGGGCCAAGATATGGGGCGAAAAGGAGATGGATGCCGACCACGTGGAGGCCTGGAGCCATGGCGGCGCCACCACCGAGGACAACTGCCAGTTACTGTGTCTCACCCACAATCGGGCCAAAGGGAATAGATAGATTGCATTGTTTGAGAGAGTGATAAAGAAATCGGTCCGCCAGCGCGATAGCGCTGGCGGACCGGGGGGGTATGAGAGAGCTGTTCCCTTACTTCTTGATGATGTAGTCGACGAAGATGCCGGGGGTCTTGACGTTCTCGGGAGCTATGCTGCCGGTGGCGACGATCTCCTGCGGCTCGACGATGACGGTGTCGGCGGCGGTGGCCATCATGGGGCTGAAGTTCTGGCTGGTGCCTTTGTAGACGAGGTTGCCCTCTTCGTCGGCGATGTTGGCGCCGATGATGGCGACGTCGGCGCGGACGGGCTTCTCGAGGAGGTATTCCTTGCCGTCGACGGTGATTTTCTGCTTGCCGTTCTCGACGACGGTGCCGAGACCCGTCTGGGTCAGCACACCGCCGAGGCCTGCGCCGGCGGCGCGGATCTGCTCGGCGAGGGTGCCCTGGGGCTGGAGGGTGACCTTCAGCTCGCCGGCGTTCATCTGGTCGATGGTGTTGTTGTTGGTGCCGATGTGGGTGGCGATGAGGGCCTTCACCTGGTGGTTGGTGATGAGTTTGCCGACGCCCACTTCGGGATAGGCGGTATCGTTGCAGATGATGGTGAGGTCTTTCACGTTGCGGGCAACGAGTTCGTCGATGAGGGCGATGGGGTTACCTACGCCGAGGAAACCGCCAACCATTACGGTCATGCCGTCGTGAATCTTGTCGGCGGCCTCTTTTACTGTGACAAATTTGTTCATAGCGTATACTTTTTTTATCTATATTCCGTTATTGTTTCGGAGTGCAAATATACTACTTTTTTGCAAATTAGAAAAAAAATTTGTGCAGATGCCGAAATATGAGTATCTTTGCACCATAAAACAAAGGAATAAAAAGCATGAATAAGACGCTGTTTTTGACGGTTGGACTGATGTTGCTGGCATCTTTTGCGGCGGCACAGGAATATATAGAGCCTACGGAAAAATGGAAAAATGCCGAGGTGTGGGGCAACAATTACCATGGATGGAGCTACCACAAGGACTGGGAGGTGGATTTCACCGTTGAGAACCAGGACGGGCGCTTCACCCCCACCGACGAGGAGATCGCCGAGACGGAGAGGCTTATACAGAAGCGTATAGCCTACCTTAACCGCGAGCATTACAACCAGGGTGGCATGTGCCCGGTCATCGACGAGCACATGCGCATGTACCGCCGTCAGTATGTGGGCTTCACCAACGACCGCGGCGACCATATCGTGTGGGTCAACTTTCTCTGGGACGACAACCTGACTGACGCCAAGCTGGCCAGCGACGTCCTGCTGACCAAGGGCGGCTGCGGCCGTTTCTGGCACGTCAAGTGCAACCTCGCCACGCGCAAGATCTACGGCCTCGAGATCAACGAGGACGGCGACATACAGTATCTGCCGCGCATGAAGAAACCCGCCCCGCGCATCAGCAAGTCGAAGAGCAACAAGAAGGTCAAGGTGCGCAAGACCGGTATCATCCACAGCCCTGAGGAAAAGGTCTTCAACTAATGGAGTGGCGTCCGCTCATCACCAAGTTCGTCAAGTTTGCTGTCGTCGGTGCCAGCGGTGCTGTCATCGACTTTGGCCTTACGGCCCTCTGCAAGGGGATTTTCGGCATCCCCGAGCTGCTGTCTAACGCGATAGGATTCACCGTCGCCGCCACAAGCAACTATTTCCTCAACCGGGTATGGACGTGGAGGAGCACCTCCAAAGAGGTCGGTGTCGAATATGCCAAGTTCTTCTTCGTCTCCCTCGTAGGCCTGGGGCTCAACTCGCTCATCGTGTTCATGCTCAAGGACACCAGCATCGTCCCACGCTTTGTCGAGACCGGGCTTGACTGGGATTTCTGGGTTGCCAAGATTGTCGCCACAGGCATCGTGATGGTGTGGAACTTCATGGCAAACAACCTCTTCACCTTCCGGAAGCAAAAACAGGCGTAGCTACAGGCTATGACCACCGCCAAAAGACCCTGCGGCACATCGGCGCAGGGTCTTTTGCTTTTGTGCCTCTTCATGCGGGCGACAATTTTTTGCAGAGCGCAATATGTTGTACAGCAACGTGTAGCGTGACATGCCGGCAGGCAAAAGAAAAAAAAATTTTGCCAGTTGAAAAAAAGGTTGTACTTTTGCACCCGATTTCGGAAGAAACGAGAGGGGTATTAGCTCAGTAGGCTAGAGCGCTTGCATGGCATGCAAGAGGTCATCGGTTCGACTCCGATATACTCCACGAAAGAAGGGTCGCCGCAACGGCCCTTTTTTAGTAAAGAGACAACGAGTGGCACACCGACACCAAACAAGGGGTATTAGCTCATTTGGTAGAGCGTCAGGTTCGCAATCTGAAGGCAACGGGTTCGACTCCCGTATACTCCACAACCCAAAACATCATTTATCGTGAACATTCTTCTCCTTGGCGGAGGCGGCCGCGAGCACGCCATAGCCGCAAAGATAGCGCAGAGCGAGCGTTGCACCAGATTGTATATAGCCCCCGGCAACGCCGGCACCGCGGAGGTGGGCGAGAACGTGAAGCTCAACCCCGAGGACTTCGCCGAAGTGGAACGCTTCGCCCTCGAACGCCATATAGAGATGCTCGTCGTAGGCCCCGAGGCGCCGCTTGTGGCCGGCATCGCCGACCATTTCGCCCAGACGCCGGCGCTCAAGCACATCATGGTCGTTGGCCCGAGCCGCCAGGGGGCCATGCTTGAAGGCAGCAAGGACTACGCCAAGGCCTTCATGACGCGCCACAAGATACCCACCGCGCAATACCGCACCTTCACCGCCGAGACCCTGAAGGAGGGCGAGGCCTTCCTCGACACCCTGAAGGCTCCGTACGTCCTGAAGGCCGACGGGCTGGCGGCCGGCAAGGGCGTCCTCATAGAGAACGACCTCGACACCGCCAAGGCGCACCTGCGCGACATGCTGGCCGGCCAGTTCGGTGCCGCCAGCGCCAGCGTGGTCATAGAAGAATACCTCAGCGGCATAGAGCTCAGCGTCTTCGTGCTCACCGACGGCCAGCACTACCTGCTGCTCCCCTCGGCCAAAGACTACAAGCGCATCGGCGAGGGTGACACAGGCCTCAACACCGGCGGCATGGGCTCGGTAAGCCCGGTGCCCTTTGCCGACAAGGAGTTCATGAAGAAAGTCGAGGACCGCATCGTCAAGCCCACCGTGCGCGGCCTGCGCGACGAGAAGATAGACTACCGCGGCTTCATCTTTATAGGACTCATGAACTGCGGCGGCGACCCGTATGTGATAGAATACAACGTGCGCATGGGCGACCCCGAGACCGAGAGCGTCTTCCCGCGCCTCAAGAGCGACGTCGTCGAGCTCTTCGAGAATACCGCCCACGGCACGCTCGACCGCTGCACGCTGACCGTAGACAGCCGTACCGCGGCCTGCGTCATGATGGTTGCCGGCGGCTATCCCGGCAGCTATGAGAAGGGCAAGGCCATCACCCTTGGTCAAGATGCCGACGACGTGCTCGTGTTCCATTGCGGCACCAAACGCGGCGACGACGGCCAGCTCCTCACCAACGGCGGCCGCGTCATCTGCACCACAGCCCTTGCAGGCTCCCTGCCCGAAGCCCTGCTGAAGAGCTACAACCGTGCCGGCACCATCCAGTGGGACGGCAAATACTACCGCCGCGACATCGGCCAGGACCTGCTCAAGCTGATGCAGTAGCCAACAGGCTGGGAGACATCACGCCGACGGCAGCCGCCAGCGCCGTGCTGTCAAAGGAAGAGAGCACATAAACCAACTGCAATATGTCGCCGCGCAGGATGTTTATTCCGCGCGGCGGCAATATTTTATTTTGCCATGTTGGGAAAACAATCTATATGCTTTCTATATATGCTGCAGATAGGTTGAGTATATCCTTGGCAAGCGATGAGGGTGGGGCGCCGATGGCTATCAGCGTAGAGGGTTGTGGGGGTGGGGATGAAGTGGAAACACAACAGGTGCAATGGCGGTACCCCCGTTCCAGCTCCGGTCTAACTCTGCCCGGAACTGGGTCCGCTCGATGACGGGGAGCAGGCAATTGACGGAATACCTATTTTATTACGGATAAATTAGTTACTGCTTGGGCTCGTAGGTGCGGAAGACCACGAGCCAGCCGTCGGAGCTCAGTGTGACCTCTGAGCCGAGGGCTTCGTTGAGCGTGGCCTGCCACCAGCGCCGTGCGTGGAAGGCGTCGAGCGGCCAGCGGAGGCCCTGGCCGTAGATGGGCCGGTCGGGGTCCATGCTGAAGATTGACACCTGCTGGCGCGGGAAGGTGGCGAAGGTGCCGCTGCCTGTCATGGCCGTGAAGCGGCCGTAGTCGGTGAGCATCTCGAGCCGTATGCCGGGGTGCTCCTCGGCGAAAGTGACGAGGTAGGCGATGTTGCCCAGCGTGTGGTCCTCGCGGCGACCGGTGGCGCCGAGGATTGTGAAGTGTGAAGTGTGAGGCGGGAAGTGGCAAACAGCCCATTGCACGGCCTTGTGGAGGTCGTTGTAGTCCTGCTCGTCGACCTGAAGCCAGCGGTCGCCGAGGGCGCTTTTGTCGGCCTCCGACAGCGAGTCCCCGTCCCCGATGACAATATAGTGGGTAGTGGATAGTGGATAGTGGGTAGTGTTCAGTTGGGAGAATGCTGAGTCGCAGCAGACCACGAAGTCCGCCTCGCGGAGAGCCTGGAGGGGCACGGCGTGCGTGGGGAAGTCGCCCGCGGCCAGAATCACTATTTGCTGAGTCTTTTCCATCGTATTATTCCCATGATGCAGAACACCTCGTAGACGGCGTACATGGCTGCCGAGGCCGTGTAGCCGGTGTGGAGGTATATGTACACCAGCAGGGGCTCGCTGACGAGCCAGAAGAGCCACTGCTGCCAATACTTGCGAGCGAGCATCCACATGCCCACGATGCCGAGTGCCGCCACAAGGCCGTCGAGCCACGGCATGGTTGTCTCGCCGAGGAGGGCGAGGACGAAGCGGAAGGCCACCGTCAGTGCCGCCGTGGCGGCGATGAGCCACGGCCAGTAGCGCGCCGGGCATGAGGTGATGGGGCGCTCTTCTTTGGTTTTGGGTGTTTGGTGTTCTGCGTTCTGTGTCGAGTGGCCGGTGTTCAGCAGGCCGCGCCACACCAGCAGGCCGTAGACCGACATGACGAAGTTGTAGACGCAGATGCCTGTGTTGGCGTACCATCCGATGCGGAAGTTGATCACCGCGTAGAACGCCGCCATCAGCAGACTCGACGGCCAGAACCATCGGCTTGCCCTGTATTCGCTGAACACATAGACCAAGCCGATGGCGGCGCCGAGTATGTCGAGAATATTCAATGCATTAATGCGTTAACGTGTTAATGCGTTAGTCAATCAGAACCGGTAGATGACGCGGCCCATGAAGTTGATGCCCGGCTGCTGGAGCCATGCACGGTCGTGGTAGTAGCCGTACCACGAGGGTTTGTCGCTGAAGTAGTCGCTCACCCAGGCGTTGAGGCGGTACTTGTGGTCAAGGATGTTGTTGACCAGCAGCTGGGCCTCGATTTCGTTGGTGCCTTTCAGCTTCCAGGTGTAGGAGGCCTTGGCGTTGAGCAGGAAGTAGGGGTTGATGGCGTAGCACTCGCGGCTGGTGTTGTCGGCATATTGCTTGCCGACATACTTGCCGATGATCTGCAGCTTGGCGTTCTTGACGGGGGAGAAGGTGGCGATGGCGGCTCCGACGATGGAGGGCGACAGCGAGAGGTCGGTGTTGGCCGTGAAGGTCTGCAGCGCGGTGTCGCCGTCGGCGAAGTCGGTGTATGTGAAGTCGACGGCCTTGTTCTGGCTCAGCGTGAGGTTGGCGTCGAAGCGGAACCAGTCGGCGGGCTGGTAGCCGGCCTGGAGTTCTATGCCGAGGCGGTAGCTCTTCTCGACGTTTTCCATGAGGGCGTAGCCGCTGCTGCTGACGTCGCCGTTGGGGGTCATCTGGTCGCGGTAGAGCATGGCGTAGAGGTTGGCGCTGGCGTTCCAGCGGCTCTGGGCAATCTGGTAGCCCAGCTCAAGGTCGAGCATGGTCTCGGGACGTATGGTGTCGCCACGGCCGATGGCGTCCTTGATGTCGCTGCGGCGCGGCTCGCGGTTGCTGATGCCGGCCACGAAGTAGGTGCGCTGGTTGTCGTTGATGCGGTAGTTGACGCCGGCCTTGGGGTTGAAGAAGAGGTAGTTGGCGTTGAAGTCCATGTCGAAGAGGTCGTCGGCGTAGCCGTAGACCTTGTAGTTGACCATGCGCAGCTGGAGGTCGGCGTAGGCATTGAGGTCATCGCTGAAGTCGTAGTTGGCCTTGGCGAAGAGGGTGTTGTCGTATTTGTCGCCGTAGTTGCGGTACCACTCGTAGGGGGTGTCGAGGTGGACGGCGGTGTCGCGGAACCAGATTATGTTGCCGTAGTGTTCACCGTCGTAGAAGAGGAAGTTGTCGCCGAAGGAGAGACTGAGACGCTCGCCGGTGTAGCGGGCTGAGAGGTTGGCGGTATAAGCGTTGTTGTAGAGGTACTTGCGGGTGACTAAATTGTGCTTCGAACCGTCTTCGAGGGCGGTGAGGTTGTAGTTCTTGTACTTCTTGTATTTCATCTGCTCGTAGTAGCCGTCGCCGTGGGTGAAGTCGAAGGCGGCGTTGACGCTCCAGCGGTCGTTGAACAGGTGGCTGACGTAGAGCTGGTAGTGGCGCTGCCAGTAGTTGTCGGTCTCGTTGGGGTAGTACATCGTCTGGCCGTCCATCTCGTACTCGCCCGAGGGGTTGTAGGTGGGGTCGTCGTCGAGCTGGTAGTCGTAGGCGCCGTCCCATGTGATGCCGGTGGTCTGGCTGCCGATGATGGCGAGGAGCTTGACCAGCGTGCGCTCGCCGTACCAGCTGGCGCTGCCGAAGAAGCTCTGCTGGTCGGTGCCCCAGGAGCGTATGTAGCCGTCGGAGGTCAGTCCGCTGTATGCGAAGTCGAAGGAGAGGCCGCTCTTGAGGATGCCGGTGCCGGCGCTTAAGCTGTACTGGCGTGTGTTCCACGAGCCGAAGCCCAGGTCTGCCTGGCCGTAGGCCCTGTTGTGGGCGTTGAGGGTCTGCATGTTGATGGCGGCGCCGAAGGCGGGGCTGCCGCCGTTGCTGGCGCCCACGCCGCGCTGTATCTGCATACTCTGCGCCATGCCGCCCAGGTTGGGGATGTTATACCAGAACACTTCCTGGCTTTCGGCGTCGTTGAGCGTGATGCCGTTGATGTTGACGTTGATGCGCGAGCCGTCGACGCCGCGTATGCGCAGGGCCGTGGCGCCCACGCCGCCGTTCTCGCCGCTGGCCACCACCGAGGGCTGCGTCTCAAGCATGAAGGGCAGGCTCACCGACGTGCGGGCGTCGTCGAGCTGCTGGCGGTCGAGGGTGCTCGTGGTCAGCGGCGCTTTGTTGCTCACGCGCACGTCCTGTATCAGCACCTCGTCGAGCTTGCGCACGGTGTCCTGGGCGTTGGCCGTCAACTGAAAACTAAAACTGAAAACCAAAACTGCACAGCAGGCTATCATCTGCCGGCGGCTGATCCTGGTGGCCTCAAAAAAGCGATAGCGGCCACAGCTATTGTTGTGTGTTACCATATTCATTATCCTTACGCGGGCATTATCCCGATCAAGTTTTGAGGGTGTATTCTCAGCAGTTTATGTATCTACGGCGCTGTAGATGTGCATCATAAACGCACCCCTTTGTGAACTCTCCACGCCGCAAAGATACAACATTTTTCCATTCCTCAACCAATTTTTTTTCCTCCGCCGCTCCTCGGTGTCCCTTCGGCCCCTCTTCGGACCCGGTACGGCCGTTCTTCAGTAGTTCTTCAGTAGTTCTTCAGTGCGGCACTGAAATACTACTGAAGAACTACTGAAGAACGGCCGAAGGGACTCCGTAGGGGGTCCGTACCGGATGCGTGGGGGCCAGCGCGCCGGGGTGGTCCGGGGGAAGATGTTTATGTTGCTGTGGGCAAGTTGCTTAGGGATGGTTTAACAGAAAATAACTTTGTCGTATCGGGGATTTTTAGTATCTTTGCATCTTCTTTTAGTACTAACCGCGAAACTATCTAATGAAAAACATAGGACGTATCGTTTTGACATTTGGGCTGTTGGCTGTGCCTGCCGTGGCGTTGGCGCAGACCGACGACCCGCAGAAGAAATCGGAAATAAGGGTTGGCAAGCTTGACGTCATCTATGAGGAGGAGGAGTTCAAGGGGATAAAGATTGACCAGTGCGAGGAGGAGGAGACGCAACAGATTATGTATCAGTCGCCTTTCATCGTGAGGCCCGCCGACGATGACGAGGAGGGTGTGCTGCAGCCTTTTACCCTCGACGACGACGGTGTCGACAGCGAGGAGGACATCATCCTTGAGGCTTTCGACACTATGGCCATACACCTGCCGAAGCTCGACCCGTCGAGCATCACGGACCCCATCATGCTGACGCTGCCCAAGTTCTCGTGGCCGACGCCTGTGACGTCGCGTCCCACGAGCCATTTCGGTCCGCGGCGCCGCCGTTTCCACTACGGTCTCGACCTGGCGCAGCCCACGGGTGAGCCTATCTATGCCGCCTTCGACGGTGTGGTGCGCATCTCGAAGCGCAACCGCAGCTACGGCAACCTGGTCATCATACACCATGCCAACGGCCTGGAGACCTACTATGCGCACATGTCGAAGCGCGAGGTGTCGGTGGGCGACCATGTGAAGAGCGGCGACCTGATAGGCCTCTGCGGCAACACGGGGCGCTCGTTCGGCAGCCATCTGCACTTCGAGATACGCTACATGGGCAACGCCATCAATCCCGAGAATGTCATCGACTGCGGGACGCACGGCCTGATAAACAACACGTTGACGCTGACCTCCGACTCGTTCCGCAAGGTGTCGAAGAGCGGCAAGGGTGCGCGCGGCGGCAATGTGTCGTCGAGCGGCTGGTATCGTGTGCGCAACGGCGACACGCTGGAGAAGATAGCGCGGCGCAACGGCACCACGGTGAAGCGCCTCTGCCAGCTCAACGGCATCAGGACCACCTCGACGCTCCGCGTGGGGCAGCGGCTGAAGGTCACCGGCTCGGCGGCCAAGTCGGCCTCGGCCAAGAGCACGGCGTCGGCCAAGGAAGGCGTCGGCAAGAGCACCGCCGCGAAGCAGGCCGCGGGCGCCAAGGGCTCCTACACCGTGCGCCGGGGCGACACGCTCTACAGCATCGCCAAGCGCAACGGCACCACGGTGAAGCGTCTCTGCCAGCTCAACGGCATCAGCGAGAACGCCAAGCTGCGCGTGGGGCAGAAGCTGAAGATGGGGTGATGGTTATTGGTTATTGAAGGGTTAATATTGCAGTTATGAGGATTGACATACTGACGCTGTTCCCGAACATGATGACGATGTTCTTCGAGGAGAGCATCCTCAAGCGGGCCCAGAAGAAGGGGCTTGTGGAGGTGGTGTTCCACGACCTGCACGACTACTCGCTCACCAAGTACGGCTCGGTGGACGACTACCCCTACGGGGGCGCCGCCGGCATGGTGATGGCCGTGGAGCCCCTGGCCAACTGCATAGAAGGGCTGCAGAAAGAGCGTCGCTACGACGAGGTCATCTACACCGCCCCCGACGGCGAGATGCTCAGCCAGCCGATGGCCAACGAGCTGTCGCTGGCGCAGAATTTGATGGTTCTCTGCGGGCACTACAAAGGGGTGGACGAGCGGGTGCGCGAGCATTTCATCACCAAGGAGATAAGCATCGGCGACTATGTGCTCACGGGCGGCGAGCTGGCCACGGCAGTCATCTGCGACGCCGTGATAAGGCTCATCCCCGGCGTGATAGGCGACGAGCAGTCGGCCCTCGGCGACTCCTTCCAGGACGGCCTCGTGGCCCCGCCGGAGTACACGCGTCCGCCGGAGTTCCGCGGCTGGCGTGTGCCCGACGTGCTCCTCAGCGGCAACCACCAGAAGATAGAGCAGTGGCGCATGGAGCAGGCCATCCAGCGCACCAAAGAGAGAAGGCCCGGGCTGCTGGAAAAGCAATAAGGGTCCGTGTGTGGCGGCGACCCCGTAGGGGTCGCATAACAATGGAAACGACCAGCACAATAACCGCAACCGACCCCGTAGGGGTCACATAACAATAGAAACGACCAACACAATACCGTAACCGACCCCGTAGGGGTCGCATATCAATAGAAATGGCCAACACATACTGCCAACTATACGTTCACGTCATCTTCGCGGTAAAATACCGTGGAGGATTCATCGGGGAATCCTGGCAGCAAGAGTTATACCGCTACATGACAGGCTCTGCGGAAGCCCATGGTCACAAGGTGTATGCCATAGGTGGGGCGAAAGACCACGTACACATCCTTGTCAGTATGAGTCCGACACAATCTGTGTCGGATATGGTCAGAGACCTGAAGCGGGCTTCGGCGATGTGGATAAAAGAGCGACACCTCGTTGATGGTAGCTTTGCTTGGCAGGAGGGTTATGGTGCTTTTACATACGGTAAATCGCAAATCAGCAATGTGATAGTGTATATACAAAACCAGAAACAGTACCATATAGGAAAGACGATGCAGGAAGAGTATAAGGAGTTTTTGTCGATTTTTGGCATAGAATTTGATGAAAGATATGTGTTTAGCGAGCCAAATTAAAATGAAACCCCTATGGGGTAATATCAATGATAAAACGAATAAAAAAAACATAAATAATGACAGAATTTGAGAAATACGCCACCCGTCACCGTGGCATCAGCAGCACCACCATGGCCCAATACACCTCGGCCATCAATAACTCGCTCACGCCGTATATCGTCGAGGAGCGCCAGCTCAACGTGGCCCAGATGGATGTCTTCAGCCGCTTGATGATGGACCGCATCATCTTCCTCGGCACCGCCATCGACGACTACACGGCCAACGTCATCCAGGCACAGCTCCTCTTCCTTGAGAGCGTCGACCCCACCAAGGACATACAGATATACCTCAACTCGCCGGGAGGCTCCGTCTATGCCGGCCTGGGCATCTACGACACCATGCAGTACATCCAGCCAAAGGTGAGCACCATCTGCACGGGTCTGGCCGCCTCGATGGCCAGCGTGCTCCTCTGCGCCGGCGAGAAAGGCCGCCGCTGCGCCCTGCCGCACGCCCGCGTCATGATCCACCAGCCCATGGGCGGCGCCGACGGCCAGGCCACCGATATGGAGATCACCGTCCGCGAGATACTGAAGCTCAAGAAAGAGCTCTACGAGATCATCGCCAAGCACAGCGGCCAGCCCTTCGAGCAGGTGGAGAAAGACAGCGACCGCGACCACTGGTTCACCGCCGAAGAGGCCCTCCAGTACGGCATGATCGACGAGGTGCTCACCAAGAAGTAAGCAGCCCCCAATGGTTCCCGTGGACAACAACTCCTTCGTCAGCGACATCAAACAGCTCATCGAGCATAGTCGCCGTACGGCATACGCTGCCGTCAACTCCATCATGATCGACACCTACTGGCATATCGGCCAGCGCATTGTGGAGCAAGAGCAGCAGGGCGAGAAGCGCGCCGAGTACGGCAAGCAGATAATCAAGATGCTGTCGAAAGAGCTGACACAGGAGTATGGAGAAGGGTGGAGTGAACGTACCTTATGGTATTGTAAATCATTCTTCCTTACGTTCAATGACATAGAGATTCTGCACACGCGTGTGCAGAATCTTACATGGTCGCATATCCGCACCACCCTCCGCGTCGACGACCCCGTCGCGGCGCGGTGGTATCTGCAGACCGCCTCGCAGGAGATGTGGAGTGTCCGCACCCTTGACCGCAACATCAGCACACAGTATTTTGAGCGGCACTTCAAACAGCCGCAGTTGGTTGAAGACAGCCGCAAGAACCCACCTGCCGACAAGCTGGAAGTGCTCAAAAGTCCTGTCGTAGCCGAATTCCTCGGATTCAACCCAGGCACCGACTACACGGAGAGTGACCTTGAGAAAGGACTCATCTCACACCTGCAGGAGTTCCTCGTCGAGATGGGACGGGGATTTGCTTTTGTCGCCCGGCAGAAGCATATCTTCACCGATGCCGGCGACTTCTACATCGACCTGGTCTTCTACAACTACATCCTGAAATGTTTTGTCCTCATCGACCTGAAGAAAGGCCAGATTACCCATCAGGACATCGGACAGATGGATATGTATGTGCGCATGTACGACGACCTGCAGCGCACAGAGGGCGACAACCCCACGATAGGCATTGTGCTCTGCAGCGAGACCAGCAAGGACATCGCCCGCTATTCAATCCTGCACGACAACGACCACCTCTTCGCAGCCAAATACATGGCCCTTATGCCCACCGAAGAGGAACTTCGCCGCGAGATTGAGCAGCAAAAAGAACTTTACAATTTGCAAAATTCCTAAATTTAAAAGCTTTGCAAAAAATCATGCTCATGATTGGGGTATAATCATGAGCATGATTTCAATACGTCATGCGCTTGAGAATCTGGGGTCTACTTTATCACCACCACCTTGCGAGCGGGGTAGTTGCCAATCTTAATCATATAGGTGCCGCTGACAGGTGCTTCGAAACGCAGTTGGGAGAACTCGTCCTGTTTGGTGGCAAGCGAGCGCCCATTGATATCAAACAACGTCACCCGATTGCCGTCGGCGCCTTCGACAACTATCTGGCCTTGGTTGGAGTACACCTTAGCGTTTATAACCTCCATGCCGTCGATGCCATCCTGGGTTATATAGACGGTGTCGTGGATATATTGAGGCAAGTAAATGGTGTCGTGGAGCCAAAGAGTGTCTGTCTCCGTTAAATACAATGTGTCGGTCAATGTAATGTATGTGGTATCGTGAGCGGTAACGTCTATATAGACAGTGTCATGCACTATTAAGGTGTCCTGGTAGGGAGCACCGTTTTCATAGAAGAATGCTGTCAGTTGGACGTTGTTCACCACCGCAAAAGTATAGGGGTTGAACGTTGAACCGTCGCTCCAATGAGAGAACTGGTATCCGCTGTATGGGACAGCTACCGCTGTGGCGGCAGAACCGTATGGGTAGTTGCCGAAACCTGTGCAGGTTCCATGCGTGAGGCTATCGACATTAAGGGTCACGCTAAATGTATCAATGCCAAATATTGCAGTTTGCAAAGCATTGCTTGTTACAACATATTGCCGCGGGTTTTGTGTGTTTCCATCGTTCCAACGTACAAAGTGGTATGGGCTTATGGCGGTTGCGGTCAGCACAATAGTGTCAAGATAGTCAAACACACCGCCTCCATTGACAGAGCCGATAGTCGGGTCGGAGCTATTCACTTCCACCGTGTAGCTGTTCTTCGAAAAACCGGCAGTCAATACACTATCCCTGTCAATCATCAATGTGTCTGGATTTACTAGGCTGCCATTGCTCCAACCTGTGAAATGATAGCCGTAGTTTGCTATGGCTTGTATCACAGCACTTGAGTCGCATCGTACATCTTGCTGGTCGGTATCCAATATGACATTTGCCGTACCCCAGTCAGGCGCCAAAGAAGAAACTGTCATGGACAAGTTGACCGATGGTACAATATATGTGTGGTTCGAACCGAATCTTTGATAATACGAGTGGTAGGAGCCACAGGGGATGTCTATGACAAGGTGAAGTGTATCGGTATAGAAAATATCGCTGATCCAAGGGGCAACATCGGATAGAAATATGAGAGAATCTAAATGTTTCCCATGGGATAAGGCTCCGTTGGCTATACTATTCACCGAATGGCCAAATGTTACCGACCGAAGGCTGTAACATTGCGAAAGGGCGCCAGCTCCTATTGTTGTTACTGCGTCGGGAATGACTATTGAAACAAGTGATGTGTCGGCATCAAAAGTCTGACTGGCTATCGCAGTTATTGAATCCGGTAGAGTCACAGATACTATATTATGGCAGCCGCCGAAGGCTCCTTGGCCTATCTCTGTTACAGAATTGGGAATAACAACCTCTGTCAAATACTGGCATGGACCGAATGCCCACATGCCGATAGTACGCACTGTATTGGGGATGACTACATGCTGCATCTCTGCATACGCAAACGCTTGGTAACCGATTGTGGTTACAGGATACGTAACGTTGTCGTACACGATACTGTCGGGAATTATCAGGGTACTGTCTATCAAACTGCCATAGTTTGGGTAATTGTAGCTCTTAAAAGTTACTTCCGCCTCGCCATTTGCAATATTGTAGTACAAAACATGACCTGACGGAGTAGTGTCTGCGTAGTTATATACTTGTGCCGACACTCCAGCTGCGGTAATGAGACCAATAAGAAATACCAATGTCTTTTTCATCATGTCCTTCTTATTTTTTTTGCAAAAGTACGAACAAATAGCCAACCAGCAAAAATTATTTTGCCAGTTTCACAAAAATATGTACTTTTGCAATCAAGTTGAGTAAAATTACTCAGCGTATTGAGTAAAATTACTCAATTGATTTAACAAAGAATATATATATGTTCGAACGCGTTTATTGTAAGGTGATTAAGGAACGTTTGGAAGAGCCAATTCCCACCGATTGCAACCCTACCGCGAACAATTCAAGCCTCATGCCGCTTTTGTAGTTGGCTATGAGGGCCACCCCGCTACAGACTTCCTAACCGCCGACCTACGAACACTATTTGATTAGACTGCAACAATCAATCGGTAAAATATTTTCATCATGTCGCGGAAAATGTGTATTTTTGCATCTTGAAATATACAGAGAATATATGCAGATAAAGATAGTCAATAAGAGCCATCATGCGCTGCCGAAGTATGAGACGGCACAGTCGGCGGGCATGGACCTTCGGGCTTATTTGCCAGAAGGACCGATTACGTTGAAGCCGATGGAAAGAGGGCTTGTGAAGACGGGGCTCTTCATGGAGCTGCCGGCGGGCTACGAGGCACAGGTGCGGCCCCGCAGCGGCCTGGCGCTGAAGAAGGGCATCACGGTGCTCAACTCGCCCGGCACCATCGACGCCGACTACCGCGGCGAGATATGCGTCATCCTCATCAACCTCTCGCAGGAAGACTTCGTCATCAATGACGGCGAGCGCATCGCTCAGATGGTCATCGCCCGCCACGAGCAGGCCGAGATCATAGAGGTGCAGGAACTCAGCGACACCGAGCGCGGCTCCGGCGGCTTCGGACACACGGGACATAAATAAACGCGAATTATCATGAATTGACCATGAATTTCCGCAAGCATTTATTTATCCTGTTGGCTCTGGCAGCATGCAGTGCATGCCATGCCCAAAGCAATGAGGATTTCGGGTATGAACCCCTTTCGCCAGATTCCGCTTTTGCCACAGGTGCCGAGAACCTGTGGGGCCATGAGGTGTTCCCCTCTATGTTCTTGTTCCGCGAGGGCGGCTATAAGGGTCGCACTGCGGTGGTGGCAAACCAGACCTCGGTGGTGGGGGCAACACACCTTGTGGATACCTTGCTCCGCGCGGGTGTGAACGTCACCAAGATATTCTGTCCTGAACACGGCTTCCGCGGCACCGCGGCGGCGGGCGCCAAGGTGGACAACAGCACTGACCCCAAGACGGGTCTGCCCATCATCAGCCTCTACGGCAAGAACAAGAAGCCCACGCCGGAGCAGTTGAAGGATGTGGATTGCGTGCTCTTCGACCTTCAGGATGTCGGCTGCCGCTTCTATACCTATATCTCCACGCTGCACTATGTGATGGAGGCCTGCGCCGAAGCGGGCATACCGCTTGTTGTCCTCGACCGCCCCAACCCCAACGGCCACTATGTCGACGGCCCCGTGCTGGATACCGCGAAGTACCGCTCTTTCGTCGGCATGCATCCCGTGCCGGTAGTTTATGGTATGACCATCGGCGAGTATGCGCAGATGATCAACGGCGAAGGCTGGCTGCAAAGCGGTGAAAAGTGTAACCTCACCGTAGTGCCTATGCAGGGTTACAAGCGCGACTCGGTGGGCTACGAGCTGCCTGTTCCACCGTCGCCCAACCTGCGCACCGCGCAGGCCGTGACCCTCTACCCGAGCCTCTGCTTATTTGAGGGTACCAATTGTGGCGTGGGGCGCGGCACCGACTACCCCTTCGAGTGGGTCACCTACGGCACCGACACCCTCGACCTGCGGTCGTATTCCGTCGGCGTAGAGGCCCCCGACCTGATAGACCTCTGGCCGCTGATGGAGATGTACCGCCGTGTGCCGCAGGGCAAGTTCTTCCTCAAGAGCAACTTCTTCGAGAAGCTGGCCGGCACCACCGAGCTGCGCCGCCAGATAGAGGCCGGCATGGACGAGAATGAGATACGCGCCACCTGGCAGCCGGGGCTGGAGCGATTCAAAGAGATACGCAAAAAGTATTTAATATATCAATAAAATGAAGAAAAGCATTATTCTGATGGCAGCCGCTGCGATGATGTTCGCCGCCTGCTGCAACAAGCAAGAAGCCGCCACCGAGGTCAACACGGCCGATGTGGTGATGCAGAACATCCTGAACCGCAAGAGCGTGCGCTCCTACAACGGCGAGGCCATCCCCGACTCGGTGATGGAGAACCTGCTGCGCGCCGCCATGGCCGCCCCCAGCGGACGCGACCTGCGCCCCTGGCAGATGGTGGTCATGACCGACAAGAGCCAGTATGAGACCGTCTTCGAGGGCAACTTCAACATGCAGAAGTTCATGGAGAGCGGTGCCGTCATTATCCTCTGTGCCGACACCACCTTCACCGCTCCCACGCGCGACAACCCCGACGGACCCGCTGTGACGCAGGTCAACCAGATGTGGCGTGACGACCTGGGTGCCGTCACCGAGAACCTGCTGCTGGCTGCCGAAGCCTACGGTCTGGGTGCCTGCTGGACGGCCTGCTACCCCTATCCCGACCGCATGGACCCCATCAAGAAAGCCCTGCAGCTGCCCTCGACGGTGGTGCCTTACGCCGTGGTGCCCATCGGCTACCACGACGGCACAACACAGCCCAAGGACAAATGGGACCCTGCGCGTGTGCATTACAACCGCTGGTAATTCTTGCTGTGTGGAAAGAAGAAAAAGGTGCCGCTCCATCGTGGGGCGACACCTTTCTTGTATGCCTTAGTGGCCGTAGTCGGACATGAACTTGATGCGCATCAGCCTTATCTCCTCCTCGGTGTAGTCGGGGTCGTCGCTAAACTCCTCGTAGGCGTCGTCGAGGGAGTCGCTCTCTGAGTTGCGCCAGTAGTCGAGGAGTGCCTCCTGGTGGTCCTCCTCGATGTTGTCTTCGATGTAGTAGTCGATATTGAGCTTGGCGCCGCTGGCTATGATGTGTTCCATCTCGGTGAGCAGGTCCTGCATGGAGATGCCCTTGCCCGCGGCGATGTCGTCGAGACTCTTGCGGCGGTCGATAGCCTGGATGATGTATACCTTGAGGCCCGATTTGTTGACAGCCGAGCGCACCACTATATCTTGCGGACGTTCGATGTCGTTGTCCTCGACATACTGTTTGATGAGTTCTATGAACGGGGCGCCGTGTTTTTGAGCCTTGGCGATGCCCACACCAGAGCAATGAGCCAGCTCTTCGATGGTGCATGGGTATTGCAGCGTCATGTCTTTCAGCGAGGTGTCCTCGAAGATGACGTAGGCGGGTAGCTTCTCGCGTGCCGCGATGCTGCGGCGCAGGCTCTTGAGCTGCACGTACAGGGCTTCGTCGCCGGCTGCTGAGGCGCCGCTGGCGTTGGCAGCCATCTCTTCCTCGTCCTCTTCGGCGGCGGCTGAATAGTCGTGGTCGCAAGCCACGAGGATGCTGTATGGTTTTTTGAGGAATTTGGTGCCTGCTGCTGTTACTTTCAGCACGCCGTATTGTTCGATCTCCTTCTGCAGAAGGCCGTCGAACTGAGCTTGGCGCAGCACTGCCTTCCAGAAGAGGTCGTTCTTGTCGGCGCCGGCGCCAAACTGTTCGAGTTCGTCGAGGTGGTAGTTCTTTGTGCTGGCGTTGCGACGTCCCATGAGCACGTCGACAATCTCTTTGGGCTTGAAGGCTTGCTTCATGGCGATGATGGTCTCGATGGCCAGTGCCACCTCTTCCTTGGCCTCTTCCTGTGGTTTTGGGTGGAGGCAGTTGTCGCAGTTGCCGCAATAGGGCTCGGAGTAGTCTTCGCCGAAGTAGCGCAATATGTTGAGGCGGCGGCAGGCGGAGCTTTCTGCGTAGGAGACCATCTCCTGCACCAGTTGGCGTGCCATCTCCTGCTCGGTGACGTTCTTCTCGGTGAAAAACTTGTAGAGTTTCTCCACGTCCTGCTCGCTGTAGAAGGCTATGCAGCGTCCTTCGCCGCCGTCGCGGCCTGCGCGTCCAGTCTCCTGGTAGTAGCCTTCGATGCTCTTGGGGATGTCATAGTGTATGACGAAGCGCACGTCTGGCTTGTCGATGCCCATGCCGAAGGCTATGGTAGCCACGATGACGTCGACCTCTTCCATGAGGAACTTGTCCTGGTTTTCTGCGCGCACCTTGTTGTCGAGACCTGCGTGGTAGGGCAGGGCTTTGATGCCGTTGATGACAAGCAGTTCGGCGAGGTCTTCCACCTTCTTGCGCGTCAGACAGTAGATGATGCCGCTCTTGTTGGGGTTCTCTTTGATGAAGCGGATGATTTCCTTGTGGAGCTGCATCGGGTCGGCGGGCTTGGGTCGTACCTCGTAGTACAGGTTGGGGCGGTTGAACGACGAGACGAAGGTCTTGGCCTTCTCCATGCCGAGGTTCTTGATGATGTCCTGCTGCACCTTTGGTGTGGCCGAAGCAGTGAGTGTCAGTATCGGTACATTGGGTTGTATAGCCTTGATGGCTTCGCGCAGACGCCGGTATTCGGGGCGGAAGTCGTGGCCCCACTCGGAGATGCAATGAGCTTCGTCGATGGCGAAAAACGTTATCTTAATCTGTTTCAGCAGCTCGATGGTGTCCTCTTTTGAGAGGGTTTCCGGAGCCACATAGAGCAGTTTGGTGTCGCCCTTCAGCAGGTCTTCTTTGACCTCGGCCACCTGTTGGCGTGAAAGGGAGGAGTTCAGGAAATGGGCCACGCAGTCGTTGCCCGACGTGTATCGCACGGCGTCGACCTGGTTCTTCATGAGCGCTATGAGTGGTGACACCACGACGGCTGTGCCGTCGAGTATCATGGCAGGCAGCTGGTAGCAAAGGCTTTTGCCGCCGCCTGTTGGCATGATGACAAAGGTGTCGTTGCCATCCAGCAGGCTCTGTATGATGGCCTCCTGGTCGCCCTTGAACTTGTCAAAGCCGAAAATTTCTTTGAGGTATGTATGTAAATCTTTCATCACAATCTACAATATTTCAGATAAAGCAGCGTTATTGAAGTAAACTAACGTTCAGCACTTTTTGATTATTCTTTTTACAAAGATACAAAAAAACGTTGAACCGACAAAATAAAAAATGCAGTGAAGAGCCGTGATGAAATAAAACAGATTGCAATTCAGGTTATTACTGACGAAAAAAAAGCAGTAGAGAACCTGTGTAGCCACATAAACGATGCCTTTGTTGAAGCTGTGGAGACCCTCTTTTCAACGACTGGGCGTGTGGTAGTCACGGGTATAGGGAAGAGTGCCAATATAGCCACCAAGATTGTTTCAACGATGAATTCCACTGGTACGCCGGCGCTGTTTCTGCATGCCGCCGACGCCATACATGGCGATCTCGGTATGGTGAGGCCCGACGATGTGGTGATATGTATCTCTAAGAGCGGCAATACACCTGAGATAAAGGTGCTGGTGCCGCTCATCAAGAACTTTGGCAACAAGCTGATAGCCATAGTCGGCAACTGTGATTCGTTCCTTGCTCACGAGGCTGATATAGTGCTTGACACCACCGTGGAGCACGAGGCCTGCCCCAACAACCTGGCCCCGACGAGCAGCACCACGGCGCAATTGGTGATGGGTGACGCGCTTGCTGTTGCGCTGATAGAGTGCCGCAATTTCTCAGCCCGAGACTTTGCGCGGTTCCACCCTGGTGGAGCATTGGGCAAGCAGCTGTATCTTCGCGTCAGCGACCTATATATACAGAATGAGCGTCCTGCCGTACCGCCCACGGCGACGATTGACGAGACCATCCTTGAGATGACATCCAAGCGCCTTGGATGTACGGTGGTGACAGAGGGCGACAGTATAAAAGGCATCATAACCGACGGCGATTTGCGCCGCATGATGCAGACATTCCACCAGCCTAAATCGGCTGCCGACATCATGCACACCAATCCCAGAACCATTCGTGACACCGAGTATGCCGTCAATGCCCTGCAGCTCATGCGCAACAACTCCATAACGCAACTTATTGTTGTCGATGCCGACGGACATTACCTCGGGATAATACATATCCATGATATATTAAGAGAAGGTATAATATGAGACTGTATACCGACAAAGTAGTAAAGATATACCGCTCGCGCACCGTAGTGAAAGAGGTGTCGGTGGGCGTCAGTCAGGGTGAGATAGTAGGTTTGCTTGGCCCCAACGGAGCAGGCAAGACCACCACGTTCTACATGGTTGTGGGCATCATCAAGGCCAACAGTGGCAAGGTGTACTTCGAGAGCACCTGTGATGCTGACAAGCAGAGCGCCATTTTTGAGAACAAGAACGCCGAGCGGCCGGAAGGTGGCGAGCCATGGCGTCTTGAGATTACGAGCTTCCCGATGTACCGGCGCTCGCAGATGGGTGTCGGCTACCTGGCGCAGGAGGCCTCTGTCTTCCGCCAGATGTCGGTCGAAGACAACATAGGGTCCATCCTCGAGTTCCGTAAGGACCTCACCAAGGAGCAGCAGCGCGAGAAGTTGGAATCTCTGCTTGATGAATTCCGCTTGCAGCACATACGCAAAAGCAAAGGCATACAGCTCAGCGGTGGCGAACGACGCCGCACGGAGATTGCGCGTGCGCTTGCCAACGACCCCATGTTCCTGTTGCTTGACGAGCCTTTTGCCGGCGTCGACCCTATTGCCGTGCAGGATATACAGGATATCGTGGCGCACCTCAGGGAACGCAATATCGGCATCCTTATCACCGACCACAACGTCCGCGAGACCCTTGCTATCACCGATCGTGCCTACCTCCTCTACGAAGGCACTGTGTTGCACCACGGGACCCCGGAGGAGATGGCTGCAGACCCTGATGTTAGAGAGAAATACCTCGGCCGCGACTTTGAGTTGCGCCGTGCAAAAACCCAACAGATATGAATCGCTATTGTGTTATAATGGCCGGCGGCATAGGCAGCCGCTTCTGGCCGCTCAGCAAAAACAACTACCCCAAACAGTTCCTCGACATCCTTGGCACAGGCAAGAGCTTTATCCGCTCCACCTACGAGCGTTTCCTGCCACTTGTGCCGCCTGAAAACTTTGTCGTCGTCACCAACGCTGCCTACAAAGACCTCGTGCTTAAGCAGCTCCCTGAGATCAAGTCAGAAAATGTGCTCTGCGAACCCATGCGTCGCAATACCGCGCCATGCATAGCGTACGCCGTATATCATATCCTCAGTCAGAGCCCTGAAGCGTCGATAGCGGTCACTCCTGCCGACCATCTTGTCACTAACGAGGTGGAGTTTCAGCGCATCATAGGTCGCGGTATGGACTTTGTTGAGCAAAACCGTGAGGCCCTTATGACTATCGGCATAAAACCCTCGCGTCCTGAGACAGGTTATGGTTATATCGAGGTGGACACCAAGCCTGGCGATGCCATAGTTCCTGTGGCATCGTTCAAGGAGAAGCCAGACCTGGCTACAGCAAAGCGTTTTCTCGCAGCCGGTAATTTCTTCTGGAATTCGGGTATCTTTTTATGGAGTACCGATGCCATAATGGGTGCTTTCCGCCAATACCTCCCTGACCTTGTGCGCCTCTTCGACGGGGGGAAAGACTCGTTCGGCACTCCGCAGGAACAGTCTTTCATCAATGTTCAGTTCGAGCATTGTGAGAACATCAGCATCGACTATGGCGTCATGGAGCGCAGCCAATGCCGTTACACCGTCGCTGCCGACTTTGGATGGAGCGATATAGGCACGTGGGGCTCGCTCTACACCCATGCCGCCCACGACGAGGCGCAGAACGCCGTCAGCGGCAATGCTGTTGTTGTCGACACCTCCAATAGTGTGATAAACATCGAGAACGGCTATGAGGCCATCGTGCAGGGCCTTGACCACTGTCTGGTGGCATTGCGCGACCATTCGCTTCTGGTGTGCCGCCTCGACGACGAACAGCAGATAAAACACTGGGTAGAGAAACTCGGTTAAGCAAAAAGAGAAAGCGGGCCGCTCATTGAGCGGCCCGCTTTCTTTAATTACCCCTTTCAGTTCAGGAAGAGGTCAATCGGCATCCCCTCCACTTCCACAGTCTGGTAGCTGCGGGCGAAACTCATGATGTTGTGCACCACTTGTTCCGAGGGTCGTACGTCTGTGCTTGCAGAAATCGAAAATGTGTCGGTGCTTGTAAAATCGTAGTTCTGCATCATACGCGCCGTTATTTGGTTATTAATACATTCGTCAATAATAACACTCTTGTCGCGCAATTATTGTGCACAAGCGAAAATTTAACATTTCCCCGCCGGCGACGGTCAGTATATATAGAGGTAGTCGCCGTCGAGGTCTGCGCTGTACCGGTGCAGGGGACATGATGTCGCCGAGCCGTCAAGAGGATTGCCGTTTATCAGCTCGAAGCGGGAGCCGCAGGAAGGACATGTAAGCGTCATTGCTGCATGGTCGTCGTCGGGCAGCATGTGCACGTCGTTGTCGTTGGGGCAGGCACACTCAAAGGCGTCATAGTGGCCGAAACTCTCGCAGCGCACTATCACGCCGCGGTGGCCGCGGTTAAGCACCACTGTCCCACCTACGACGTTGTTAATCTCCGCATAGTCAGACAGGAGGATCCTGCCCACCTCGCCGATTGGGGTGTTGCACACGTCGCGCTTGCAGGCGGCAAGCAACAGCAGGGCAATGATTATTGGCAATCGTCTCATTTGCACGGGTAGTCGCCGTAGATTGTTTTCATGGTGACAGTGGCGACCTTGCTCATGGTTTCTGCGTTGAGGTTGTCGAGGTTGTCGGTCGTGGTGTGCCAGTGCGGGAAGAAGCTGGTGGTGCCGCTGTTCTGCACGATGTCGACCATCGGAATGCCTGCAATCTGGTTCACATACAGATGGTCGTCAAGAATGGCGTCGGTGTTCTGTGCCACAAAGATGTTGCCGAACCCCAAGGCGGCAGCCACGTTCCACATCTTGTCCGTAAGACCCGGCGCATAGTATCGGCTCACCTCTTCTTTTGTAAAGCGCGGTGCATCCGTGCCCACCATGTCGAACAGCACCCCGTAGACGGCCGTGTAAGCGGGTGTATGGCGGTTCTGGGCCCAATGTTGCGAGCCCTTGCACCACGTGTTGTCTTCATATCTGTCTGACCATTCCGGCTGCCCTTGGTCTTCGACGTCAAAGAAGATGAAGTCCACGCCTACCGATGGCGGCATCTGGCTCATCGTGCGTGCCATCTCCATCAGTGTAGCCACTCCGGAGGCCCCGTCGTTGGCTCCTGGCACCGGCTTGCGTGTGTTGCCATCGTCAGGGTCGTGGTCGGCCCAGAGGCGGCTGTCCCAGTGTGCCGCCAGCAGCACCCGTTTGTCTGCCGATGGGTTCAGCGAAGCAATGATGTTGCGGCCCGGCACCACGCTGCCGTCCCAGAGGGTGGCCTTGAAAGGTTGTATCATTACTGTGTCGCACCAGCGCCCCATCTGCGTGGCGAGATACTCGGCGCATTTCTCCCAAGCCTTGGAGCCTGGGGTGCGGTAGCCGAAAGCCAGCTGTGCGGCGGCAAAAGCATAGGCCGAGTCGGTGGAGAATGACGGCACGGCCACCTTGGTATAGTCCGTCGGCTGAGACGCCGTCTGGCGCTCTGTCGTTTTATGTTTGCAGCCTGCCAGCATCAGCAGGCAGGCTGCAATAAAGACAAGACGCTTCAATTCTTAATTCTTAATTTTTAATTCTTAATTATTTCAAGCGTTCGGCATACTCGCAGGTGCGGGTGTCGACCTTGATGCGCTCGCCCTCCTTGATGAACAGCGGCACGCGGACCTGCACGCCGGGCTCCACGGTGGCGTCCTTCATGGCGTTGGTGGCGGTGTTGCCGGCGAAGCCGGGCTCGGTGTAGGTCACCACGGTCTCGATGAATGGGGGCAGCTCGCAGGTCAGGGGGGTCTCGGTGTCGGCGTCGACGGTGATTTCCACATACTGGCCGTCGCGCAGGAACTGCGGGGCGTTGATGATCTGCTCGGGGATGTATATCTGCTCGTAGGTCTCCGTGTGCATGAACACATGCATGTCGCCCTCCTTGTACAAGTAGGTGTAGGGGCGGCGCTCCACGCGCACGATGTCGATCTTGGCACCGCTGGGGAAAGTGTTCTCCAGCATGCGGCCCGTCTTCACGTTGCGCATCTTGGTGCGCACGAAGGCGGCGCCCTTGCCGGGTTTCACGTGCAGGAACTCTACGATAGTGTAGATGTCGTTGTTGAAATTGATGCAAAGTCCGTTCTTGATATCGGTGGTTGTTGCCATAATATGATTTGTTAATTTGTTAATTTGCTAATTTGTTATTCACTTGCGCCAGCAGTATTCACACATTATCGCGTTTACGCATTCAGGCATTCTTGTTTTTCTTCTTCTCTTCAGCCAGCAGTTGGGTGAGGCGGCGCAGGTCGTCGTGCAGCTGGTCTATCTCCTCGTCGGCGGCCTTGGCGCGGTGGCGTTCCATGAGCCAGCGCATGGCTATGGCCAGCGCCACGAGGATCATCGTCAGCGACAGGCGCATGGGGTTCTCCTTCATCAGGAAGAAGATCACCGTCGCGCCCAGTATCAGCGCGTATGATGCTATCTCATAAACCTTTATAGCAGTCTTGTGGCTCATCGGCATATACTTTTAAAAATGCAAAGGTACGAAAATTTCTCAAACCGAGAGAAAAGAAAATTCATTTTCTTTTCCAAGGTGCTGAAATTAAGACGAAGTCAAAATTTATTTGACTGGCAAAAATTTATTTTTCGTTCTCCGCTCTCCACTCACTGCTTCACGAACTTTGTGTAGTATTTATCCTTGGCGGTGGTTATCTCGAGGAGGTATACCCCCGGGGCGAGGCACGAGACGTCCGCCGAGGAGGCTGTTGCCGTCAGCGGCATCCGCCAGCCTGAGAGCGATATCGCCGCCACCGCCGTGGGTACGTCGCCTGCCGGGCAGTCGAAGTGCAGCCTGTCGGTGGCCGGCACCGGGTACACCCGCTGTGCGACAGCCGAAACGGTGCTGATGCCGTGTGTAGGCCGCACATACAGGTGCATGAAAGCCGTGTCCACGTACTTGGCTATGACGTTGGTCTCCCCATAGACAGGGAAGCTTATGTCCCCGAACTGCGCATTTGCTGCCAGCAGGTTGCACAGATACAGTACGCTGTCGTGTGCCACTATTGGACCTGGATAATTAGTAATACAATTCGATAACACGCAATCATAATCAATGCCGTCAATGAGATTGCCTATATAATCATACACCAACAATCCTATCCCCGAATGATATAGAGTATTGTATCTAATGGTTTGTGACGGAAGCCTTATTCCACCAAAATAATCGCATTGCAATACAACCCTGTTGTTTTTACAGTACAAATTTCCACTCGATCCATAACCCGATATTTGGGCACTTTTTATCGCCGGAACCACACTATACGAGTGCATCACAGGAATACTATCCGTATTATAGAAAGAGGCAATGCTTAAGCCGTCCTTTATCGGAAGTAATCTTCCACGGTAAGTCAATGTTGACATATAATTTAATGTATCTCCTGCCGTCGTGCGCCCGCTTGTTGCCAACAGAAATAACAAATTACTGTCATAGTCAAAACTAATATCATTAAATCTTTTACATATATGATCATTTACATCGCCGTTAATTATGTTGTCGTCATACGTAATAATCCACCGAGCATCTAGATCATGGTCATAACTCATTAAGAAAGAAAACTCTCCTGTATTGTGAATATACTCAATCCGGCGAAGAGAATCAACGACAAATGTATCAACACTATTTAAGGCTCCAGAATTATTATGATATACTGGAACACAATATACATTCCCATACCTGTCCACTTTGGTGGTTATTTTTCTTGCTCCATCCTGAACACGAGGCCATTTCTGCACCATGTTTCTGCAAGCCAACAATGTATCGAAATGCGGAGAGAATTTCAATATCTGAGGATAGCCTTGTTTGCGCTCCCCCTCTACCCTGTACTCGCCAGCCAACCGCCTGTCGACCCAAAACTTCAACCCACATATTGCTCCATTTTCCACAGTACAGATAGAGTCACTTGAACATTTGTCATTTGTCCTTCGACTTATATATATGTTCCCTTCTGAATCAAAATCGAAGGAGGCATATTCTCCATAACTCTGGCCCATGAGCCATGGTATTGTATCCTGTGGAAGTCGTCGGACAATATCATTCCCGTCGGCATCAGTGTATGTGATACATAGAAAATGCTGCTCTATTATATTCCCATCAAAATCAAACACCAGAAATGCCGTCCATGAGCCAGAACCGAAATGACTTATATCAATTGGGTAATTAGACATTCCAACCAATAATGTGTCAAGATAGTAGGTGTTATTATGCATCTTTGGTGGAGTAAAGTCCATCATACAAGCGAATGCCGTATCTCCCATTTTTTTTATGTCATTTCCCAAATTTCTTTGATTATTGTCAGAAAAGACTACCTTCTTCCATGTCATCTCTCCTTCCGTGGTTATTTTTGCAATAAGAACACTATAAGGCCGGTTTTTTGCGGATTTATTTATAGAAGGTAGGACGTACTCCGCCCCATCCCATACTGATGATGCGTCGCAATTGCCAAGTATGTACAGGTTCCCCAGGCTGTCGGTAACACCACCTACAATGGACCGATAGCTACCACTCTCCACCGTATACCCTTTCGCCCACTCGAAACGCTGTGCCGAGACAGACTGTGCCAGTGCAAAAGACATGGCGATTATCAAAAATCTTTTCATGGTGTTACTGTTTTATAAGTTTAAGATATGTCATATCTCCATTCTCTGTTCTGATTCGTACTATATACGAACCTGTCGACATACTATGTATGTCAAACACCTCCGTGTCAGTGAAAACAGCCAGTTTGCGTCCGTTCATATCCATGACCACAACCTCTACCACCTCACCTGACGCTCCCGTCACCGTCACCTTGCCCGTTGTCGGGTTGGGCTTAAGGGTCGGCATCGCCGGATCTGCCGAGGACATTTCGGTCTCTTTTCCGCCACCCTTGGCGCGCGGTGTCACGCCGGCGTCCATTATCATCCCGAGGAGATCTTTGGCATTGATGCACACCGTCAGCAGGCAGAGCTGGCCGTCGTTGCAGACGATGGCGTGGAAGCACACCTCCGAGCCGTCATAGACCAGCTGCGAGAGGCGCGCCATGTCCACCATGCCGAGGCCGTTCACAGTACCGGTGCCGGAATAGTGCCAGTCTATGACCATCGGCGGCTCCGTCCAGAAGGCGAGGACGTTGCCCACCGCTCCGACGTCACACACGAAGTCGAAGTATGCCGCCGCGCTGCTCGACAGGCTCCTGTCGACCTGAAGCTGGCCAAGCACCATGGTCTTTTCGCAGTCTATCTCAGGCATAAGGTCGACGCTGAACGTCAGCTCGCATTGCTGGCAGAGCATGTCCGTCAGCATGAAGTTCGCCACCGAGGGTTCCAGCGACACCACCTTCAGCCTGACGGAGAAGGTGTAGCAGTCGTTGGGGGCTATTGTCGTGTTGGTGAAGTCGGTGTTGACGATGCTGACATTGTGGTCATGCAGTGTCAGCTGCAGGTCGTCGGGGCAGAACACCCGGTTGTTGTGGCGGTTGCATATCGTCACATCCACGTCGTATATCAGCGCGCAGCCTTCCATTGACTGTGTACGATGGCAGCTCACCTCCATGCTGTCGCAGTCGCAGAACTCCTTGTTGTCTATCGTCAGCGCCGGTGACGTCTCGCTGCAGTTGCCGCCGCCGTAGGTGACGTCAAGGCTGTAGCTGCCCAATCCCTGCAGCGGCAACCACAGCGGCGCATGGTAGTAGTCGCCACTCCCCGTTGCCACGCTGTTGCCGTCGCGTTTCCACTCCCAGCCTATTATCTGGCTGTCGTCCGTCAGTCCCCACACGGGCAGGTAATAGTCGAAGAAGGCGTTGCACTTCTTGTAGCATCCCGTGAGCAGGGCCTCGAAGTCCGGCTGTCGGTCAATCCTTATCGTGGCGGTGTCCGAGGCGCATCCTATGGACGGGTCGTAGTAGTAAGCCTCCGCCATGCCGTGGGTGTAGTAGTCGGCCGTAGCCCCTGTGCTGCCGTTGCTCCAGTGCATCTCGCCCGTGAATCCCGTGGCGGCCAACCGCACCGGTGGCTCGCTGATGCAGGGGCTGCCGCTGAAGGCTATCGTCGGCGCCGCAGGCTTGGCGTTGACGGTGACGGTCTCCGTCGCCGTCGACGAGCAGGTCGACGACTGGTCGGTTAGCGTGAGCGTCACGGTGTAGGCCCCTGTCCCCTGTGGGGCCGTGAAGGTGATATTGGGCTCCGTCGAAGTCTGCAGCACGTTGTTGTTGGCATCTGTTATCACCCAGCTGTAGGTGATGGTGTTGCTGCTGGGTCCCTGCTGCCCGTACAGGGTCAGCTCGTCGCCCTCGCAGCAGTTGAAGTTGTCGGCATAGATAGTCGCCGTAGGGGCGTTAAGGAACGCGACATTTGTCGACGCCTCTTTCTGACAGTAGTCGTCATTGATGACATATACAAAATAGTCATCTGTACGGTAGGTGTGGTATATATTGCTGGTTGACGGTCTGCGGGTCAAATCTTTATGACGCCAAAAATCATACAAATTGTCAAATCCATCTGGCGAAAACACAATATCTTGATAAAATCCTGTATTAGGGCAAATGGTCAAAGGTATAGGTAAGGTTAATGTACCAGTCCCAAGAGGATCATCACTGGACGAAATATTAAACGGCACCGCCGTCGACCTCGTGCACCCGTAGTTGTCAGTGACAGCAACACTGACATTGTATGAGCCTTGGCCTCTAAACGTATGCGACACAGACCCGCTGGCGGTGTGGTAACTGCTGCCGTCACCAAAGGTCCAGAAGGTAGACACTATGCTGCCTGGATAGTTGATGTGCGCCGTGAGCCTGATGGGGGTGTTGTCACAGGTTCGGTTTGAAGGGTTGGCTGGATTAGATGTTGTTATATCCACCGGTGACAAACCCTGCGGCACCTGTGGTATGCCTATCGTTGCCGTGCCAAGTGGGCAGCCCGGGGGCGGTATGCTGCCGTTGGTGCCATAGCCCGTCAGGTAGAACCGGTAGGTTGTTGGAGCCGGTGGCGTAGGTGTGGGGGTGAAAAGGGCACTGGATGAGGAGGCCGACATGGTGACTGTGCCCACGGACACGTCGTTCTCGTCGGTCACCTGTATGTACACCGCCTGTGCCGGGCGCAAGAAACGCGAGTTGTTGTCAATCCGTATGCTGTTGCATTGCGGCACGAAGGTGAACTCGGGGATGAAGTCGACGGTCATGGCATAGAGGCCTTCGTAGCAGGGGCTGAAACCCGAGCGCGCCTCCACAGTGTGGATGCCCACATCGTCGAACTGCACCTCCACCTCGCTGTAGTGCTGTCCGCCAGTGCTGACGATATCCCCGTCTGGCGCATGCCAAAACACCGCTGAGGGGTGTTCGACGGCCGTGAGCGACAGCGTGCGCGTGCAGTAGTCGTACTGGCTTGTGAAGTGCATCGTGTCGCACGGGAGCGTCAGAGGGCCTCCCTCATAGAATGTGCTGACCGACGCCGAACAGCCCGTGGCATTGTCGGTGACGATACATGTATACGTGCCGGAAGCGGACATGTTGTTACCGGGGTGGTAGCACGCCGTCGAGCACGGTACTATAGCTTGGGGCAAACCATACTCCTGTGTGTATCTCCAAATGAATGAATAGTCTGTCGTGTTCAACTGCGGCTCCACGCAGAGGTCCCTCGTGCCCCTGTCGAGGTATAGACCCTGCAGCAGCGGCTGCGGGTTGACGTGCACCGTCTTGTGACCTTGTACCCTGTGTCCCTCCACGTTGCAGTAGGTATAGGGGCTGCTGCTCAGCGTCACCGTGACGTTGCCCTCACGGTCGAAGCTGTGCGTCGCCGAAGTGCCAGTGTAATGAGAACCCTCGATGCTCCACCTGTATGTCGAGGGGTTGCCGCCGCTGCCGGTATATGTCGCATCGGTGTGCATGCACACGGTGTCGGGTCCCGCTATCATCGGCGTTATACCCGCGATGTTTGTCACGGTGATGGGTATCACGGTGTCGGCGTGGATGTTGCCGCAGTAGCGGCGCTCCAGGTTGACGGTGAAGGTCACTGGTGTCTGTATCTCGTTGATGACAAGGGTGACGCCGCTGTGCAGCGGCGACCCCTGCGCCGAAGCGCAGTACTGCTTGTTGTACTCGAGGCTCCAGCGGTAGAGCATCCCCTCGTCGCTCTGGTCGGGCACCTCGGCGTCGCCCCAGGTGATTACCGTGCCGGGGCACGCTGTGATATTCGCCGGTATGTGCATCGGCGCCGGCTCGAATTCCTCCATCGTGTGCACATAGTAGTCCGCCGACTGGCACTGCAGCACCATGTCGTAGTTGTATACATGCACGTCGCACACCTCTCCCAGGTAGCTTATCGTCACGCTGTCGCCGCTGTAGGTCTGTGGCGTCGCCGTGGTGCAGGCGGGATGCCACACGAGCATGTAGTTGGGCTGCGAGGGCGTCCCCGCCAGCGCGGTGCCGCTGTAGAGGCATGCCGTGTGGCGGTTGGCGGGGTCGAGGTCGGCCACCGTCGGCGCCGGCGGTGTGGGTCTGACGTCGAGCACGAAGGAGGGCCCGCAGCAGTAGTCGGGGTGCTCGGCCGTGACGAGGTAGCGCCCCGCATGGCTGAAGATGTGGCTGAAGGTGGCGCCCGTGCCTGTCGCCGCCACGGCGCCCGCGTTGGCCAGGTCGTAGGCCGTCCATGCCGCGCTCACCGCCGGCGTCACCGCCAGGCTGCAGGCGTTGCTCACGCATATACGGTCGGGGCCCTCAATGGCGAGCGGCGGCTTCACGGTTATCGTCAAGGGGCGTGCGGCATAGGGGCCGCAGCCGAGGAAGTCGCAGCGGTAGCTGCATTCCAGCGTGTAGGTGCCGGCCTGGTTGAACACCAGCCGCATCTCGTTGGCGAGGCTCATGAGGCTCGTGTTCACGCCCGTCGTCGGGCTTATGCTCCAGCGGTACTCCGTGGAGCCCAGCAGGGGCAGCGAGAACAGCACGGCTTCGCCTTCGCACACCGTCGTCTGGCCCTCGATGGAGAGGCTGTCGTGTATCACCGGCACCTTGAGGCTCATCAGCGTCGGGCAGACAAGGTCGCCGCACACCACTCCGTCGAGCCCTATCACACCGTAGCCGTCGGCGGGGTTGTCCCACAGCACCGTGGGGTGCGCCGTGCCCTGTCCGTCAAGGATGGTGCCGCCCTCCACATACCACGAGTAGTCGTGGCATGCTGGGTTGAGGGCTGTATAGGTCACCGTGGCGTTCTTGCACACTGTGCCGTAACAGTCAAGCTCCAGCTTGTCGCCGCTTAACAGCTTGATGTAGTAGGTCTCCTCGTCGTAGCATCCGCAGTTGTTGTACACGCGGTGCGTGACGGTACCGTTCCGGTTGATGTTCTCAAGCACAAAGTCCGGCGTCGACGTCTGGTCATTTCGGTTGAACTTCCACATATAGCCCGCTATGTCGCTGCCTTCCGCAGTGGAACGGTCGAGGAACTCCACCGTGCCGCCCTTGCACACGTATATCACCTTGCTGCCGTCGGGACGCGTCGTGTATGCCGGCACCGTCACCGACCCCACGGTGGGTTTGTCGATGAGCCTGACGCGGACCGTCTCGGTGCAGGTGTCGCCCTGTCCGTCGGCCACCGCCACCACCACATAGCCCCAAGTGTCGGTGCCCCATTCCACCGTCACCTGGTCGCCGTTGGCGGTGTGCGACACGTCGCCGAACACCTGCCAGACATAGCCGCTCGCCGTCGCCGCCCCCAGGTCGGCATGCGCCGTGTAGGTCACCGTGGAGCCCTTGCAGGCCACCATCAGGTTGGGGTACTCGTCGGTGATGTCGTTCTTGTAGTCGTAGAGGCACTCCGAGTCGAAGTCACCGGTGATGACCACGGAGCACTGCCGCGCCGGCGGTGTCTGCGCCCACAAGGCGCCGACGACCAATGACAGGAGTAGTGAAAATGATAATAGTTTTTTCATGGTATTTGGTATTTATATAACGTACATTATGGTAAAATATTGCCTTTCGGCTTCTCAAAATGGCGCTATTTCTCAGCGATGCATACAAAAACATGGTTTACGCTGTCGTAACTAATGCTTACGTCATATCCATCGCTGTGCATTTTGCTGCACCAGTCCATTGCTTCTTCCTTGTCGGAAGTAGTAAATATGACAACCTCCTTGGCCGCTTCGCACTGTGCCGTATTATCGTCGTTCATAACACGCACTTCACTCCCGTTCTCCGCCATGTCAAGCAGGCTGTACAGAAACTCTTTCCATGCCATATCTCCAGAAAGCGATACTCTGTGGGCAACCCCGTCAACAGTGTAATCAACCGTCCGTTTTATTTCATTACCAATGGCAGGCTCTGTCATGTCAATCCCGCTTTGCGGAGCAACGTACTCTTTCTGGCAACCGGCGGCCAGACTTGCCATCATTGCTATTACAGCAATGTTTCTAACTGTCTTTTTCATAGTTGTGTTATTTTAAATTATTTATGTAATCGTTCATTTGGTATCGTAGTATGGACCGTGTTTCCTTGAATGTCTTTGTGTGGCAGACCATCACGGTCCACGTGTTTTTGTATATTACCGCGATCTCCACATCTGTAGAGTTAGAGTCTGCCATAAGTTCGGGGTGGCCTGTGGGGAAACAGTGTACTGCCAGCCCGTCAAAAAGGTAGAGATGCCTGTACTGTTCCGGTATTTCCTGTATGTTTTTCATGTTCATATTAAAATCGCCGAACAGGCTCAACCAGCTGGCGGTGTCTGTAGCCTGGAGCAGTGTGATGTCCGTACAGACGCTGTCAGACACTGCAAAGTCCTTTATAAAGGTAGCCTTGATGTCCTGCCGGTCGGCATACTTAATGTATGTCTCGCTGACCTCGCGCGGTGCGAAGAGGCGCTGGCGGTAAGTCCAGAGCGTCGACGCCCCAGCGCAGAGCAGCACCACGATTCCTATTATGAGCAGTCTCTGTTTCATACCTTTTCCAGGACGTTGTGCATCCCGTCGCACACCTCGTGCGGCTCCGATGTCTGGTCGCCCACCATGTAGCCGTAGTCGGGGACCGGCAGGAGCGCCGGCAGGAGTGCGAAGGCGAGCAGACCCGCCACGGCGGCGTAGAGTGCTGAGCGGCGCCGCATGCGGTGGCGCTCCTTGCCGTACCACGACAAGTCGGCCTCCACGACACCCACGGCGGCGGCGCGGCACTGCAGCCTGTCTACCAGGCGTTCCACATCCACGGCTTTGGGCCGTGACTCTTCCTTTGTCTTGTCCATATCTTTCATTGCTTCTTTGTTTTCATGCCCATTGCCTCGGCGCGGCGGCGCATGTGCTCCAGCATGGTGCGCCGTATGCGCTTCAGTGTGGAGGGGCTGACGTTCATCCTTGCTGCTATCTCCTCGTTGCGGTAGCCCTGCCGCAGCAGCTCGAGCAGCTGCCGTTCGCGGCCGCCGAGGCCGTCGGCGAGCTCGTCGACGAGGCTCCCGTCGCTTGGCTGCTCCGCGGCCTCCGCGGCTTCCTCCGCCGCCCCGACGTCGCTGCGCCGCCACCTGCCGCGCAGGGCGTGGTTGATGCCGTGCATCGTCTGCCAGTAGACCCACGCTCCCTGGGCGGCCTCCCACAGCAGCCCACCGCGGCGACGGTAGTTCTTCCACATGCACGCCACAGCCTCCTGCATCAGGTCGCGACACAGCTGCTTGTCGCCGTCGGAGTACAGCACGCAGAGCCTGCGCACCGTCCCGTTATGGCGCTCCATCAACCGTACGAACTGTTCTTCTATCTCCATGACGCTACTGTGGCGAAAAAAATTATCTGTATATATAAACCCATCTTTTCGCCAAAAAGGGCCATCCGACCCCGTTTTTTAACATTATTTAACTCTCTGGCCCTTTTGAGAGTTAGGAGTTAGGAGTTAGGAGTTGAGAGTTGGGAGTTGAGGGTTGAGAGTTGAGGGTTGAGAGTTGAGAGTTGAGAGTTGAGAGTTGAGGGTTGAGAGTTGGGAGTTGAGAGTTGTTTGAGTTAGGAGTTAGGAGTTAGGAGTTAGGAGTTGAGGGTTATGACGCTCAATGGTGAGTTCATTATGCTAAGGGAGTGACAAGGCTGTGAAAAGCCTATAGTTTCGGTTGAGTTTCGGTCAAGTATTGGTTCATGGTTAATTAATGGTTAATGGTTCATGGTTCGTGGTTCATGGGTGGGGGGGGATTGTTGGTGCAGACAAAACAGTTGTCCTCCTCACCCCCTTTTTCTATTAAACGAAAACGCCTATGGCGTAGTCTATCCTGCAGGTATTACTGTTTAATAGCCGCTGCCAATAATCACTGCTTACAAGACAAAAACAGGCGCGCCGCCCGACGGGGCGGCGCGCCTGTTTTTATTCTTATCTCTGCTGTTTATTTCTGCAGGAACTTGAAGTCTTTGCCGAGGTAGTAGGCTTGGTCGCCGAGGCCCTCCTCGATGCGCAACAGCTGGTTGTACTTGCAGATGCGGTCGGTGCGGGAGGCGGAGCCTGTCTTGATGAGGCCTGCGTTCATGGCCACCACGAGGTCGGCGATGGTGGTGTCCTCGGTCTCGCCGCTGCGGTGGCTGATGATGGCTGTCATCTTGTTGCGCATGGCGAGGTTCACAGCCTCGATGGTCTCGGTGAGGGTGCCTATCTGGTTGAGCTTGATGAGGATGCTGTTGGCCACTTTCTTCTCGAGGCCCATCTTCAGACGTTCCACGTTGGTCACGAAGAGGTCGTCGCCCACCAGCTGGCAGCGGTCGCCGATGGCGTCGGTGTGGAGGCGCCAACCGTCCCAGTCGTCTTCGGCCATGCCGTCCTCGATGCTGATGATGGGGTATTTGTTCACCCAGTCTTTCCAGAAGTCGCTCATCTGCTGCGGTGTCAGCTTGTCGCCGGTGCTCCACTTCAGGTGGTACATGTTCTCGTCGGCCAGGTAGAACTCGCTTGTAGCGGCGTCGAGGGCTATGTAGACGTCCTCGCCGGGGCGGTAGCCGGCCTTCTCGATGGCCTGCAGGATGCACATGATAGCCTCCTCGTTGCTGCCCAGGTTGGGGGCGAAGCCGCCTTCGTCGCCGACGTTGGTGCTGAGGCCTTTGCTCTTGAGGACGGTCTTGAGGTTGTGGAACACCTCGGCGCCCATGCGCAGGGCCTCGCTGAAGGTGGGGGCGCCGACGGGCATGATCATGAACTCCTGGAAGTCGATGCTGTTGTCGGCATGGCTGCCACCGTTGAGGATGTTCATCATAGGTATGGGCAGGGTGTGGCCGTTGACGCCGCCGAGGTAGCGGTAGAGCTCCTGGCCGCTCTCCTGGGCTGCTGCTTTGGCGCAAGCGAGGCTCACGCCGAGGATGGCGTTGGCGCCCAGGCGGCTCTTGTTCTCTGTGCCGTCGAGCTCTATCATCTTGTCGTCGATAGCTTTCTGTTCGCTGACGAACATGCCCTGCAGCTCGTCGTTGAGGACGGTGTTCACGTTGTTCACTGCGTTGAGCACGCCCTTGCCGAGGAACTGGCTCTTGTCGCCGTCGCGCAGCTCGCATGCCTCGTGCACGCCCGTGGAGGCTCCGCTGGGCACTGCGGCGCGGCCGATGGCGCCCTGGTCGGTGTATACGTCTACTTCTACTGTGGGATTACCGCGGCTGTCGAGAATCTGACGGCCCTTGATACCTATAATCTGGCTCATAGTTCTATAAATGTATTAATGATGGTTGATATAATGTTGCTTCTACACAAAAAAGGCCAACCGCTTCCGGCGGTCGGCTGTCTCTTTTGTCTTCGCTGTGGCAGGCATCGCTTACATAGCGTTGACCTGACGCATGCACTTCGACTTGAGGTTGGCGGCTTTGTTCTTGTGGATGACGGAACGCTTGGCCAGCTTGTCGATGATGGAGACCATCTTGGGCAGACGCTCGGTGGCAGCAGCCTTGTCGGTGAGGGCGCGGAAGTCACGCAGGGCGTTGCGCATGGTCTTGGCGTAGTAGCGATTCTCTACTCTTCTTTTTTCGCTTGAGCGAATTCTTTTCTTTGCAGACTTGTGGTGTGCCATTTTTTGATTTCTAATTTCTTATTTCTAATTTATCTGGTACCGCGTGCGGGATTCGAACCCGCGATTTTGAGAATGAAAATCTCACGTCCTGGGCCTACTAGACGAACGCGGCGCAGTGCTTCGGCGGCTACCCTGAAAGGGTATTTTTTCCGCAAAAAGCGGGTGCAAAATTACTAACAATTTTTGACATGGCCAAATTTTTTTCAACCGGCAATGTTGAAATCGCCACGCCGCTACTCGCTATCTGCCTGGAAACGAAAGCCTAAACGCTTGCCTGTGACCAGTGATTTTTTGTCAAAATTGTTTTTCATCTCGCCCACGGAGACGAGCTTGACTTCGTCGTATGGGGGGGTCAGAAGGTCGAAATTGGTGGTGTACTCGATGGCCGACTCCACGATACCCAACACAGTGTCCTGATTTACAACCGATGTGTTGAAATTAGTGTAGAGCATGCCCAGCTCGCGCTTGCCCTCGATGAAGTAGTGTTTCTCCTTGTTAACGAACACGCGTCCAATCATGTAGCCCAAGTCGTTGTCGCGCTGGTAGGCGAACGAGTCGGCGAGGAAGTTGTAGATGTGTATCACGCCGCAGTAGGAGCGTGTGGAGTCCTCGCGGATGTAGGGCGACTTCATGACCTGGTGGTCGCGCGAGAACTCGAAGACGTTGGTGTGCATCATGAACAGCAGTATGTCGCCTGCGAACTTGACCTCGAACTCGAAGTCGCCGCGGTCGGTGAACTCGAAGGCCACGTTCTTGCCTTCCTTGGAGCACTGCTTGCGGAAGAGCTCTATGAGGTCGTGGGTCGTCGAGCGGAAGATCTCGAAGGTCTCCTTGGTGGCGTCGTATACGTTGCGTTTCAGCTCGCTTTTGCTGAATACCAAATCTTTGAGCGATTCTTTCAGTTCCATGTCCTTGTTGTTTGTTGTTTTAGGCCGCGATGAGGATGGTTCAGCCGTGGAAAATGGCCATGATGTTGCCTGCAAAGAGCTTCACCGCCATAGCCAGTAGGATGACGCCGAAGAACTTGCGCAGCACATAAATGATATCCTGACCCAGCCAGTGGGTTATCTTGTCGAGGTGGCGTAGCACGAAGAAGTCGATGACGATGTTGACGGCGAGGCCTATCATGATGTTGACGGTCTCGTACTCGGCGTGCAGCGAGATGAACGCCGTGATGGCCCCCGGCCCTGCTATCAGTGGGAAGGCTATGGGCACTATGCTGGCGCCCGACGAGGTGGGCTCGTTCTTGATGATGTCGCGGCCGAGGATCATCTCGAAGGCGAGGATGAAGAGCACCACGGAGCCCGCCACGGCGAACGACGGCATGTCGATGCCGAAGAGCTTGAGCAGCTGGTCGCCGACGATGAAGAAGCCCACGAAGAGCAGCAGCGCCGCCCCCGTGGCCTGGAAGGGCTTGATCTTGGTGCCTTTGTCGCGCATGGAGACGAAGATGGGGATCGACCCCGTGATGTCGATGATGGCGAACATCACGAGGAACGTGCTGAAGATTTCCTTTAAGCTTAGAGCCTGTAACATGTCTTATAGTGGTTTTACTGTATCTTCTATGATGCTGAGGTAGTTGCGGTAGCGCTCGTCGCTGATGCGGCCCTGCTCCACGGCCTCCTTGACGGCGCAGCCGGGTTCGTGGCGGTGCGTGCAGTTGGCGAAGTGGCATCCGTGCAGCACGGCGCGCATCTCGGGGAAGAAGTGCGAGAGCTCCTGTTCGTTGAAGTCCACCATGCCGAACTCCTTGATGCCCGGGGTGTCGATGAGGTAAGTTGAGAGTTGAGAGTTGAGAGTTGAGAGGGGGACTGGGTGTATCTCGGCGAAGGTGGTTGTGTGCCGGCCCTTGAGGCTCCAGTCGGAGATGGCGCCCACCTTGAGCGAGAGGCCCGGGCATAGCGCGTTGAGCAGGGCGCTCTTGCCCACGCCGCTGTGGCCGCTGAAGAGCACCGTCTTGCCTGCGATGAGCCGCCGGAGGGCGTCCAGGCCGTCGCCGCGGAGTGCGGAGACCTCGAGCACGGGGTAGCCCGCCGAGCGGTAGATCGCCGCCACCTCGTCCTGCAGGGCGCGCAGCTCGGGGTCGGCCAGCAAGTCGCTCTTGTTGAAGACGATGCATGCAGGTATGTGGTAGGCCTCGGCTGTCACCAGCAGGCGGTCGATGAAGCCCGTGGAGGTGCGTGGCAGGCCGAGGGTGGCCACGACGCACAGCAGGTCTATGTTGGCCGCTATGACGTGGGTCTGCTTCGACAGCTTGGTGGCGCGCCGCACGATGTAGTTGCGGCGGTCGCGCACGTCGTGTATGACCCCCGTGCCGTCGTCCTGCAGCTCGAAGAGCACGCGGTCGCCCACGGCCACGGGGTTGGTCTGCTTGTTGCCCCGCAGGCGGTAGTTGCCGCGCAGGCGGCAGTCCAGCGCCTCGCCGCTGTCGGGCAACACCCTGTACCAGTTGCCAGTAGTCCTTATGACCAGTCCTTCCGTCATCTTTTTCGGGGTGCAAAGATACGACTTTTTTTTCACATGGCGCCAAAAACATTTCCCCCGCCCGCCGCCGCCACAATACCCCATAGGGGTTTCATTTTAATAGCCATCGCCTTGTAACAAAATGTAAAAGAACCCTGTAGGGGTTCCATCTCAATAGCCACCCCCTACACATCCCCTACGGACCCGGTACGGCATTTCTTCAGTAGTTCTTCAGTAGTATTTCAGTGTGGCACTGAAGAACTACTGAAGAAGTATCGTTGAAGTATCGTTGAAATGCCGTAGGGGCTCCGTGGGGGAGAGGGTGCTGAGAAGGGGTGGAGGGGAGGGCTGCGGGGGAGGTGTGCGACGGGGAAAAAGAGTGCGTATGGATAAAAATTGCTATATTTGCAGTCGGAAAACGAACTGGCTATTATGGAGAAAACACTGAATATCAAATACAGGGAGTATGCGTCGGTCGCTGAGCTCGGTGCCGGTGACGCCGAGCTGATGCGGCGTGCCGTTGCCGCCACCGAGGGGGCCTACGCGCCTTACTCGGGCTTCAGGGTCGGCGCCGCCGTGCGTCTTGCCGACGGCAGCGTGGTGACGGGCAGCAACCAGGAGAACGCCGCCTACCCGTCGGGGCTCTGCGCCGAGCGCACGGCCGTTTTCGCTGCCTCTGCGCAGCGGCCCGACATGCGTGACTATGAGGCTCTTGCCATTGCCGGCCGCAACGGCGGCGGCGAGCTCTGCGAGGCGTCGCCCTGCGGCGCCTGCCGTCAGGTGCTGCTGGAGTACGAGCAGCACCAGGGCCACCCGCTGCGGGTGCTCTGCCTGCTGGAGGGCGGCGCCGTGCGCGAGGTGGGGAGTGTGGCCGATTTGGTGCCGTTCAGCTTCGCGCTGTAGGGCCTCTTTATTAAGAGGCGCGTGAAAAAAAATTTCGCCATGTGCGAAAATGTTTGTACATTTGCAACTTCGGCAAACGGGCACGCCGCCGTCCAAGGTGCGTGCAGTATGCTGGACGATAGTAATTTAAGTAGAGAATAAACTAATAAAAATAACTAACAAAATGGGAATTATTGGAAGTATTAGAAAGCACTCCGGCTGGGCTGTCGCCATTGTCGGTATTGCTATTTTGGCCTTCATTCTGGGCGACCTGACAAAGAACAACGGCGGCATACCCGACGTCGGCAAGGTGAACGGCGAGGTGCTGACCTCGCAGCGCTTCAACGAGAAGGTTGCCGAGATGGAGAACAACTACAAGGTGCAGCAGCAGACCACGCAGGTGCCCGCCGAGATGGAGAACCAGATCCGCGAGCAGGTGTGGGCTCAGTTTGTCGACGAGTCCCTCATGGAGGAGCAGGCCGCCAAGCTCGGCCTCCGCGTGTCGCCGGCCGAGGTCAACGACATGTTCACCGGCCGTTTCATCCACCCCTATGTGCGCCAGAGCTTCACCGACCCGCAGAGCGGCCAGTTCGACGTGCGTTTCGTCAGCCAGTTCATCGATAACTTCGACCAGCTCGACACCATGCGCCGCATGCAGTGGGTGGAGCTTGAGAAGTATTGCAAGACCGACCGCGAGCAGCAGAAGTACTCGACGCTCATCAACGCGGGCTTCTACATGCCCAAGGCTCTGGCCGCCAAGGTGGCCGAGTATGCCGGCACCGTGGCCAACGTGCGCGTCGTGTCGATGCCCTTCTCGTCGGTGAGCGACGACGAGGCCGCCGTGGCCGATGCCGACTACGAGAAATACTACAACGAGCACAAGGCCGAGTTCCGCGTGCGCGAGGAGCTGCGCGACCTCGAGTTCATCGCCTTCCCGGTGAACCCCACGCCGCAGGACCTTGCCGACATACAGGAGCAGGTGAACAAGGTGTGGGCTGAGTTCCAGACGGTGCCCGCCGACGAGGTGGCGTTCTTCGTCAACGCCGAGAGCGACCGCAGCTACGACTCCAGCTACAGGCGTGCCAACACCTTTAAGGCCCCCTTCGACGAGCAGATCGCCGCCGCCAAGGACGGCGACATGCTGGCTCCCGTGATGGCCGGCAACGAGTGGATGATGGCCAAGGTCATCAGCAGCGCCGTGCGCCCCGACTCGCTGCGCGCCTCTGTCGTCTACATCCTCAACCAGAACGCCGGTGGCAACATCATGCGCAGCGACGCCCAGGCCAAGAGCCTCGCCGACAGTGTGCTGGCGCTGGTCAACGGCAACAAGATGACCTTCGAGCAGGCTGTGGAGCAGTTCAGCGACGACCCGCAGAAGGGCGAGACCAAGGGCGATATGGACTGGCAGCTCGACGGCGGCTACGGCTTCCTGAACGAAGAGCTCGTCAACCGCCCCGTGGGCAGCTGTTTCGTTTTTGAGCACCCGCAGGGTGTGGGTTACTTCCTCGTGAAGGTGACCGACAAGACCAAGGCCGAGAAGAAATACCGCGTGGCCCTCATCACCCGCGAGATAGCCGCATCGGCAGCCACCAACCGCGCCGTCTACAACGAGGCCAACCGCTTCGCCGGCCAGAACCGCAACATCACCGACTTCACCGCCGCCGCCCAGCAGCAGAACCTGCAGGTGCGCAACGCAAGGGTGACCATGATGTCGAACAACCTCAGCGGCATCGGCAACGCGCGCAGCATAGTGCAGTGGGCCTTCAACGAGGACACCAAGGTGGGCGCTGTCGCCGACCAGGTCTATGAGTGCGACGGCATGTTCGTTGTCGTGGCCCTGAAGGATGTCTTCAAGAAAGGCTTTGCCACCCTTGAGCAGGTGCGCCCGATGATAGAGCAGGCCGTGCGCCTCGACAAGAAGGGCGAGCTGCTCATGGCCCGCGCCGACGAGGCCGTCAAGGCTGCCCAGGATATCACCTCGATAGCCGTGAAGCTCAACACCACCGTCGACACCATCGACAGTGTGTCGTTTGCCGACTACTACTTTGACCGCTACGGCATGGAGCCCAAGGTGCTGGCCGCCATCAGCGCCAAGAAGAGCGGGCTGGTGGGTCCTGTGAAGGGTGCCAGCGGCGTCTACATGGTGCAGATCGACAGCAAGGCGCCGCGCGCCGCTGCCGACGGCCAGGTGACCATGCAGCTTGAGCAGGGCTACCGCAGCAAGGCCCGCATGGCCTCGCAGGTGCTCCGCGAGCAGGCCAAGATAGTAGACCAGCGCAACAAGTTCTTCTAAGAGACAGATAGCTTAGTGGGTAGTGGATAGTGGGTAGTGGATAGCATCAGATGCATGCGCTACCCACTAACAACTACCCACTACCCTCTTCTTATAAGTCGATGCAATGGGCATAAAGGACTGGTGGCTCAAGATCAAGAACTCGCAGGTGGGCGATGTCATCAAGCACAAGCACCGCTTTGTGGTGATAGACAACGACACCTTCAAGGAGAAGTTCTCTTTCCGCCTGTCGGGCATCAACTTGTTTGTGTTCACCGGCGTCACGGTGATAGTGCTCATCGTGCTCACCGCGGTGCTCATAGCCTTCACGCCGCTGCGCGAATACATCCCCGGCTATACCGACACGGAGATGATCGAGCAGACCTACGTCAACGCCGAGAAGATAGACTCGCTGGAGAGGGCCCTCGCCAACCAGGAGTGGGTGGTGGCCACGATGCAGGCTTTGCTGCGCGGCGAAGACCTCGGCGCCGACGCCGACAGTGCGATGGCCGACAGCGCGTCGACGCTCGGCGTCGTGGCCGGCGTCTATCGCCACTCCAAGGAGGACAGCCTGCTGAGGCTCGAGGTGGAGAGCGAGGACAGCCGCTATGAGGTGAAGGGCGAGCGGGTGCAGACGGCGGTCACTGTGGCGGGCGGGGCCGACATACAGCCTTCGGTGACACAGCTTTTCTTCGCCCCCGTCAAGGGCAATGTCGTCAAGCCCTACAGCGCCGCCATGCGGCATTACGGTGTCGACATTGCGGCGGCAAGCGGCAGCCCGGTCAACGCCGCATACAGCGGCACGGTGGTGATGGCGGGTTTCACGGCCGAGGATGGCCACGTCATAGCACTTCAGCACCCCGCAGGCGTCATCACGGTGTATCGCAACAACAGCGTCTTGCTGAAGCATCAGGGTGACGTGGTGCGCGCCGGCGAGCCGATAGCCTTTGTGGGCACCGGCTCGACGACGGAGCTGGGGCCGCACCTGCACCTGGAGGTGTGGGTCAACGGCATGCCCGTCAACCCCGAGGAATACATATCATTCTAACAGAGTAACACGGTTTTGAAACGCATAGCAATATTAGGTTCCACAGGTTCCATAGGCACCCAGGCGCTTAACGTCATCAGGCGTCATGGCGACCTGTTCTGCGCCGAAGTGCTCTGCGCCGGCAGCAACGCCGACCTGCTGATAGAGCAGGCTCGCGAGTTCAGCCCCAACGCCGTGGCCATAGCCGACGAGAGCCGCTATGGCTATGTGTGCGACGCGCTGCGTGACACCGACGTCAAGGTCTACGCCGGCGCCGATGCCATCGTGGGCCTCATGGAGATGGAGAGCATCGACATGGTGCTGGCGGCCATTGTTGGCGTGGCGGGCCTCAGGCCCACGCTGCATGCCATAGAGCATGGCAAGCCCATAGCCCTTGCCAACAAGGAGACCATGGTGGTGGCTGGCGCCATAGTGACAGCCATGGCCAGGCAGCACCGCGCGCCGATACTGCCCGTCGACAGCGAGCACTCGGCCATCTTCCAGTGCCTTGTGGGCGAGGTGAGCCCCGTGGACAAGATACTGCTCACCGCCAGCGGCGGCCCGTTCCGCGGCATGAAACGGGAGGCGCTGGCCACCGTCAGCCTGGCTCAGGCCCTCAAGCATCCCAACTGGAGCATGGGCCGCAAGGTGACCATCGACAGCGCGACGCTCATGAACAAAGGCCTTGAGGTGATTGAGGCCAAGTGGCTTTTCGGCGTCGACGCCAAGGACATCGTCGTCCATGTGCACCCTCAGTCGATAGTGCACTCCATGGTGCAGTTTGCCGACGGCAGCGTCAAGGCACAGCTCGGCATACCCACCATGGAGACACCGATACAGTATGCCTTCAGCTTCCCCGAGCATATAGAGAGCCACCTGCCGCGCCTCGACCTTTTCACGCAGAACACGCTGACCTTCGAGCGCCCCGATACCGACACCTTCCGCTGCCTCGCCCTTGCCTACAAGGCCATTGAGCGCGGCGGCAACATGCCGTGTGTGATGAATGCCGCCAACGAGGTGGCCGTGCAGGAGTTCCTGGATGGGTATATCGGGTTCCTCGACATCGCCGACCGCGTGGAACGCGCCATGCAGGACGCGCCGTTTGTGGCGTCGCCCACGATAGACGACTTGATAGCAACAGACAAAACCATCAGACAGCAATGAACTGGATAGCATTACTCCTAAGCCTCACGCTGCTTGTGGCTACACACGAGCTGGGCCATCTGGCTTTCGCCAAGCTCTTCCACACGCGCGTGCGTCGTTACTATATATTCTTTAACCCGTGGTTCTCCATAATCAAGGCCAAGAAGTTTGGCGGCAAGTGGCACTTCCTCTTTTTCAACAGCAAGACCCCTGACAGCTGGGATGAGAAGAACCTCGCCCCCGAAGACCAGGACAACACATTGTGGGGTCTCGGCTGGCTGCCGCTGGGCGGATACTGCGACATAGCAGGCATGGTCGACGAGACAAAGAACGCCGACGACCTTGAGAGCGAGCCGCAGCCGTGGGAGTACCGCACGAAGCCGGCCTGGCAGCGCCTCTGCATAATCAGTGGCGGCGTGCTGGTAAACTTTGTCTCGGCCCTTCTCATCTACGGCATGATATTCGCGCACTGGGGCAAGGATGAGCTTCCGCTGCGCAGCGCCTCGCTTGGTTTTGACTATCATCAGGTGCTGCTCGACGAGGGGTTCTGCAATGGTGATATCATCTACGCCATAGACGGCAAGGACTATTACGAGATTACGGATGCCGCCAGCACCCTGCTGCTCGACAACCCGCAGACCGTCACCGTGATGCGTGACGACTCGCTCGTGGATATCGCCATGAGTGGACGTCTGTTGGAGCGCGTCAACAACGAGGGCGTCAAGCAGCTTATGAACTATAGGGTTCCGTTCGTGGTGCACTCCGCTATCGATGGAGGCAATGCCGCACGTGCGGGGCTGATGGCTGGCGACAGCATAGTCAGTGTCGACGACAGCGCTCTTGCGGCCTTCTCGGACATAACGGCGGTTTTCAGCGACCATGCCGACGATACCGTGAGCCTGGGCTTCTACCGCGCCGGCGAGTACATGACGCTCCCTGTTGCCATAGACGGCCAAGGCAAGATAGGCGTGCAGGTGGAGACAAACATAGCGTTGCTCTTCAGCGGCTACCGCCATGTGGAATACACCTTCTTTGAGGCCATCCCCGCCGGCATCAAGCACGGCTGGGAGACACTGGTCACCTACGTCTCTTCGCTCAAGGTCCTGTTCTCGCCCGGCGGCACAAAGCAGCTTGGCGGCTTCAAGGCTATGGCCGACCTCTTCCCCGACCACTGGATGTGGCAGGCCTTCTGGGAGCTCACCGCATTGCTGGCTCTGGTGCTTGCCTTCATGAACATCATCCCCATACCGGGTCTCGACGGTGGCCATATCTTCTTCACCCTTGTGGAGATCGTCACCCGCCGTCCCCCATCGGAAAAGTTCCTCACCATGGCGCAGAACGTCGGCATGTTCCTCCTGTTGGCCCTGATGATACTGGCCAACGGCAATGACATCCTTCGCTGGTTAGGCTTTATGTGATGAAGAAGTTAGACAAGCTCATACTACGCTCCTTCCTGGGTCCGCTGCTGCTCACTTTCACGCTGTCGGTCTTTGTGCTGCTCATGCAGTTTGTGTGGAAGTATATCGACGACATGGTGGGCAAGGGGCTTGACTTCAGCGTCATCGCCGAGTTGCTTCTCTATGCTTCAGCCACCTTTGTGCCCATGGCGCTGCCTATCGCCGTGCTCTTCGCCTCAATCATGACCATGGGCAACTTCGGCGAGAAGTACGAGCTTGTGGCCATGAAGGCCGGCGGCATAGGCGTCAGCCGGGTCATGATGCCCATGACCATCGTTGTGCTGCTGCTCACTGGCGTGGCCTTCTATTTCGCCAACAACGTCATGCCCGAGGCCATGGTGAGCTATCGCAAGACCCTCTACGACGTCACACGCAAGAAGCCTGCCGTCAACATACGCCCGGGCGAATACTACAAGGAGATCGACGGCTATGTGATCCGCGTCGGCAGCAAGTCGCAGGACGGCCACACCCTGCAGGACGTCGTCATCTACGACCACAAGAAGGGCAGGGAAGAGGCAACGGTCATAGTGGCCAAGAAGGGCACCATGCAGTCGACCATGGACAACCGCTACCTCATCTTCTCCCTTGACGACGGATACACTTATACCGAGCTTGGCGGCAGCAAGGATGCCAGCCGCTCGCACCCCATGACCTCCATCCACTTCAGCAAACAGACCATCTCCATAGACATCTCGTCGTTTGCCTACAGCAAGAGCGGCGAAGACCTCTTCAAGGGCAGCTACCAGACCATGAACGTCGCGGAGCTCAGCATAGCCATAGACTCGCTCAAGACGAGCCTCGACAAGCGTTACGACGCCTACCAGCGTGACGCCGAGGTCAATCTGCGGGCGTGGAAGCGCTATACCGAGATGGCCGGCGAGGAGCATCAGCGCGCCGCCTTCAACCTGCACACACGCCTCGACACCGTCGACGACGCCACACGCACGAAGATGATCAACCGGGCCCGCTACATCGCCAACACCGCCGTCACCGACAGCCGCAACTACGGCGATTTCCTTGAGACAGACCGCGAGTATGTCAACAAGCACGACATCGAGCGCCACAAGAAGTTCACCCTCTCTGTGGCCTGCCTGCTGCTCTTCCTCATCGGCGCCCCCTTCGGCTCCATCGTGCGCAAGGGCGGCCTCGGCCTCCCGCTGGTGGCTTCCGTGGGCTTCTTTGTGTTCTACTATGTCGTGGGCATGATTGCCGAAAAGGCCGTCCGCGAATCGGCCATCGGCCCCATCGGCATGTGGATATCATCCTTTGTCATGCTGCCCATCGGACTCTTCCTCACCCTGCAGGCCACCACCGACTCGTCGCTCTTCGACGCAGCCTCGTGGAAACGCTTCTTCAAACGATTATTCACGTCAAAGCAACAATAATGAAGGAAATACACACCTTTCGTATCGCTGCGCGCCAGCAGCTCGGCGACCAGTACTTCCGTCTGGTGCTGCAGCATGGCGGCAAGATGCAGCCCGTAGCCCCCGGCCAGTTTGTCGAGGTGCTCGTCGAGGACGAGCCCCGCGTCATGCTGCGCCGCCCCATCTCGGTGCACGACGTCGACGCCGAGGCCGGGACGCTGAGCCTGCTCATCCAGATCGTCGGCAACGGCACCCGCCGTCTCGCCACCCTCGGCGAGGGCGACAGCCTCAATGTCGTCTATCCCCTCGGCCACGGCTTCACCACCGCCATCCCCGCCGGCAGCAAAGCCCTCCTCGTGGGCGGCGGCGCGGGCACGGCACCCCTGCTGCACCTCGCCAAGGTGCTGAAAGCAAGCGGTGTGCAGTGCACCATACTCCTTGGCGGCCGCACCGCCGGTCTCATCCCCGTGCGCGACGACTTCCAGCCTTACGGCGACCTCCTGATAGCCACCGACGATGGCAGCCTGGGCCACCACGGCATCGTCACCACCCACCCCGCCTTCGCCGACACATACGACATCATCTACACCTGCGGCCCCACGCCCATGATGAAGGCCGTGGCCCGTAGCGCCGCCGAGCGCGGCTTGCGCTGCGAGGTGAGCCTCGAGAACATGATGGCCTGCGGCGTCGGCGCCTGCCTCTGCTGCGTCACCGACACCGACCAGGGCCACCGCTGCGTCTGCAAGGACGGCCCCGTGTTCGACATCAGCACCATGCAGAAGTGGTATGGTAACAAGTAGTTAAGTAGACAGTAGTTAAGTAGATAAGGCAAAAGTTATGCTCGCAGTCAACATACACAACCTCAAGCTGAAGAACCCGGTGATGACCGCCAGCGGCACCTTCGGCTACGGCGAGGAGTTCGCCGACTTCATAGACCTCAACCGCTTGGGCGGCTTCGTCGTCAAGGGTACCACAGGCAGCCACCGCGAAGGCAACCCCTACCCCCGCATGGTGGAGACCCCCTCGGGCATGCTCAACAGCGTGGGCCTGCAGAACGGCGGTGTGGAGAAGTTCTGCAAAGAGGTATACCCCCGCATCAAGCTCCTCGACACCAATATCATAGTCAACGTCAGCGGCTCCTCCATCGAAGAGTACTGCGACGTGGCCTCGCAGGTCGACGCCCTCGACCGTATCCCCGCCATCGAGCTCAACATCTCGTGCCCCAACGTCAAGCACGGCGGCATGGGTTTCGGCACACAGCCCGGGATGGCGGCCGAGGTGGTGGCGGCCGTCCGTAAAGTCTACCATAAGACGCTGATAGTAAAGCTTTCGCCCAACGTCACCAACATCGCCGAGATAGCCAAAGCCGTCGAGGGAGCGGGTGCCGACAGCGTGAGCCTCATCAACACCCTGCTGGGCATGGCCATCGACATTGAGCGCCGCCGTCCCTGCATGGCCAACGTCACCGGCGGCCTCAGCGGCCCCGCCGTGAAGCCCGTGGCTGTGCGCATGGTGTGGCAAGTGGCTCATGCCGTGAAGATTCCCGTCGTGGGTCTGGGCGGCATCTGCACCGCCGAGGACGCCGTCGAGTTCCTCATGGCCGGCGCCACGGCCATCGAGGTGGGCACCGCCAACTTCATCGACCCAGCCGTCACCGTCAAGATCATCGACGGTCTTGAGGCCTGGTGCAAAGCCCATGGAGTCAGCGACATCAACGAGATTATCGGCATCGTATGACACTGATTGCCGACAGCGGTAGCACCAAGACCACTTGGATGGAGGTTGAGACCGGCAAGACGGTGCTCACCGAAGGCCTCAACCCCCACTTCACCGCCGAGGAGCAGTTCACGGCCGCCTGCAATGCAGTGCGCCAGCATCTTCCGATTCTCAATTCTCAATTTTCAATTCACTTCTACGGCGCCGGCTGCGGTCTCACTGCCCAGCGCAATAAGGTGGCCTCGTGGCTCGCTAAGGCCTTTGGAACAAGCGATGTACATGTCGAGACCGACATGCTCGCCGCCTGCCGCGCCACCGCCGGCGGCCAGCCAGCCTTGGTCGGCATCCTTGGCACGGGCAGCAACGCCTGCCTCTACGACGGCCACGAAATCACACGCACAGCCACCAGCACAGGTTATATCCTCGGCGACCGCGGTTCGGCCAACCACGTGGGCCGTGTGCTTCTCAACGACTACCTGACACACAACATGCCGTCAGACCTAAGAGTTATGTTCCATGATACTTACCGCATGAGCGACGCCCAGCTGATGGATGCCGTCTACCATCAGCCCAACCCCAACCGCTTCCTGGCCTCGCTGGCGCCCTTTGCCGTGAAGCACATCGCGGAGGACTATTGCCGCAGTGTCGTCACCAAGACTCTGGACGAGTGGTTCACCGACGCCATCATGCCCCTGATGCGCAATGGCGACTTCCCGCTGTCGCTGGTCGGCAGCTACGCCAAGGCCATCGAGCCGACGCTGCGCCCCGTCATGGAGGGCAAAGGGCTGAAAGTAAGCACTATAGTAGCCGACCCCATTGAGGACTTGAGGCGTTTCCACAGCGAAAAATAAACCCACACGTACAGCGTTGATTAGCAGGTGCTTTCCGAGATACAACTTCTCGGAACCCTTGCCATGTCTGCGTTTGTTCGGAGCCCCTTCGGCCCCTCTTCGGCCCCCCTTCGGCCGTTCTTCAGTGGAAAGCCGTAGGAAAGCCGTAGGGGGGCCGTACCGGCTCCGTAGGAACACCATTGTCGCCGACAATGGAAGACTGACATTTTTTTCCTTGTTGTATTTGCATAAAAGCGGAAATATGTGTATGTTTGCAGTGTACGAAAATATCAACTATGTGTCTATATTGCTGACAATCAAATGTAAAATATTGTGCAAAAAAACGTTTTGTGTACAAAAAAGTATCTGCTGCCTGAATAATAACCAAATTTAAATAGTATGAGAAATGGATTTGTAAAAGTTTTTATCGCCTTGGTGGTCGTTCTTTTCCCATGCCTTGGAACTGCAGGGCAGACCACTATCCGGGAAATACCAGCTGTTGCAAATGAAACAAAAGAAATGATATGAAAAAGACAATATTAGTACTATTTGTTGTCATGGCGTTTGGTGCGCGGGCGCAGTACGATACTCTGCCGTACAATATCGGTATACCCAACTATTTCATGACCCACCCCATAGACTCTATGTACTCAGTCACTTTCGACAACCCACGGGCGATATTTGGTCCAAGTTTGAGTTGCCTAAGTCGCTACCTCCTATTGGGTTATTCTCCACACAATGAATTTAATTCAGGCAGAGTATACAATTCAGCCGGCGATCTGGCTTATGGGTTCTATCCTGACAGCACACTCCACCTGGTTGGTATCGCGTGGGCTGGAGTTCTCTCTGACGACATTTACGATCAATATTTTCTCGACACTTGTTTGATAAAACTGTTTCACCCGACGGGTGAACACATGACATCGTTTGTTAGAAAGAGTATTGCGCGAGATTCCCTCACGTATGGCAAGGTATTGGGAGTGGGGCGCGGGTGTGACGATTGTATTTATATATATCAAGATTTAACAATTCCGTTTATCGAAGTTTATTTCGACAACGAGATAGATGTTTCCGATTCGTTCTATGTGTCGATTAAGTATCGAAAACAGGTGCCTGCTGGCGGGATTTATTACAGTGATGTAGTCTTCGGCTGGTTCTTTACAGGGGTAAGAGGAGCCTGTCAATTATATAACGTAACTGACTCGTTCCCCATATTGAGCTATCGCGAGAAGGAGGACGACGCAAGCGACGACGCGCTGTGGAGCTACGGCGAGATGCATGCCTATCCGCTGCTGTTCCCCATCATAAGGCTCGAGGGCGACACATGCCCCGAGGTGCGCGAGGTGCGCTACACGAGGGTGGGCAACAGCGCGGCGATAGCGCAGTGGGATGCCGGGACGAACCACCGCGACTGGCAGCTGTGCTACGGTCCGCAGGGCTTTGACCCTGAGGGGGCGGAAGCGGAGACCACCACTGTGCCACGGCGTGCGCTGACAGGCCTCACTGCAACAGGGCATTACGACGTGTACGTCAAGGCGCGCTGCCGTTTTGCCCGCGACGAGTGGACGCCGTGGGCCGGGCCGTTCAGCTTCAGCATGTCGGAGATAGGCATCGAGGACTGTGCTGCTGCGGTGGAGTTCAGCGTGACGCCTAATCCGGCGCGGGGCACGGCGACGGTGCGCTGCGCGGCGGGACTGCAGACGGTGGAGCTGCTCGGGATGAAAGGCGAAGTGTTGCTGCGCCGCGAGGCGGCGGGGTCGGAGGCTTGTGTGCTCGACCTCACAGGCCTTGCCAATGGCATATACATAGTGCGCATCACCACGCCGCAAGGCACTGCCGCGCAGAAGTTGGCGGTGGAGTGAATCTTCGATAGAGTTTTTTTTGTTGTCAGGGCAATAAATGGCGAAACATCTCGTTAGAGAAAATCAATAACTAAAAAAAGAGATACTGAAATGGATTTATCTAACATCCTCGTGATTGCCGGCAAGCCGGAATTGAGTGAACTGGTGTCGCAGACCAAAGGCGGCGCCGTGGTGAAGAATCTTGTGACTGGTCAGAAGTACCCTGTGTTCAAGACAGATAGAATCAGCTCGCTGGGCGAGATACGCATCTTCACCGAGAACGACGAGCGTCCGTTGGAAGAGGTGATGCAGTCCATCCACAAGGTGCTGGACGGCAAGCCTACCCCCTTCGAGCCCAAAAAGGCCGATGGCAAGGAGATGTTCGCCCTGCTGGAGAAGGCCCTGCCCGACTATGACCGCGAGCGCGTGCACACGTCAGACGTCAAGAAACTCTTTGCGTGGTACAACATACTGCTCGGGGCCGACAAGATAACCTTCGACGAGCCCGAGGCCGCCCAGGAGGGAGAAAGCAAATAACCAATAAATACAATAAAAGCCATGAAAAGATTACTTGCAGCAATGTGCGCCGTGGCACTGCTCGGCATGACGGCATGCCAGAAAGACGACCCCACCCCCGAACCCACCGCCACCCAGAACCAGGGCAGCGGCGAAACCCCGCAGACACCTGCCGAGACTGACCGCGCCGGCGTGTACGCCCCGGGGAGCAAGATTGTGAGCATCAGCGTCGACGGCGAGCTCAGCGAAGAGTGGAACTGGGAAGAGGGCAAGCTGATGTCCGTCAGCAATGCCGCCGGACAGGACAAGGTGAACTTCACCTACGGCGCCGACGGCCGCGTGAACACCATGACCTTGAACGCCACCGACATGCTCAGCGGCATCGTCACCATGACCTACAGCGGCGAGAGCCTCAGCCAGCTGGCGCTCGACGGCGCCAACAGCGTGACGGCGCAGCTGACCAACAACGCCAGCAACAAGGTGACCAAGGCGACCCTCGACCTCGGGGATATCGACCTCAGCACCCTGCTCGGCATGTTCCAGAGCGCTGTGTCGGAGTTTATAGGTGACGGCGACATGAGCGGTGTGATCACCGGCGTTGACAGCATCAGCGGCAGCATGGACTTCGGCTGGGCCGGAGCCAACGTGAACACAGCCATCACCACCATCGGCGCGCGCCTGGCTACCACCATCGGCCGCGTGGCAGCGGTGATGCCCAGCAGCAGCGAGTTCTACTCGACCCTGCAGCAGATAGCACAGTCCAACCCCGACATGCCGCTGTTCATCAAGGTGACCCTCTGCGACACCAGCAGATACAGCTACGACCAGAAGGTCAACCCCTTCCGCCACTACATGGGCAATATGGTGGCCGTAGAGAATAATGTGCCACACTTCAACGTCGCCGCCCTCTCGGCCAACAATGTGACCGAAGAGCGCCGCTCGGCATCGGTAAAACTGGGTGTGGCTACGGTCATAAGCATCATGAGCAACGAGATATACCAGACGCTGTACAACACCGACAAGCCGATGTACAGCACCGAGTCGGCGTACAGCTACAGCTACCGTAGCGACAACTATCCCGAGACGGTGACCGGCGACAGCGGCCAAACAACGACTTACACCTACCAGCAATGACATACACAGAGAAAGACAAGAAATACAAACGCTACACCGTCACCTCGGCGTTGCCCTACGCCAACGGCCCTGTGCACATAGGCCACCTGGCCGGTGTCTATGTGCCCGCCGACGTCTATGTGCGCTACCTGCGCGCCCAGGGCGAGGAGGTGATGTTCATCGGCGGCAGCGACGAGCACGGCGTGCCCATCACCATCAAGGCACGCAAGGAGGGCGTCACGCCGCAGGACATCGTAGACCGCTACCACAAGATAATCAAAGACAGCTTCGCCGAGTTCGGCATCTCGTTCGACATCTACAGCCGCACCAGCAGCAAGGAGCACCACGAGACCGCTGCCGAATATTTCAAGAAGCTCTACGACGAGGGCAAGTTTGTGGAGAAGGTGTCGCAGCAGTACTACGACGAGGAGGCTGGCTGCTTCCTTGCCGACCGCTACATCACGGGCACCTGCCCACACTGCGGCAATGAGCGCGCCTACGGCGACCAGTGTGAAGCCTGCGGCACGAGCCTCAACGCCACCGACCTCATCAACCCCAAGAGTGCCCTCAGCGGCAGCAAGCCTGTGCTGAAAGAGACCAAGCACTGGTTCCTCCCCCTCGACAAGGACGAGCCCTGGCTGCGCCAGTGGATTCTGGAGAGCCACAAGGGCGACTGGAAGACCAACGTCTACGGACAGTGCAAGTCGTGGATCGACGCCGGGTTGCAGCCCCGCGCCGTCACGCGCGACCTCGACTGGGGCGTCAAGGTGCCCCTCGAGGGTGCCGACGGCAAGGTGCTCTACGTATGGTTCGACGCCCCGATAGGCTACATCAGCTTCACCAAGCAGCTCAAGGGCGCCGACTGGGAGAAGTGGTGGAAAGACCAGGACACCAAGCTGGTGCACTTCATCGGCAAGGACAACATAGTGTTCCACTGCATCATCTTCCCCTCGATGCTCCACGCCGACGGCAGCTACATACTGCCCGCCAACGTGCCGGCCAACGAGTTCCTCAACCTCGAGGGTGACAAGATAAGCACCTCGCGCAACTGGGCCGTGTGGCTGCACGAGTACCTGCGCGAGTTCCCCGGCAAGCAGGACGTGCTGCGCTACACGCTGTGCTCCAACGCGCCGGAGACCAAGGACAACGACTTCACCTGGAAGGACTTCCAGCTGAAGAACAACAGCGAGCTGGTGGCTATCCTCGGCAACTTCGTCAACCGCACGCTCGTGCTCACCCATAAGTTCTATGGCGGCAAGGTGCCCGCACAGGGCAGTTTGTCCGCACAGGATGAGGAGGTCGTTAAAGAGTTGGCCACCTTCCCGGAGCGTATAGGCCGCTCGATAGAGACCTACCGCTTCCGCGAGGCCTTGAGCGAGATGATGAACCTGGCCCGTCTGGGCAACAAGTACCTTACGGACACCGAGCCGTGGAAGCTCGTCAAGACTGACCCCGAGCGCACCGCCACGGTGATGAACCTCTCGCTGCAGATATGCGCCAACCTGGCTGTGCTCTGCGCCCCCTTCCTGCCTTTCACGGCCGACAAGATGCACCGAATCATGAACCTGCAGGCCCTCGGCTGGAAGGATGCCGGCCGCGCCGACATACTCATGGAGGGCCAAACCATCGGCACCCCGGAGCTGCTCTTTGAGCAGATCAGCGACGAGACCATACAGGCACAGGTCGACAAGCTGCAGGCCACCAAGGAGCAGAATGCCCTCAACGCATGGAAGCCCGCCGAGGTGAAGGCGCCGGTGACCATCGACGACTTCGGCAAGATGGACATCCGCGTGGGTACGATATTGGAATGCTGCAAGGTGCCAAAGGCCGACAAGCTGCTGCAGTTCAAGATAGAGGACGGCATGGGCACACGCACCATAGTGAGCGGCATAGCCAAGTACTACCCCGACCCGCAGGCTCTGGTAGGCAAGCAAGTTTGCTTCATCGCCAACTTCCCGCCGAGGAAACTGAAGGGTGTGGAGAGCCAGGGAATGATACTCAGCGCCGAAGACAAGGACGGTCGCCTTGTGCTGCTAACGCCCTCTGACATAGTCACTCCCGGCTGCTCGGTGGGTTGACGGGGAAAAATAGGTGACGCTTTCGGAATTTCCCTCACGGAATGGTTGTACTTTTGCAGCAGAAAAAGGAACCAAAAAAAGAAAGGAGCAAAACCATGAAAACCGCAAAAGCAATAATCCTCGCAGTGACAGCCCTGGCGCTGGCAATGCCTGTCGTGGCACAGCCCTCGCGCAGTGGCGGACACGGTGGCGGCAGCCGCGGCGGCTCGTCGATGAGCGCCCCCAGCCGCAGCAGCGCCCCCTCGCGCAGCAGTTCGAGCTACAGCTCGTCAAGCCGCAGCTACAGCTCACCCAGCCGCAGTACGAGCACATCGCGCAGTTACAGCAGCTCGCCGGCGACGAAGAGCTCGCCGAGCCGCAGCTTCAGCGCCCCGAGCCGCAGCAACTCAAGCGCCTCGAGCCGCAGTATCGGCAGCTCGAGCACGCCGAGCCGTAGCATAAACCGCCCGTCGCGCAGCGGTGCCGGGTCCAGCGAGGCCGCAACGGTCGGCAGCCCGTCGCGTCGTGACGTGGCGCCTACGCGCAGCGATATGGGCCGTCCGGCCCCGTCGGTGGGCGGCAAGCCTGCCGGCACTACAGCACCGTCGAGAAGGGATGTGACGCCTACGCGCCCCGCCTCGCCCGAGAGCACGAGTGCGTACAGCGGCTATGCGCGCCCGGGACGCCCCGGCGGCCACCTGCCTCCGGCAGCACGCCCGATACGTCCGGCTCCTTACTTCCACCACCCGTGGCATCATCACTATGTGCACTGCCACCCCATCTACTGGGATCCGCTGCCCCCGCGTCACTGGTACTGGCCTGGATTCTGGCACTATTGCAACAGCTACTGGTATGACTATCATGTGACCGACGTAGTGGTGGTGCGCGACTATGTGAAGGAGACCTACAAGGTTGACATAGTGACCTACGGCATCAGCGGCGACATCATGTACGCCATAGTAAAGGACGGCGGCGACACCTACCTGCAGGTCTACGACAAGGACGACCACCTGCTGGCCGAACAGAAAATCAACAGGAAATACTGCAACATGGTTATCGACGCCGAGAACGGCGGCTGCTGGATAAGCAAGAAGCACGACAAAGACCCGCTGCTCTTCATCTGGGCCGATGGCAAGCTGCTGATATACGAAGAAGATTAAGTGAGCGAAAAGGGAGTTTATACGTACGAGTACCCCCGCCCGATGCTTACGGCCGACTGTGTGGTCGTCCGCCATCGGGCGGAGGTTCTTTTGGTGAGGCGCGGCAACGAGCCTTATAAGGGTTGCTGGGCCCTGCCTGGCGGCTTCATGGAGATGGACGAGAGCATAGAACGCTGTGCCGTCCGCGAACTGATGGAAGAAACAGGATTGGCGGTCGACGAAAAACGGCTGCGGCTGATAGGCGTCTACAGTGCCCCGGGGCGCGACCCTCGTGGCCGCACGGTGACGGCGGCATACCGCATAGATGTTGAGGATGACCCTCAGGCAACGGCAGGAGACGACGCCGCAGAGGTAAGGTGGTGGCCGGTATCCGCGCTGCCGCCACTGGCTTTTGACCACGCCGAGATAATAGCGGCAGCGCTTGCCCTATAGTTTTTTCACATAGGTTAATAATAATAACTAAGCTTCGTCGTTATTAACGGCATGGATTCTGACAAGGCGAAACAGACAGGCAATTTTGTGTTGATACTCATAGCAATGGTGCTGGGGGTATTGATAGGCTTGATGTTTGCCTCACACAGCAAGAGCCCGTCTGACGGGACGTTGGAGGGCAAGGTGAGCGAAGTGATGAGACTGGTGGAGGATGAGTATGTGGACGCTGTGGATGCCGACTCGGTAAGCGAACGTATTGTGGCGGCTATACTCAGTGAGCTTGACCCGCACAGCACGTACCTCTCGGCACGCGAGACTGAGCGGACGGATGAGATGATGCGCGGCAACTTTGAGGGTGTCGGCATCGTGCTGCATTACGAAGGCGACAGTGTATACGTCGGACAGGTGATGGCTGACGGCCCGTCGGCCGGCGTGGGCATACTCCCTGGAGACCTGATTATGACTGTTGACGGAGACACTATGAGCGGCGTGGGTATTGCTCGCGACAGCGCAGTGGCGCGTCTGCGCGGCCCGAAAGCGACAAAGGTGGAGGTCTGTGTGAAACGTCTGGGCAAGGATTACTGTTACAAGATACGCCGTGGTGTTGTCAATCATCAGACTGTCACCTGTGCAACGATGCTCGACGACACGACAGGATACATACAGCTGTCGTCGTTCTCGGCGACAAGCTACGACGAGTTTCATAATGCTTTGGTCTCACTGAAGGGAAAGGGCATGAGGAAGCTTATCTTCGACCTTCGCGGGAACGGTGGCGGTTCGCTGTCGAGTGCCGTGGGGGTTGCCGGAGAGCTGCTTCCGGCAGGTAGCCTTATTGTCTACACCAAAGGCGCCCACAGCCGCCGTCGGGACGTCAGGGCTCCGATAGGCGGACTCTTCACCAAAGGTACCCTTGTGGTTATGGTGGATGAGAACTCGGCGTCGGCGAGCGAAGTGGTCAGCGGTGCGCTCCAGGACAACGACCGTGCCACAATCGTCGGGCGTCGCACCTTCGGAAAGGGCCTGGTGCAGACTGATTTCTCGTTGAACGACGGTTCGTCGGTGCTGCTCACGACGGCACGATACTACACCCCTTCGGGACGTTCGATACAAAGGCCGTATGACAGTGGCACAGACGAATACTACCGCTCATATTTCGAGCAGTTGCTGGATGAGTCGTATGCCGACAGCATGACGGTGCATATCAACGACTCGACGCCATACTACACAAAGGGTGGAAGAGTGGTATATGGCGGCGGCGGCATTATTCCCGATAGGTTGCTGACATATCGCAAGGATGAGTCTTTTGTGTACTACAACGCTTTGGCAAACAAAGGCCTTATAAATATTGTGGCGTTCCGTCATGTGCAAAGGCATGCAGAAGAATTGCTGCAGCGTTACCCTGACAAAGGCAGTTTTGGAAAAGGGTTCAGGGCAAGCGAGGCGTTGTTTGACGAGCTCGTCAGCGAAGGTGTACGCAGAGGTGTGGAGAGAAACGACAAGAGCATCGCCGTTCAGCGTCCGCTGATAATGGCCATGCTGAAAGCATATGTGGGTCTGGCCTTGTATGGCAATGATGCCTTCTATGATGCATACTTGCCGATGGATGAAGACCTGAAAGAAACGATAAACATGAAGCTATGAGAAGACTATTGACGATACTGCTGGCATTGTTGCCGTTGACAGAGGCTGTCGCCCAGAAATGCAGTCTTAACTGCACGCTAACAGGACTTGGCGACGGTGTGGGGGTTGTTGTCTGTGAGCCACACGGGAACCGGCTGGCTCCCGTTGACACGCTGACGCCAGACGGCAAAGGCCGTATAAAGATAGAGCGCTACAGTAATGACGGCGATGCCCAGTTTTTCGCACTGGCATTGACGCGCCCACAAAGCCCGATTCTGCATGTGATGCTGTTGCCCAAAGAGAAAGTGAATATGGATATCGCCTATAACCCTGCGCACAACATCCTTCAAATAACCAAGGTTAAGGGTTCTGTGAACATGGAGATGTATCGTCGCTATACTGACATAATGGCAGAAGTTACGGCAAACCCAGAATTGCAGGCTGCAATGCCAGACGCTATGGAGGCATTGATACGTGGTAACAGCAAGGAGTTGATGAGTGCATTCCTGGTCACATATTTTGAGGCTGCTTTCGACGAGTATTATGACCTATACAAGACTGTTCGCGACAGCACCATCACCCGCTATGCCAACAATGATTTTGTGAAACATGTAGACCAGAAGGTGCGTTCGGTTATAGCTGTAGGCAGTGAGGCTCCTGATATTGTGATGGCTGGCCGCGACGGCAAAGAGCTGCGCCTGAGTGACCTGCGTGGCAAAGTAGTGCTTATCGACTTCTGGGCTTCGTGGTGTCGTCCGTGTCGTGCGGAGAACCCTAATGTCGTACGACTCTATAACCGTTATCATGATAGAGGGTTTGAGATATTCAGCGTCTCGCTTGACAACAATCGGGATGCTTGGTTGCGTGCCATAGAGGCCGATGGCCTTGTCTGGTCGAACCATGTCAGTGACTTGCGTGGCTGGAGCTCCGCCGCGGGACGCCTCTATGGGATCAGCTCGATACCCGCCACTGTGCTGGTTGACCGTGAAGGCAGGGTTCTGGCACGTAATTTGCGCGGACAACAATTGGAACAGAAACTAAAAGAGATATTCGGACAATGATTACTACTACACAAATAGAGATGGCCTTGGGGCATGTGAATGACCCTGACCTTGGCCGTAGCCTAACGGATTTGGGCATGATAGAGAACATTAAGGTTGAGGGTAAGAAGGTGAGTTTTGACTTGGTGCTCACTACTCCTGCCTGCCCAATGAAGAAAAAGATGAGCGACGATTGCATCAATGCTATCCACGAGATGGTGGACCGTGAGGCAGAGGTGGAAATAAACCTCACCAGCAAGCCGCAGCCCGATCCCAAGGAGGAGTTCAAGGATGTCTTCAAGAACATACATAACACCATTGTGGTAGCTTCTGGCAAAGGTGGTGTGGGCAAGAGCACCGTGGCCGTCAACTTGGCTATCTCCCTCGCTAAGACGGGTGCTAAAGTAGGGTTGGTGGATGCCGATATCTACGGTCCGTCTATCCCCATTATGCTTGGTGTGGAAGGTGAGGAAATATATGGTCACCGTGTTGGAGAAAAGACCTACATGCTTCCCATAGAGAAATACGGCATCAAGCTGATGTCTGTCGGCTTTTTCGTGGATGCCAACAAGGCAATGGCATGGCGTGGCCCGATGGCCAGCGGTGCACTGAAACAGCTTATAGGTGAGACTTGGTGGGACGAAATAGACTACTTGGTGGTTGACATGCCCCCGGGAACGGGCGACATACAGCTCACTCTGGCACAGACCATGCCAGTCACCGGAGCCATCATCGTCAGCACGCCGCAGCAGGTTGCCCTGGCCGACGTGGTGCGTGGCGTGGAACTCTTCCAGAACGAGGCCATCAACATCCCCGTCCTCGGCTTTGTGGAGAACATGGCTTACTTTACCCCTGCCGAGTTGCCGCAGAACAAATATTACATCTTTGGCAAGGGCGGATGTCGCCGTCTGGCAGATGAGATGAATATACCGCTGCTTGGGGAGATACCGCTGGTGCAGAGCATTGCCGAAAGTGGTGACAACGGCAAGCCGATAGCCCTCTTTGCGCCCGACAAGACACAAGACCCTGTGCGCGATGCCTTTGACGCATTGGCCCAGAACACTATTAAGGAGATTTGCAAACTAAATATAAAATAGCCATGACCGATCAAGAAAAACCGGCCGTAGAGCAGAAGGTGAAGAACGCTCTGGCACAGATACGCCCTTACCTCCAGCAGGATGGTGGCGATGTGGAATATGTTGACATGACCGCGGAGGGTGTTGTAATCGTCCGTCTCAAGGGCCATTGTGGCTCTTGTCCTCACGCCATGCAGACCCTCAAGCAAGGTATTGAACAAGCCATTAAGAGCGTTATTCCAGAAGTGAAATCGGTTGAGAAAATATGATCTACACTAAGACAGGAGACCAGGGAACCACTTCGCTTGTGGGTGGTACGCGTGTCAGAAAGGACGATGTGCGCGTAGAGGCCTATGGTACTGTGGACGAGCTTAATTCGCACATAGGACTTCTTGCAGAGATGATGCGTAAGCAGCAAGGTGGCTACTACGACGAACTGAAGGCTGTGCAACATAATCTCTTCACCCTCCAAACGCTTTTGGCCACTGAGGATGCGGAAATATACGCCCGTTTGCCACATCTGGAGCAGGAAGAAGTGGATATGCTGGAACGCCAGATAGATACTATCACCGACCAATTGCCGAAATTGCACAATTTTGTTATTGCGGGTGGTACAATGGAGGGTGCTCAGTGCCATGTATGCCGTACAGTATGTCGACGTGCAGAGCGGTGTGTCGTGGCCCTCGCAAAAGAGACAAAGGTAGACGATGTTATTTTACGATACCTAAACCGTCTTTCCGACTATCTGTTTGTTCTTGCCAGACGTGTTGTTATTATGGCTGGCGAGAAAGAAGATTTGTATATCAACTGATTGAAAAAAATATTTGTCAGTATTGGAAAAAGATGTACTTTTGCAAAAAAATTAAGTAATAGAGTATGTATTGGACACTTGAATTAGCATCGAAATTGGAGGACGCACCCTGGCCAGCGACAAAGGAAGAACTTATTGATTACGCGCAACGTACCGGTGCCCCCATGGAGGTTATAGAGAACTTGCAGGAGATTGAGGACGAGGGAGACCAGTATGAAAGTATCGAAGATATCTGGCCCGACTACCCCACTAAGGAGGACTTTTTCTTTGAAGAAGACGAATATTAGCATTGTAGGCTCCGGAAACGTAGCCACCCATCTTGCCATAGCTTTTTTCGCCGCCGGCTGTCAAATACGACAGGTTTTGTCTCGTACCTACGAACATGCGCGATTGCTCGCCATGCGCGTTGATGCTGTACCGATTGACGATCCTGCTTCTCTCGACGAGGATATTGATGTATGTTTGCTTTGTGTGGGAGACGATGCGCTATATGATTTAGCCCTTGACTTACATTTGCGCCATTCGCTGGTAATCCACACCTCTGGCTCTACGCCGGCGTCTATTCTCAAGCATATAAGTCCACGATATGGTGTGGTATGGTCTCCTCAGACTTTTATTCGTGATATTGCCATGGACTACAGCCGTCTACCTTTATGCATAGAGGGTTGTAACGCCGATGTGGAGAAAGAGATAGAAAACCTTGTGCGGCTTGTAAGTCCATGCATTCACCACCTTGATGGTGAACAGCGTCGCCATGCGCATCTTGCTTCTGTTATGGTTAGCAATTTTGTATGTGCAATAAACGCAATGGCTCAGGATTACATGCAGGCATGCAATCTTGACTTCAGTATGTTGCGTCCGTTGGCTGAGCAGACTCTCCGCAAATGGGACTATGGTGACCTTTGGGCGCAAATGACTGGCCCTGCAATGCGCCATGACGACAAAACTATAGCCATGCAGCGTTCTTTGCTTACCGACCAGCCGGAGATGTTGCGCTTATATGATCTCATGACCGAGATAATCCAGTCGCGATGACCTTTGTAGACACCCATTGCCATCTTTATGATGAGGCTTTTGACACCGACCGTGAGCTGACAGTTCAACGAGCCATCGACGCAGGTGTGGAAATAATGCTGCTGCCTGACATAGACAGCTCCTCCACCGACCGGCTTGATGCACTTTATCATAGCGTGCCTTCCTGCTTTCGTCGTATGGCCGGGTTGCATCCAACCTCGGTAAAGGAGGATTTTGAGGCCGAGCTTGCGCATGTGCGGAGACGGCTTGAAAAAGGAGCCTTTGTGGCTGTCGGCGAGATCGGCATGGATCTGTATTGGGATCGTACCTACGAGGAGCAGCAACGAGAAGTGTTGAGGTGCCAGATGCTATGGGCAGAGGAATTCGGCCTGCCGGTAGCGTTGCATATACGCAAGGCGCACAACGAAGTCTTTGCCCTGTTGCGCGACCTCAATCGTGCCACCTATCGCGGTGTAATGCATTGCTTTGGTGGCAGCCTGCAAGAGGCACAGCGTGCTGTAGAGATGGGTTTCATGCTTGGTATCGGTGGTGTCGTTACATTCAAGAACGCCACCATGGCCGAGGTTGCACGTGTAATGCCGCTTGATCGGCTGCTGCTTGAGACAGATGCCCCCTATTTGAGTCCTGTGCCGCATCGCGGTCAGCGCAACGAGAGCTCGTATATCCCCCTGATTGCGCAGAAAATAGCCGACTTGCGAGGCATCACCATCGAGGAAGTCGCCGAGCAAACCACTGCCAACGCCCGTATCCTTTTCGGGATAAAGTAGTGGCTGTTTGTGTTAAAAAAGTTTACAATTAACTTTTTTTTCGTATCTTTGGCAAATCATAATGTAAGCAATAGCCTGACAAATAGATTATAAATCAAAAATATAGCATAATATGAAGATTTTAGTATTGAACTGCGGAAGCTCGTCGATCAAATATCAGCTGGTCGACATGGCAAACAACGCCCAAGTGATGGCCAAAGGCCTGCTGGAGCGCATTGGTCTTGAGATGGGTGAGTTCACCCACAAGTGGAACGGCCAGAAGCACTACGAGCAGGTGCCTATTCCCGACCATACCGCTGGTATCAAGATTGTCCTCAACGCCCTCATCGACCCCAATATGGGTGTCATTAAGGATTTCAAGGAAATTGGTGCTGTTGGCAACCGTGTCGCTCATGGTGGCGAGACCTTTGACAAGAGTGTAGTCGTAACCGATGAAGTCATCGAGAAGATCAAGGCCCTTACGCCGCTCGCCCCGCTGCACACCCCCGGCAACCTCGCCGGCATCTATGCCATGCGCGAGGTGCTGCCCGGCGTGCCGCAGGTGGCTGTCTTCGACACCGCCTTCCACAGCACACTGCCCCCGAAAAGCTACCTCTACGGTGTGCCTTACGAGTACTATGAGAAATACGGTGTGCGCCGCTACGGCTTCCACGGCACCAGCCACAAGTTCGTCGCCGAGAAGGCCGCCAAGATGATTGGCCGCGACTGGAACGACCTGAAGATCATCTCCTGCCACCTCGGCAGCGGTGCCTCTATCTGCGCCATAGACCACGGCAAGAGCTTCGACACCACAATGGGTATGACTCCCCTTGAGGGTCTGCTGATGGGTTCGCGTCCTGGCGATGTGGATCCCGGCGTAATCGAGTTCATCATCAAAAAGGAGATTGTCGAGAACGGCAAGGACTGGAAAGACATCACCAAGATACTCAACAAGCAGAGCGGCCTCGTGGGCATCAGCGGTGGCAAGCAGGACATGCGCGACATCCGCGCCGGCCGTGACGCCGGCGACGTGCGCGCCACCTACGCTTTCGACATGTTTGCCCAGCGTGTGAAACGCTACATCGGCGGCTACATGGCCGAGATGGGCGGCTGCGACCTGCTGCTCTTCACCGGTGGCATCGGCGAGAATGCCTGGTTCATGCGCCGTCCCATCCTGGAGAACATGGAGTGCCTCGGCATCAAGGTGGACTTCAGCAAGAACGACAACGTCATGGGCGAGGACATCATCCTCAGCACCCCCGACTCGAAGATGGCCGTCGTCGTCGTCACCACCGACGAAGAGTACGTCATCGCCAGCGACACCTACAGCCTGGTAAAATAATCGCCTCTATAGGATAACAACGTAGGGGGCGGAAGCCTGACATGGTTTCTGCCCCTTTTTTGTAGGATATAAAATCTGTCACCATGAAAAAAACACTATTGCTTCTTGCCGCCACTCTTGCATGTGCCGCGGTCTCTGCGCAGTACCAGCTGCCCAACGGAGGTTTTGAGGAGTGGGACGGCAACGCGACGTCGGAGCCTGCCAGCTGGAACACCTTCAGCTCGTCTGACGGCTCGTTGGCCTCTCTGGCATCCTCCAATCACCACTACCGCCGCAACGGTGGCCGCCCCGGCACCGACGGCAGCTTCTATCTGACCATTTACACTCAGTCCATTTTTGGCATCAAGGCCAACGGCAACATGACGACAGGCCGCATACACGCCGGTGCCATGCAGGCTGCCAGCAGCGAGAACTACAACTACACGCAGCGCTCCAATGCCAACCACTGCCAGCCCTTTACGGGCACGCCGGACTCCATGTATGTATGGGTGAGCTACTATGCCGCTTCGGCAAACTCGCAAGCCCAGGTCTCGGCCATTCTGCACGGCGACAACGACTTCAAGGCCCCCAACCAGGAGGGCGACGCATCGCTCTACTGCGGCAAGGCCCAGGTGGCTGTCTCGCGCACCACGACATCGGCCTCCTCCATGCAGTGGCAACAGCTCAAGGTGCCCTTCGTCTATGACGGCACCGCCTCGGCCAGCTACATGCTTGTCAACCTCACCACCAACATCACCCCTGGTGGCGGCGACGCCAACGACTCGCTGTCTGTTGACGATATTGAGTTCATCTATAGCTCGTGGCTCGACAGCCTGTTGGTCAACGGCCAACCCGTCGATGGCTTCAGCAAGACCGTGTTCGCCTACAGCATGGCCATAGGCGACACCGCCGCGCTGCACGCCGCCGCTGTGACCGGCATGCCCGAGACAGGCGACGCCACCGTCGATATCGCCCGTGCCTACATCAACGACAGCACCGCCACCGTCACCGTCACCGTGACGGCGGAAGACGGAGTGTCCGTGCACACCTACACCATCACCCTCAACGCCACCATGCCTCCTGCCCCTGACCCCGATCCTGACCCCGATCCTGATCCCGACCCTGACCCTGATCCTGACCCCGACCCTGATCCCGACCCCAATGTCGGAATAGAGGGAAATGACGGCACGGAGCCTGTCTTTGCCGTATACCCCAACCCAGCGGTGGACAAGGTCAGCGTCACCGCCGAAGGCACCGTCACTCTGCATGACCTCGGCGGGCGCACCCTCGCCACCCGCACAGTGCGCGGCACCGCCGTCTTTGACTTGACAGGCCTGCCTGCCGGCACCTATGTACTGCGCTGTGGCAACCGCGCGCAGGGTATCGTCAAACAATAATATCGCGGACCGATGAAGCAGTTGACGGCAATGCTGATGTTGTTCCTGCTGCTGCCACTGGTGGCGGCGGGGCAGACGGCCAAGAGTGAGCCGCTGTTTGAGAAAGCAGTGGAGAAGAGTGTCGTGGGGCAGTATGAGGAGGCTATCAAGCTGCTCACAAAAGCAATAGACGTAGATCCGGGCTATGTCGAAGCCTATCTGTTGATGGGCAACCAGTACATGGCTCTTACGCAGTATCCCAAGGCTCGCGACTGCTACCAGCGCTGTCTCGACCTCAACCCCAAGAGCACACGCTGGCAGCAGGAAGCCCGCGAGGGCATCCGCACGGCGGAATGGCGGCAGCATGCTGTGGAAAATCCTGTGCCGTTCAGGCCCGTAAACCTCGGCTCTAACGTCAACACCCCCGACGACGAGTACATGCCGGCCCTCACCGCCGATTACCGCATGCTGGTTTTCACCCGTCGCTCGCCGCGCAACGCCAACACCCAGCGGGGCCTGCCGCAAGAGGAAGACTTCTACGTCTCGCTCTACGACACTATGGAGCTCGACTGGGGCCCTGCCGAGCGCATGCCCGAGCCGCTCAACAGCCACGGCAACGAGGGGGCGCAGACCATATCGCACGACGGCCGCATCGTTATCTTCACCGCCTGCGGCCGCAACAACGAGCCCACAGGCTGCGACCTTTACATGAGCGTGCGCCACGGCGACCGCTGGGGGCGTCCGCGCAACCTCGGTGCACCGGTCAACAGCGTCTACTGGGAGTCATTCCCCTCGCTCAGCATCGACGGCTACACCCTCTACTTCGCCTCCAACCGCAGCGGCGGCTACGGCGGCACAGACATCTGGTACTGCACCCTCGAAGAGGGCCGCTGGAGCAAGCCCAGGAACATGGGGCCCACAGTGAACACCAAAGGCAACGAGACGGCGCCTTACATACACTTCGACGACAAGACACTCTATTTCGCCTCCGACGGCCACATGGGCATGGGGGGCTCCGACCTCTACATGGTCAAGCGCACCAGCGACACCACCTGGGGCAAACCCGTCAACCTGGGCTACCCCATCAACACCCCCGGCGACGAGAACAACCTCATCGTCGCCCCCGACGGCCGCACGGCTTTCTTCTCCAGCGACCGCCCCGACGGCTATGGCCAGCAGGACCTCTACTCCTTCGTCATGCCGGCACCCTCGCGGCCTGAGCGCATCACCTTCATCGACCCCATCCGTCAGGCCGAGAACCTGCTCACTCTCGGCGACACCGTCACCCTGCGCAACATCTTCTTTGAGACCGCCAAAGCCACCCTGCTCGAGACCTCGCTGGCCGAGCTAGACCGCCTGGCTGAGGCCCTGCAGCGCCATCCAAAGCTGCGCCTCGAGGTCGGCGGACACACCGACGCTGTGGGCAGCGACGAGGACAACCTCGTGCTCAGCGAGCGCCGCGCCAAAGCCGTCTATGACTACCTCGTGGAGCGTGGCGTCGCCGCCGACCGCCTCACCTACCGGGGCTATGGTGAGAGCCGCCCCGTGGCCGACAACGACACCCCCGAAGGCCGAGCCAAGAACCGCCGCACCACACTCACTCCCCTAAATTAACGACATTACACGCATACCTCATCATATTTGCAATACACTATCATTACATCCTCATCACAAAGATATGATGTGGATGTGATGATGATGTGAGGAGAGTGTGATGAGGGTGTGAGGAGGGTTGGTGTTTATGGTTGGTTTACAGGCTATTAGATTGGTGTTGATGAGATATGGCACTGTAAACATGTGCGTTACTTGCGTTTTAATGTGATGTTGAGGCTTTGTTGGGTGCCTTTTTATATGTTTACACAATATAATAAGAGCAGAAGCGTTATAAAGAATTATGAAAAAGATAGTGGTATTGACGGGCGCGGGCATCAGCGCCGAGAGCGGCATCTCGACCTTCCGCGACAGCGACGGCCTTTGGGAGCACTACCGCGTCGAGGACGTGGCCACGCACGAGGCCTACGAGCGCAATCCCGAGCTGGTGCTCAACTTCTACAATGAGCGCCGCCGCCAGCTCTTCAAGGCGCAGCCCAACGAGGCGCACCGCCAGCTGGTGAGGCTCGAGGAGAAGTACGATGTGCGCATAGTGACGCAGAACATAGACGACCTGCACGAGCGCGCCGGCAGCAGCCACGTGCTGCACCTGCACGGCGAGCTGACCAAGGGCCGCTCTGACCGCAACCCGAACCTCATCGTTGAGGTGGGCGACAGGGATATCGTGCTGGGCGACAAGGCACCCGACGGCACACAGCTGAGGCCGCACATCGTGTGGTTCGGCGAGGCGGTGCCGAATATTGAACCCGCCGCGGCGCTGTGCGAGGAGGCCGACATATTCATTGTCGTTGGCACGTCGATGGCCGTTTACCCCGCCGCCGGGCTGATACATTATGTGCAGAGCGGAGTGCCGTGCTATGTGGTGGACCCCAAGGAGGTGCCTGTCAGCCGCAAGGTGACGTTCATCAAGGAGGTGGCCACGCGCGGCGTGACAGAACTTGTTAACAAACTGATGCAATGAAAACGATAGTGTTAGTACTGACTGTTGTCCTCGCCGTGCTGGCCGCCGTGGCTGTGACGGGGTGGATTGTGTACCTGCTGGTGAAGCGCTATTTTGACAACCAGCAGAAGGAGCAGCTTCTGAAAATCAAGATGGACGAGCGCGCCGAGACGCTGCGCGCCGTGACGCCGATAAGGCTCCAGGCCTACGAGCGCATGGCGCTGTTCCTGGAGCGCATCAGCCCCGACAGCCTGGTGCTGCGGTGCTGGAAGCCCGGCATGGACCTGCGGTTGCTGCAGGGGGTGATGACCAAGAACATACGCGACGAGTGGGAGCACAACCTGTCGCAGCAGGTGTATCTCTCGCCCGAGTTGTGGGCGCGCATACGCGAGGCCAAGGACGAGATGGTGAACCTCGTCAACTCGGCGGCGGTGACGCTTGCCGACACTACGGACCCCACGCGTCTGGCAGCGGGCATCTTCGCCTCGGCGGCGCAGCATTCGCCCACGAGTGTGGCGCTCGAGGCCATGCACAAGGAAATCAACGAACTCTTCGGATAGCCGATGAGCAGGAACACGATCATCGGCGTGGTGCTGACGCTGCTGCTGACGGCTGTGACGGGCTGCGCCAAGCAGGGCTACCCGAGCGGCGGCCCCAAGGACGAGACGCCTCCGAAAGCCGTGGCCGCCAAGCCGGCAAACGAGAGCCGCAACTTCGCGGGGCGGCAGTTCTCCATTGCTTTCGACGAATATGTCACGGTGAAGGATGCCGACAACAACATCCTCATCTCGCCGCCCATGCGGCAGAAGCCGGAGTTCACGACCAAGGGCAAGCGGCTGGTGGTGAAGATTAACGACACCCTGCAGCCTAACACCACATACCTGTTCCAGTTCAAGGGCGCCATCGTGGACTTCACCGAGGGCAACGTGCTGCCGAGTTTCGAGTATGTCTTCTCGACGGGTGAGCGCATGGACACCATGATGCTGGCCGGCCGTGTGCTCAATGCCCGCGACGGCAAGCCGTGGAAGGAGCCTGTCACGGTGATGGCGTACAAAGTGACGGGCGAGGGGCAGGGTGGAGCCATGGACACCATTGCCACGACCAAGCAGCCCGACTTCATCACCAGGAGCGACAAGGAGGGGGTCTTCGCCTTCCACTATGTGCCTGCCGGCCATTACCGCCTTGTGGCGCTTGAGGACAAGAACCGCGACCTGCGTCTGGGCCGCGGCGAGGCGGCGGCCTGGGAGCCCACGGCGGTGCAGGCTGCCGACAGCATAGACAGCGCCACCGTCACCCTGCTGCGCATCTCGGCGCCCGACAGGCGTGTGCAGCGCGTGGCCAAGGCGGAGTTCACCGCCAAGGGCAGGGCGACCATCGTCACGGTGATGCCCATGCAGAGTCCGTCGCTCGCGGGCGACAGCGTGGTGTGGCGCCTCAACGACCGGCGCGACACGATGAGCGTGTGGTTCCGCAATGCGGCGTGCGATTCGGCCCGGCTCGTGCTCAGCGACACGGCGCTCCAGGACACCCTCAAGCTGCGCTACAGGGCGCCCAAGATGGGTCGCCGCCGCCGTGGCGCCGCGAAGCAGAACCAGGCCGAGCCTATGGTCAAGGCCCTCTGCAGCGGCACCAGCGCCTTCTACGACGACCTGCGGCTGGCCTTCACGGTGCCTGTGACGGCTATGGCCGACGGGGCGCAGGCCGAGGTGATGCGCCTTAAAGACAGCAGCGTGGCGCAATATGCGCTGACGCTCGACAGCAACGGCCTCGGCGCCCGCATCGAAGCATCGCTGCGGTCGGGCGAGGAATACAGCGTAAGGCTGCGCGAGAAGCTCTTTACCGACATCTTCGGGCATGGCTCCGACAGCCTCGTCTTCAAGCTCACGCCGCAGGACTACGGCACACTGGTGTTCCATCTTGTCAACCGCACGGGCAGCCCCGTGGTGCTGGATGTGCTCGACGACAAGGACACCGTGGTGGCGTCGCGTTCGGTGACGGCCTCTGCCGAGGTCAGGATACCGCATCTGAAAGCCGGTACCTACCGCGTGCGCGCGGTGCTCGATACCGATGGCAACGGCGCTTGGTCGCCGGGCGACTACTGGACCGGCAGCCAGCCCGAGTATGTCATATACTACAGCAAGAGCCTGCAGGTGCGCGAGAAATGGGAGATGGAAGAGCGCTGGACCTTGACGAAGACTGATTTTGGCAGGAAGGAATGAACGCTTACGGTAGGCATAGGGAACAGTCGATGCAGAAGAAGCTGCTGTCCGGGTTGTTTTGGGTGCTGCTGGCCAACCTGCTGGTCAAGCCGTTCTGGATACTCGGCATCGAGGTGGGGGTGCAGAACGCCGTGGGCAACGAGGCCTACGGTTTCTACTACGCCATCTTCAGCTTCAGCTATATCTTCAACATACTGCTCGACCTGGGGCTAACCAACTTCAACACGCGCAACATAGCGCAGCACCCGCAGCTGATAGGCAAGCACCTGAGCGGCATACTCGGCATCAAGCTGCTGCTGCTTGGTCTCTATGTGGTTGTCACCTTCAGCGTGGGCCTGCTGCTGGGTTACGGCAGCGAGGAGTTCAGCCTGCTGGCGCTGCTGACGCTATGCCAGTTCCTCAACTCTCTGATACTATACCTCCGCAGCAATTTCGAGGGCCTGCTGCTGTTCCGCTGGGACAGCCTCTTCTCGGTGCTCGACCGGCTGCTGATGATTGTGATATGCGGGTGCCTGCTGTGGAGCCCGCTGCGCGAGCGGTTCAATATCTATTGGTTTGTCTACGCCCAGCTGGCGGCCTACGGCCTTACGGCGCTGCTGGCGCTGGTGGTGATAGGCCGCAAGGCCGGCCTGCGACGCCTGCGCTGGGACCGCCGTTTCTTCCTTGTCATTCTGCGCAAGAGCGCCCCCTTTGCCCTGCTGGTTCTGCTGATGGCCGCCTACGGGCATGTGGACAGCATTGTGCTGCGCGCCATGGCTTCCGACGAGCAGGCAGGCATCTTCGCCGGTGCCTTCCGGCTGCTGGACGCCCTGACCATGGTGGCCTACCTCGTCAGCGTGCCCCTGCTGCCGGTGTTCTCGCGCCTATGCGCTGAGAAGAAGCCTGTGGGGGATAGTGTCCGCATGGTCTTCTGGCCTCTGATGCTTTTCTCTGTAGGCACTGCCGTGGCCTGTTCGCTGCTGGCCGAGCCGCTGATGCGGCTGCTGTACCACGGCGGCGCGGCGCCCTACGTGCCGGTGTTCCGCGTGGTGATATTCGGGCTGGTGCCTATAGGGCTTACGTATATCTTCGGCACGCTGCTCACCGCCGGCGGCTATCTGCGGCAGCTCAACACATTCGCCGCTGTGAGCCTGGTGCTCAACATCGTGGTGAACGTGCTGCTCATTCCGCGCTTCGGCGCCGTAGGCTCGGCTTACGCCAGCCTCACGGCCCAGGGCTTCATGGCTGTGGCACAGCTGCTGCTGGCCGTGCGTCTGTTCCACCTGCCGGCGGCGGCTTTCCTGCCGCCCGCGTTGAGGGAGCTCAGGCAGGCTATCGGACTTATCAAGAACAACAATACTAATCAATAAAACAACCAACACATGAGAAAACATTTTCTATTTGCGCTGGCACTTGCCACATTTGCTGTTACAGCCACCGCACAGGGTTTCCGATACTATACCCCGTGGAACGGCAACAAGTCATACCTCCTTAACGTCGGTACCGACTTCAATATCACGCCGCGTGACTTCGGTCCTAATGCCAGCGGGCTTACCACAACCCCAGGCCTTGCCGCGTCGTTCCGTTACGAGGGCGACCAGGAGATTTCCAAGAGTCTCTCGTGGGGATACCAGCTCGAGCTTAGCTACCTGGCGCAGGGTATCAAATACAACGAACTGCTCGACAATGGCCACACCAAACACATGGACTACAAATGGTGGGATCTGTCGATAGACATGCGTCTGTCGTTCTCCTACTGGCCTGTCGAGAATATCGAGCTGCAGGCTGCTGCAGGTATCTTCCTGATGCCGTTTAGTGGCATTTCCGGCGAATCCTACGAGACCATTGGGGACGTAGAGGTGCCGAATACTCGTACTGACGGAAAAGGGGGTGTCACATTTAACATGGGTAGCGGTGTCAGCACCATGATCCAGGCCAAGTATTTCGTCACCGATGAGTTTTTTGTTAGCCTCAATATCCACGACAATATCAGCGTCGACATCTTTGGTAAGGATTTCACCAGCGGCAAATCCATCAGCAAGGGTGGTCAGCGCGGTATCGTCATGCTGGGCGTGGGCTACAAGTTCTATAGATAAAAGATTTGTCACTTATAATAACACATGATATGAAAGCATACGTATTCCCCGGACAGGGAGCCCAGTTTGTGGGCATGGGTAAGAATCTATACGACGGCAACGAGGAGTGCCGCGCGATGTTTGAGAAAGCCAATGAGATTATCGGCTTCCGCATCACTGACCTGATGTTCGCCGGTACGCCGGAGGACCTCAAGCAGACCAAGGTGACGCAGCCCGCCATATTCCTGCACTCGGTCATTCTGGCCAAGTATATGGGTGAGGCCTTCAAGCCCGACATGGTTGGTGGCCACTCGCTGGGCGAGTTCTCGGCCCTGGTGGCTGCCGGTGCCATGAGCTTTGAGGATGGCCTCCGCCTGGTCATAGCCCGCGCCAACGCCATGCAGAAGTGCTGCGAGAAGACCCCGTCGACCATGGCCGCCGTCCTTAAGCTCGACGACAAGACGGTGGAGGACATCTGCGCCTCTGTGGAGGGCGAGGTGGTGGTGCCTGCCAACTACAACTGCCCCGGGCAGCTGGTCATCAGCGGCACCAACGAAGGCGTGGCACGCGCCTGCGAGAAGGTGAAGGAGGTGAAGGGCAAGGCTCTGCCGCTGGCCGTGGGCGGAGCGTTCCACAGCCCCTTGATGGAGCCCGCACGCGTGGAGCTGGCCGAGGCCATCGAGAAGACTTCGTTCATGAAGCCTGTCTGCCCCTGCTACCAGAATGTGGACGCCATGCCTCACAGCGACCCCGCCGAGATAAAGAAGAACCTGCTGATGCAGCTCACGTCGCCTGTGCGCTGGACTGCCACGGTGCAGAACATGCTGCGCGACGGCGCCACGGAGTTCATCGAGGTGGGCCCCGGCACCGCCCTGCAGGGCATGGTGAAGCGCGTCAACCCCGACGCCAATGCCCACTCGGCAGAGTGACGCCGCGACATAACAAAAGAAGAGAGGCTCTCACATGTGAGAGCCTCTCTCTTTTTATTGTGTCAAGAAGCACTTACTTCTTGACGACCTTCTGGGTGTGGATACCGTTGGCGCTGATGACGCGGACCATGTAGACACCCTCGGTGAGGTTGCTCATGTCGAGCTGGCCGGCGCGGTCGTTGCTGAGGACGGTGCGGCCGTTGATGTCGATGACCTCAACCTTCTGGATGTTGTCACCGGCGATGTTGAGCATGTTGAGCACGGGGTTGGGGTAGACAGCCACGTTGCTGGCGTTCTCGGCGTCCTCGATGCCACTGGTGGCAGCGATGCTGACGTCGTCGATGCCGAGCACGTACATGTCGGTGCAGCTATAGTGGCGGAAGGCCACATAGACGGTCTGGCCGGCATAGTCGGCGAGGCTGGCGCTGCGGCTGACCCACTCGTAGCCGGCGAGGGTCTCCTCGGAGATGGCGGTGGTGGCGGTGAAGTCGGCCACGGTGTTGCCGGTGGCTACATAGACGGCATAGTGTTCTTCGCCGTAGTCATTGCTGGCACCTGTTGCAAACCATGAGAGGGTATAGTTGCCATCGGTGGGCAGCGTGATGGCGGGGGTGATCAGCCAGTTGTCGGGAGTGATGGCACCGACACCACCGTTGACATAGGAGTTGGAGATGGCGCTGTTGCCAGTCTCACCGTTGCCGAAGCTGTTGCCGAACTCAGAGTCTCCCAAAGTGGGGTACCAGTTGTAGCCGTCGCCGTCGTTGTCGATGGTGCTCCAGCAGCCGCTGATGCCGTTCTCGAAGTCCTCGGTCCAGGGGAAGCTGGTGATGGCGTCGCAGTTGTAGACATTGACGGTGTGGGTGGCGGGGGCGCTGGTGCCTACGCTGTTGGTGGCGGTCACGCTGATGGTGTGGTTGCCGGTGGCGGTGAAGGTGGTGGTCAGCACGTTGCCGGTCTCGTTGACTGTCGTGCCGTCAACCGTCCAGCTGTAGCTGGTGGCGTTGGGGCAGACGGCGGTGAAGGTGGCGCTGGCGCCAGCCATGACAGCGGTGGGGCCGCTGACGGTGACTATAGGCAGGCTGGGGGCGGCAATCATGATGCTGTCGAGAGCCATGGCGTAGCCGCCGGTGCAGTTGTGGTGGCGGAAGGCAATCTTGAAGTTGCCGGTGACGGTGGCGGGAACAGAGGCCACGCGCTTGGCAAAGGTGGTGTCGCCGGCGGTGAGGGTCTCGCTGAAGACCATCGTTGAGTCGGTAAAGTTGGCACCGCTGATGACGTAGACGCTGTAGTGGTCGGCGGCATAGTTGGGAGCGCCGAGGGCGAAGGGACGCCAGCTGATCTCATAGCTGCCGGCGGTCATGGCGATCTCGTTGCTGATAAGCCAGTTGTCCTGACCCATATCCATCATGCCGAAGTAGCTCTGCTGTGCGGAGATGGAGAGCACCTGACCCAGGGGGTTCTGCATCATTTCTTCCGAGAGGTACCAGCGGGTGCCGGTGGTGCTGACGGTGTCCCAGCAGCCGAAGCCGTTGGTGAAGTCGGCGGTGAAGGGCAGGCTCTCGGCGGGGCAGACGAAGACGTCGGTGACGACGGTGTCGTAGCTGGTGCCGACGGTGTTGGTGGCGCCAACGATGACGGTGTGGTTGCCGGCGGTGGCGAAGGAGGTGGCCAGCACGTTGCCGGTCTCGCTGGAGGCGACGCCGTCAACTATCCAGCTGAAGGTCTGGGTGGTGCCGGTGGCTGTGTAGCGGGCGATGTTGCCGGCCTTGACGCTGGCGGGACCCACGAGGCTCACAGAGGGAGTGGTGGGGGCGCCGATATAGATGTCGTCGACATAGAGGCGGTATTGGTAGTTGGCGTTGTAGTTGATGGCCACGTATTTGGTGGCGGCGGGCAGCGTGAGGACAACCTCAGTCCATGCGGTGGCGGGGTTGGTGTAGCTGGCCAGCACGTTGGTGAAGTCGCTGACGGCATTGCCGGTGGTGGAGGTCTTCACGAAGAAGGTGTCGGTGGCGCGCTGGGCCTTGTACCAGAACTTGAGGTCGTAGGTGTTGTTGGCGTCCAGGACAAGCTCCGGGGTGATGAGGTACTGGTTGTAGTCGCCAGTGGTGGAAGCGCGGCTGTAGCTGCTGAAGCGGAAGTCGTTGGCACCGCTGTGGGCGGTGGCGTCGGCGTAGGTGCCAAACTCATTGTCATTGGCAGCGTCCATGCTGATCATGCCCCAGCAGTTGTTGAGGCCGTTCTCGAAGTCCTCGGTGAAGGGGAAGGTGCTGATGGGGTCGCAGCTGTAGATGGTGGTCACCACGCTGTCGGCAATGCTCTGGCCGGTGGTGCTGGTGGCCACGGCCTTGACGGTGTAGGTGCCGGCGGCGGTGAAGGTGTGGGTGAAGCTGGTGCCGGTCTCGCTCTGCTGCACGCCGTCAATGTACCATGCCAGGGTGTTGACGTTGGTCGAGGCGCTGTAGGTGACGGCGGTGTTGTTCTGGGCGATGGTGGGGCCTGCCAGGGTGAGCACGGGGGCTCCCTGGGCGCGCACCTCTATCTCGTCGAGGATGAGCACGTAGCTGTTGGTGTTGGTGTTGTGGTGGCGGAAGGCTACCTTGAAGTCGCCGTTGACGGTGGAGGGCACTGCGATGGCGTTGACGGTCCAGTTGGTGTCGTTGCTGGCGAGGGTGGTGGTGTAGACCGAGGTGGTGTCGGCGAAGTTGGCGCCGCTGATGACGTAGACGCTATAATGCTCTGCGGGGAACTGGCCGGTGAAGGGGCGGGCCTTCCAGTAGATTTCGTAGTTGCCGGTGGCGGGCATGGTGATGGCCGGGCTGATGAGCCAGCTGTCGGTGGAGATGTCATACCACTGGTTGTTCTGATATACGCGGGCGAAGGAGAGCACCTGGCCGTAGGCGAGGCCTGCCTCGCTGGTGGGCATCCAGTTGTAGCCGTAGAGGGTGGCACCTGCGGTGTCCCAGCAGCCGAGGCTGGCGCTGAAGTCGGGAGCGTAGGGCAGGGCTATGTTGCCGCAGTCGATGGCGTCAATGGTGACAGTGTCGTATGCGGTGCCGATGGCGTTGGTGGCTTGGGCCACGACAGTGTGCTGGCCGGCGGTGGTGAAGGTGTGGGTCAGCGTGGTGCTGGTCTCGCTCTGCTGCACGCCGTCCACATACCAGCCGTAGCTGGTGGCCGCGCCGTTGATGGTGAAGATGGCGGGCTCGTTGATTTTCACGAGGACCGGGGCGCTGATGTTGATCTCAGGGGCTCCCTGGGCGCCGATGCGCAGGTCGTCGAGATGGAGCTGATACATGTCGGTGGTATTGTGGTGACGGAAGGCCACATAGATGGTCTGACCGGCATAGCTTGAAAGGTTGGCAGTGTATTTGGTGTAAGTCATGCTGGTGGTGCCGGTGTACACGGGGGTGGTGCCGGTGAAGTCGCTGACGGTGTTGCCCGTTGTGCTCACGTACACGCTGTAGTTTTCCATATAGTAGCTGGAGTTGTCATAACCCAAGGCGTACCAGCTCAGGTCGAAATTGCTGCCTGCAGGAAGGGTGAAGGCAGGGAGGATGAGCCAGTTGTCGGGCGTAAGGGCGCCAACGTTGTTGATGTACGATGCGGAGGACATGAAGCCCGTGCTGCCGTTGTTGCCCATGGCGGAGCTGGTGTAGTAGGTATAATCCCAGTTGTAGCCGTCACCGTCGTTGTCGATGACGCTGAAGCCGGTCGGCAAGGCCGTGCCGTTCTCAAAGTCTTCCGTCCACGGGAAGCTTGTGATCTGGGCGCTCAAAGGCAGCATCATGGCTGCAAGCGCCAGAGTGAATAATGCTTTTTTCATTTTTTTTGTTGTTTTTAATTTATATAAATATTTGTTTCCTATAAATTTAGGTCGCCACCCTACAGGGTGGGACAAAATGCAAATATACGACTTTTTTCCGAATGCGCGTGCGCGAAACGGATTTTAACATTTGCCCTGCATGGATTCACGGCCGCAGCAACAACATCTCCGCCCCGTCCCCAGCCGAAGCCCCTACGGAGCCGGTACGGCATTTCAACGATACTTCAACGATACTTCTTCAGTGCAGCACTGAAGAACTACTGAAGAAGTATCGTTGAAGTATCGTTGAAATGCCGAAGGGGGTCCGTAGCGGATCCGTGGCAGAAGGTGTGTGAATGACGGGGGCTACCGGCGCCAGTGGGTGAGCACTTCGGGGTATTGGATGGCGCAGAGGTATTCGCTGGCGCCTTCGGTGCGCGGCAGGTCCTCCGGCGCATGGGCGTCGGTGCTGACGATGACGGGCAGGCGCCACTGCTTCATCTGCTGCAGCAGGCGGCGCGAGGGGTAGTAGTCGGGGTGGCGCCCTTTGTAGATGCCGCGGGTGTTCACCTCGACGATGACGCCCAGCTCACGGGCCAGCGCGAGGGTCTCCAGGGCTAGCTCTTCGTACCACGGCTCGTCTTCCGCGAAGTAGCGGCTGCGGTTGTGCATGGCTATCTTGTCGGGGTGGCCGAGGATGGTGGGGCGGTTCTTCTCCAGCATGGCGTTCTGCTGGTGGAAGTAAGCCGTCACCCCGCGCCGTATGTCGCCACCGAAGAGGCGCTGCAGGCCTTCGTCGTAGCGCTCCCATCTGGGGCCGTCGATGAACCATAGGTCGTCGGCTCCCCGTGGCGTCACTCCCGGTGCCGGTATGAGGTGCACGCTGCCTATGGTGTAGTCCAGCCCGCCCTGCTCTGTCAGGGGGGTGAAGTCTTCGAGCATGCCGGGCACATAGTCGAACTCAAGGCCGAGGCTTATCTCGATGCTGTCTTTATACTCTTCCTGCAGGGCGCGCACCTCGCGGCAGTAGCCGTCGTAGTCGGTGATGGAGAAGGTGTTGTCGAAGGGCAGGGGGGAGTGGCCGCTGAAGCCGAGGGCCGTGAAGCCGTGGCCGACGGCGAAGTCGACCATCTCACGCGGCGTGGCCTTGCCGTCGCAGTAGCATGAGTGTGTGTGGAAGTTAGAAAGCATAGACGATGCTCAGCGACAGGCGCAGGTTGCCCACGGGCTCCTTGTAGCCGGCATGGGTGTATTCGGCTTCGGCGGTGAAGTCGAGGCCGGTGAGGGTCTTGTAGGTGAGGCGGGGCTGCACGCGCCAGAGGTATTCCAGGTCGTGGCCGCGGCCGAAGCAGTGGACGAAGTCCGCATTGCCGTGGTCGAGGTTCTTGGCGTAGCCGAGGAAGAGGCCGGGGCGCCAGTGTCCGCGAGCGCGCTCGATGTCGAGCCACACGGTGTTGAAGTGCCAGTCCTGGAATGAGCTGTCGGCCAGCATCAGGTAGCCGCCCAGCGAGCAGCCCTCGTAGAGGCTGTTGTTCAGCAGCGTCTGGGCCTTAAAGGTGACACCCTTAAGTGTCAGACTGCCAAACGCAGAATAACTCAACGAGGTGTACAAGGCACCATCGGCTGCCATGCCTGTAGTGTTCACCACCGGCTGTGTGGTCTTGGCGTTGACGGCCGCACCGACAAAGATTTTACCGCTATGATAACGTATCTGTGCGTTGAGCTCGGGCACCAGGCTATGGCGGGCAAAGAGTGTGCTGCTCTGCGGAACACCGTTGAGCAAGCCCTGGCTCATATTGTCGAGCTGCCAGCAGGCAGCGGCCACAGCTTCAAGGCCAAGGAGGTGATACTCGTAGCGCACCTGCGGCTGGCGGGCGTAGGGGTGGAAGGGCGAGCCCATGTTCAGCGGGTTGGTCATGGGCATGATCTCGTGGATGACCATCGGGTACCAGTACTGGCCGGCCATCAGGCGGTGGTGCTCCCACCGCAGGTCGATGTAGGCGTGGCGCAGGCGCAGGTTGTTGATTGTGGCGTTGGTGCTGCCGGTGAAGTCGCCCTCGATATATGCCATAGTGTTGGCTCCAAGCATCTCTGGACCAACAACCTTAAGTCCAAGGCGGGCGGTGATGGCCAACATGTTGGCCTGCCAGCCGTCGTTGATGTCGCGGCCCAGGCTGTCCTTGACGATGGGCTTGGGGTAGAAGAGCATCATGTCCTCGCGCCCGCCCACCACGGCGCGGCTGTCGGCGTAGTAGTGCGGGTTGACGAAGCCGTGCCACTCGAGCGCGAAGGGGCTCTGGGCTCTCAAGGAACCCATTAAACCCATTAAGCCCACTAAACCTATTAAGAGCTTCTTCATTTCTTGATGGCAAGTATCAGGCCCAGCGCCACGCCCAGCAGGGCGGCAAAGAGCACCTGGAAGGTCGGGGGCAGGATGAAGGTGATGGTGTGCGCCGGGAACCAGAAGAGGGGTATGGTCTTCTTGATGACGAAGTTCCACTGCATGTCCCAGTTGACCTTGTGGGCGAATATCTCGCGCATCTTCATGGGGCGGAGCAGCCCTGCCACGGTGCCGCCGTTGTCGGTGATGTGTATGTCGGTGCACTTGTGGAAGGTCATCATCACCGGTGCGAAGATGCTGTTCATAAGCACGCTGACGGCAAAGGCTACGCCCAGCTTGCCCCAGGAGAAGGCCGGGGCGCCGAACACAGCGGCGGCGCTCGTCCAGCCCAGCGAGCCGAGGAAGGCCGGCACGCCGGTCTTGAAGATGACCATGGCCATGGCGATGCACATGCCGAGGAAGCCCCACACCATCATGCGGGGTACGATGCCGAAGCCCGGCTTGTTGTAGACGCCTTCGCGGATGCGCAGGGCCAGCATTTCGCCCAGCGTGGCGAGGATGGCGAACTTGAAGAATGCCATGATGTAAGGGTGTTGCGCCGTGGCGCGGCAGAACCAGTCGAAGAAGCCGGTGGCGGGGATGAAGAACGGCGCCAGCACTATGATGACGCAAAGGATGAGTATCCAGTCTGCTTTTTTCATTATCTGTAATGTTTGCTGTTGTTATTTCTTGTCGGGAGCACCGAAAACGGCAATGTATTCGGCATCCTCTGTTGCGGTGATTGTCCGCGGATTGTCCGTGACCCCATCGTTCCAGCAGCGGAAACTTATGTCGCTTTGGTAGCATGATGCACTGAGCACCACCTGTCTGCCTGCTTCATACTCACCGCCGCCGGAGACGTGCACATTCGTGTTGTCTGACATGTTGCTCGTGACACTGATGTTGAATGTCTGCGGTGCTGTTGCACCGCTACCGTCGGTGTAGCGCAGATAGGTCGTACTTTGCCGTAAGTATGTGCTGTTGTCGTTTGTAGGAGAACTCACAGTAACAGGCCAGTCGCCGTCGTAGGTGTATCTGTACACTTCCGTGGATGTGTGGCCATCGTTGGTGGTCCTGCTCATGCGCAGCACATTGTTGCGCGACAATATATAATAGCCCTCGACACTCATTACCATGGCTAATGGCCCTATTCCTGTGTAGTAGGAGTATTTGTTGTCGTATAAATATTCATATACAGTAGTCATTGTGTATGTGTTTTGCACAGTGGTCTCAGTTTCTCTCGTCACATTCCCGTTCTCCCATTCCAGCGTTACTGTCGTAATGTCGCCTTCGCTTGCTTCCATCATTACCGACACCAAATCTCCGTTATTGTTGTAGGACAGCGTTTTTTTTGTCCATCCATTGCTGGAGGTCATGTATACTTCTGTCAACAAATCACCCGTGTAGGTGCAGGAAATGTCCATGTTGTTTTCAGGACTGGTTACTGCCTCGGCGTTCAGCGTTATGTGGGATATTTTGTTGCCGTTGTACTCTATTGTAATCAGGTCTGTGCCTATCTCTGACATACCAAAGCTTACGGGGAGGCCATTGCTCGACCATTTCATGGTTGTGGTGCTTCGGCTGCCACTTGTGGCGTACACAATTTCTTCTCCTGTTGTTTGGTCGTAGTTGCGGCTTTGGGTATAACTGATATCTGTCAATGAGGCCAAGCGCTTGGGCGTTTGTGTCTGCGTTGGCTCAGTGGATTCATCTTTGTTGCAGGCCGTAAACAATACCACGGCGCATACTATTGTTATGACTCTTCTCCACATAGTTATATGTTGCTTGTTATTTCACATTACAGGCTCCACGTGGCGCCGTCTTTGCCGTCTTTGACGGTGACGCCGGCGGCGGCGAGGGCGTCGCGTATCTTGTCGCTGGTGGCCCAGTCTTTGTTGGCCTTGGCGGTGGCGCGGATGTCGAGTATGATGTGCATCAGGCTGTCCACCAGCTGGCCGTTGCCGCCCTCGGAGGCTTCGTCGCGCATGCCCATGACCTCGAAGAGGAAGGTGTCGAAGACCTGGCGCAGCTCGTCGATGTCGGCCTGGCGGAGCTTGAGCTTGCCGTCGGCGGCGGAGTTGATGATGCGCGCGGCCTCGAAGAGGTGGCTGATGACGATGGGCGTGTTGAAGTCGTCGTTCATGGCGTCGTAGCACTTCTGTCGGAGGGCTGCCACTTCGGTGCTGGCCTCGGCGCCGGCGCTGGCGGCGACCCTGCCGAGGGTCTTGTAGGCTTCGAGGAGCTTGGCGAAGCCCTTCTCGGAGGCCTGCAGGGCTTCGTTGCCGAAGTCGACGGTGCTGCGGTAGTGGGCCTGGAGGATGAAGAAGCGGATGGTCATGGGGCTGTAGGCCTGCGCCAGCATCTCCTTGCCGTCCTTGTCTTTGTGGCTGCCGGCGAAGAACTCGTCGAGGGTGATGAAGTTGCCCAGGCTCTTGCCCATCTTCTGGCCGTTGATGGTGATCATGTTGTTGTGCATCCAGTAGCGGCAGGGGGCGTGGCCTGTGGAGGCTACGCACTGCGCTATCTCGCTCTCGTGGTGAGGGAAGATGAGGTCCATGCCGCCGCCGTGTATATCGAAGGGCGAGCCGAGGTATTTGGCGCCCATGGCGGTGCACTCGGCATGCCAGCCGGGGAAGCCGTCGCTCCAGGGCGAAGGCCACCGCATGATGTGCTCCGGCGAGGCTTTCTTCCACAGGGCGAAGTCGCCGGGGAAGCGTTTCTCCTCCTGTCCGTCGAGTTCGCGGGTGGTGGCGAGCATCTCCTCGATGACGCGGCCGCTGAGCTGGCCGTATTTGTGGGTCTGCTCCTGGTATTTGCGCACGTCGAAGTACACCGAGCCGTTGCTGACGTAGGCGTAGCCGGCGTCGAGTATCTGCTGCACGAGGGCTATCTGCTCCATGATGTGGCCGCTGGCGTGGGGCTCTATGCTCGGGGGCAGCACGCCGAGGCGCTCCATGGCTGTGTGGTAGCGGTTGGTGTAGTACTGCGCCACCTCCATGGGCTCCAGCTGCTCCAGGCGCGCCTTCTTGGCTATCTTGTCCTCGCCCTCGTCGGCGTCGTGCTCCAGGTGGCCCACGTCGGTGATGTTGCGCACGTAGCGCACCTTGTAGCCCAGATGCTGCAGGTAGCGGAAGACGATGTCGAAGGTGATGGCGGGGCGGGCGTGGCCCAGGTGGGCGTCGCCGTAGACCGTCGGGCCGCAGACGTACATGCCCACATGGCCCTCGTTAATAGGGCGGAAGAGCTCTTTCTGACGGCTCAACGTATTGTATATCAACAGTTGCTGTTCCATGATGCTATGAGTATTGGACTGCAAAGGTACGCAAAAAAAATGAATTGCAGGTTCTTTTTTATTATGTTCGCGCGGAAAGTCCGCCGCAGTCCCACCGCCTCCTCTACTGCTCCCCTACGGCATTTCTTCAGTACTTCTTCAGTAGTTCTTCAGTAGTATTTCAGTGTTCCACTGAAGAAGTATCGTTGAAGTATCGTTGAAGTACTGAAGAACTGCCGTAGGGGATGGGTGGGGGAGAGGTATGAAAAAGGCATGCCGCCGCTGCGGGTCCGGGTGGCGGCTTGAGGTGTGCGCGAAGGCTGCAGGCATGGAACCCCGCCGGGGTTCCAATTGATGGCTTGGCTGGCGCGCTGGGGCTGTCAGGCGGCTATGGCGCCGCGGCGGTGGACGGTGAGGGCCACGGCGGCGCTGCTGATGGCCATGACGAGAAGGAAGGTGTAGAGGAAGTCGACGGCGCGCATGGCCACGGGGAAGGCGCTGACGACGAAGTTGCCGTCGCCCATGCGCACGATGCCGAACTGCTGTTGCAGGAAGCATACCGCGAAGCCCAGCAGCAGCCCCGCGACGACGGCCACGAGGCAGATGAGCAGCCCTTCGGCGAAGAAGGTGCGGCGCACCTGGCGCACGGTCATGCCCATGCTGCGCAGGGTGAAGACGTCGCGCCGCTTGTTGATGATGAGCAGCGACAGCGAGGCGGCGAGGCTGAGGGTGGAGATGAGCACGATGAGCGAGAGGATGAGGTAGATGCCGAGGCGCTCCGTGCGGAATATCTTGAAGTATAGCGGCTGCTGGTCGTAGCGGTCCTTTATTATGAGTTTCGGGTTCTGGGTTTTGAGTTTTGAGTTGAGGGCTTGCTTTACCTTTTGCGCGTCGGCGCCCGGGCGCAGCCTGACGGCGAGGGCCGTGACCTCGTCGGGGGCGTAGTCCATCAGCTGCCGCACGAAGTCGATGTGCGTCACCACGTAGCGGCGGTCGATGTCCTGCTGTATGAAGAAGTAGGCCGTGGGGTAGGCGTAGCCTATGTTGAAGGCCTGGTCCATGGTGTAGCCCATGGCCGTGGTGCCGCGTTTGGGTATGTGGACTGCCGCCGGGCGGTTGGAGAGGAGGCGCATGCCGAGGTCGTAGTAGATTTCGCCGCCGACGAGGAGCGCCGGGGCGTCGTCGACGGTGAGGGCGTAGGGGCCTTCGTGCAGCATGGTGTCGAGGCCGCTGACGGTGCGGTAGGCCTCGTCGACGCCGCGGAGGGTGACGATGGCCTGCTGGTCGCCGTAGGTGAGCCATGCCGTCTCGGCGGCGATCTGTGACACCTGGGCCACGCCGTCGGCCCGGCAGAGGGCGCCGTAGTCCATGTCCGAGGTGCGGAAGGTCTTGCCTTCGGCGGGCTCGATGACGAGCTCGGGGTCGAAGGTGCCGAAGAGACCGCGGGTGATTTCGCCGATGCCGTTGTAGACGGAGAGCACTATGATGAGGGCCGCGGTGCTCACCAGCAGGCCCGCGAGGGAGATCCACGATATGATGTTGACCACCGACTTCTGTCGGCGGGCGAAGAGGTAGCGTACGGCGATGAGCTGTTCGAGCCGCATCGTGTTACTGTTTCAGCAGGCGGTTGATGTTCTCCACATAGTCCAGCGTGTCGTCGATGAAGAACTCGAGCTGCGGTATGATGCGCAGCTGCTTGCCTTCGCGCATGCCGAGGCGGCGCCGCAGGTCGGAGGTGTTCTCGCGGATGAGGGCCATGACGCTGTCGGGCGTGCCGCCGCCGATGGGCATGATGGAGACGTAGATGCGTGCTATGGAGAGGTCGGGGGTGATGCGCACCTCGGTGACGCTGATGAGCGACGGGCCGAGGACGGGCTTCATCTCGCGGAGGAAGATGTCGCTCATGTCCTGCTGTATGAGGCGGCAGATCTTGTTCTGACGTGTGCTTTGCATGTTCGATAACCAATAACCTGTAACCAATAACCTTCCGCTACCAGCGCCAGCCTACGCGGATGGGGAGGAAGAAGGTCTGCTGCATGTAGGCCACACCGAGGGTGGCGTAGAGCGAGTGCCAGTTGTGCTCCATGTTGCGGAGGCCGTGGGCATAGTACCAGTTGATGCCGCCGTAGGCTTCGAGCATCGGGGTGAAGAGCATCTGGTCGGCGAAGAGGAGGCTGCCGCCCACGCGTGCGCCCATGAGGGGTGCCCACTTGATGGTCGTGGGCTGGTAGTCGACACCCATGACGGCCTTCCAGATGGGGCGGAAGTCAAAGTCGACGAAGACGTTGGCACCGAAGAGCGACTCGGCCTCTTTCTGGGCGAAGTTGTGGTAGTAGTTGGCGCCCACGCCGCCGCCGAGGAACCAGTCCTGGCTGATGTTGATGCCGGCCATGACGTTGAGGCCCGCGGCGTTCTGGTAGTGGGAGAGGTTGTAGCCGTTGTCGCCCAGTTTGCCGTAGTTGCCCATGAAGGGGGCGTAGCCTATCTCGGCCTTCAGCATGAACTGGTTGGAGGAGCCGAGCTGTGAGAACTGGGCCGCGGCTGTGAATGACATTGCCACAAGGGCTGCAGCGATGATTGCTTTTATTCTGCTCATAGTATTATTATTTTCGATTGCTGTTTTGTGCTATGGTTCTCTATCTTCACTGTATAGGTGCCTGCGGGCAGGTCGGGCGACAGGCGCTCGCCGTTGCGGCAGCTGTCGCGGTGCCATGCCGTGCGGCCGGCGGCGTCGACGAAGGTGACGCTGAACGGGGCGTCGGTGTCGGCGTCGATGGCTATGGGCTCGCCGCTGTGCACGGGGTTGGGGAAGAGGGTGGGCGCGGCGCTGTGCGGGGCGGACGGTGTGTCGCCGATGGCGAGTATGTTGGTGTCTATGACGGCGAGGGTGTATTCGCCGGTGCGCAGGTTGTCGACGGTGAAGTGGCCGTCGTTGCGGTTGCCTACGTGGTGGGCGCTGACGACCTGCCAGGCGGTGCCCGCTGCGGGGCGCCACAGCAGGGCCATGGAGTCGAGCGACGCGCTGTTGCTGTAGAAGCCCTCGTCGAGGTAGGGGTATTCGCTTGACATGTATCCGTCGCGTATGAAGCGGAAGCGGCCCATGACGCCGTTGTTGACAGCGTGCTCACCGCGCACAACCCAGTAGCGGCGGGCCGGACGCAGCACCCCGGCCATGGTGTCTACGTCGAAAGCCGGGGCGTAATGGTGCTCGATATAGTACTGCGTTATGTATTCGGGCGACGGGGCGCGGAGGGCGAAGAATGTTATGTCGGTCGGGAATGTGCCGCTCGTCCCGAAAAGCCTCATGCTGTCCACGGTGGCGGCGTCGCTCAGCTCGCAGTCGAGGTCGAGTACGCAGTAGGCCGGAGTGAAGGGCAGCATGTGCGAGGCTATTACAGTGTCGGTGCCGGCAAAGGCGAACCACTCTTTGTGGCGGCGGCCGTCGGCACCGAAGAAGGTGACCGGCACGCGGTTGTGGCGCATCAGGGTGGTGGTGCCCACGCTGTTCTGGCTGATGGCGACGCTGACATTGTTGGTGGTTTGGTAGCCTTCGCCCTGGCCGATGCTGACATTGTAGTTGTTGAAGCCGGGGTTGAAGACATGGAAGTCAAAGAAGCCGGTGAGGTCGACGCCGCTGTAGCGGCTGAGCGAGTCGCGCAGGCGGTAGGCGTCGATGTTGCCGAAGGCGCAGCGTTCCATGAGGGTGCGCAGGGAGGCGTAGAAGAGCGAGTCGCCGAGGTAGCCGCGCAGCGAGTGCCACACCATGGCCCCTTTGTCGTAGGTGGTGGAGCCGTAGGTGTAGGCGTGGGGCATGCCGTGCAGCGCGAGGTATGAGTAGTCGGTGTGGTGTGTGGTGCGCAGCACGTTGTCGAGGTCGCGCTGGTAGGTGGCGTTGGAGGCGCGGCGGCCGTGGGTGGCCTCGCGTGCCACCTCGCTCGTGAAGCTGGCGCCGCCTTCGTTTATCCACATGTCGCCCTCTTCCTGGCAGGTGACGAGGTTGCCGAACCAGGCGTGGCCCAGCTCGTGGGCTATGGTGCTCTGTCCGGCCTGGCTTACCGAGGCCATGGCCGGGCGGGCCAGGGCTATGTTGTTGACGTGTTCCATGGAGCCCATGGCGGTGCCTATGTAGCCTATGCGCCCCCAGCGGTAGGGGCCGAAGCACTCATCGAACTTGGGCACCACGGCGTCGAGGAGGGCGTAGACGCTGCTTGTCGTGGCGCTGTCCTGCGTGGTGTAGCCTATCGTCAGCGGGTATCCGGCCACGGTGTCGTGGATGCGGCGGTAGTTGGCCTGGCTTACGCCGACGATATATGTGCACACGGGTTGCGCTATCTCCCAGGTGGAGTGCTCGCAGCCGTCGCTGTCGACGCTGCGGCTCTGCAGCATGCCGCTGCACTCGGCTGTCCATCCGGCCTTGGTCTTCATCTGTATGGTGTAGGAGGCCTTGTCGTGGAAGTTGTCGCGGCAGGGGAACACGGCGTGTCCGATGGGGTGGAGGGCTTCGCCGAAGGCCGCACCGAGGTTGTAGCTCATGTCGTTGTCGAAGTGGAAGCCGCCGAAGCCGTAGCTCTCCACGTGGCCGCTGCCGCGGTAGGCCACGGCGATGGTGAAGGTGTCGCCGACGGCGATGCCGCCGGTCGGTATGTGGAGTATGTTGTTGCCGGAGGTCAGCGTGTTGTTGACCTTGATGGAGTCGACGTTGCCCGAGAGGTCAAGGCCTATCTCGCTGCAGTGGCGCAGCAGGCGGGCCGTCAGCAGTGCGTTGCCGCGGAATGGTTTGCCGTTGCTCAGGTCGAGCTGCAGGCTGTAGTGCAGCACGTCGACCGAGTCGGCCGTCTGCGCCTGCACCGCGGTGCAGCACAGCAGCATCGCCAGCATTGCCAATAACCTCTTTGTTCCAAACATATAGGCTTCGTTTTTAGACTGCAAAAGTACATTTTTTTTTACAATTATTGACAATTATTTTATTCGGCACTGATAATCAGGCGCAATAAAACCGGCTGGCCGCCGTTACTTATGGCAAAACACACACCGATGTCAATGAAAAAGACTCTACTCCGCATAGCTGTGCTCCTGCTGCTGGCAGGGCTTGCATGCTCGGCGTGCTCGTCGGGCGACCATATGTACCGTCACAAGAAGAGTGACTGCGACTGCCCAACGTTCTGACGCCGAGTCCTCTTGACCACCGAAGAGCGATACCGTGCCATACTGCGCAACCACCTGCCGCCAGGGTCGGTGGAGTGGGTGTATAACTACCTGAACCACTACAAGGTACATTTTCATGTCACCCGTGAGCGGCGCACAAAGTACGGCGACTACCGGAGGCCGCAGCCTAACCACGCTTTCCATGAGATGTCCGTCAACGGCGACCTTAACCCATACCTATTCCTGTGGGTGTTCCTACACGAGGCCGCACATCTTGAGACGCACTTGAAATACAGCGATGTGCAGCCGCATGGGCATGAGTGGCAGGCCGAGTATGCCCGTCTGCTTGCCGAGCGGCTGGGCGACTTCCCCGACGATGCGCGTCCGCTCATCTCGCGCTATGCTTCGCGTGTGCCCTTGTCGCGCGTGATTGGTCGCCGCGTTGAGGAGGCGTTGCGTCGCTATGATGCTGGTGCCCAGGATGCTCCGGTGCTGCATCTTGACGACTTGCCTGCCGGTAGCCGGTTCCGGCTGAAGAGGAATCCGTCGATGCTTCTTGTCAGCGTCGAGCATCGTCGCACGCGCTGGCTGTGCCGTGACGAGGCCTCCGGCCGCATGTATGCCGTTGCCGGCGGCGCCGAGGTTGTTTTGTTGTGATTTTGGTAGGGTCAGTCAGAAGCAATTTCTTCCGCCTTTATGCAATAACTAAAACATTGAGAAACACAGCAATCCCATATAAATAAACAGCTGAGAACAGGCGGCCACGGGCTAAAGCTTGCGTGGGTTGTTCTCAACTGTTTCGGACTGCAAAAATACAACTATTTTTTAAACTGACAAAATTTATTTTTTTTCTTCATGGGGTCTTCCAGCCGTCTTCTAGCCGTTTAGGTGGGGTTAAGGTGGGGGTGTGTCGCAAGGTTTTCCGATCGGCTTCATTTTGTGGAAAACTTGTTGAAAAGTGGCTCTCGTCGTCACTCGTCGTGCTGTTGAAAAGTGAAAAATATCACAAAAAAATAGTGTTAAAATATTTTTGTAACAGACTGAAGTCCAGTGGCGCCGAAATATTTTAAGATTATTTAACACAAGTGGGTGCCAAAGATGTTTGGTGGGTATGGAAAATAGTTGTAATTTTGCAATTCCTTTTTGGGCGCATAGTGCCCATGAATGAGACTGAAAAACAAGTAATAAAATAATAAAACAAGAAACGAAAAATGCCAACAATTCAGCAATTAGTTCGCAAAGGACGTCAGCAGATGGAGTACAAGTCCAAGTCTCCCGCCCTCGACAGCTGCCCGCAGCGTCGCGGTGTCTGCACCCGTGTGTACACCACCACCCCCAAGAAGCCTAACTCGGCCATGCGCAAAGTGGCCCGTGTTCGCCTGACCAACGGTAAGGAAGTCAACGCCTACATCCCGGGTGAGGGTCACAACCTGCAGGAGCACTCCATAGTGATGATTCGCGGAGGCCGTGTGAAGGACCTTCCCGGCGTGCGTTACCATATCATCCGCGGTGCTCTTGACACCAGCGGTGTGGACGGTCGTCGCCAGCGTCGTTCCAAATACGGTGCCAAGCGCCCGAAACAGGCCGGCAAGTAAAGATAAAAGTTTAGAGTTTAAAGTTTAAAGATTTTCCAGCAAAATGAGAAAAGCTAAGCCCAAGAAAAGAATAATCCTTCCGGATCCCAAATACAATGACGTGATGGTCACCAAGTTCGTCAACAATCTGATGATGGGTGGCAAGAAGACCATCGCCTACAAGATTTTCTACGATGCAATCGACGTCGTTAGCGACCGTACCAAGGAAGACGGCCTGGAGGTGTGGAAGAAGGCTCTCGCCAACGTCACCCCGAGTGTCGAGGTGCGCAGCAAGCGTATCGGTGGTGCCACTTTCCAGATTCCTACCGAGATCCGCGCCGAGCGCAAGCAGAGCATCGGCATGAAGAACCTCATCGGTTTCTCGCGCAAGCGCAGTGAGAAAACCATGGCTCTGAAACTTGCCGCCGAAATACAGGCCGCCTACAAGGAAGAGGGCGCCGCCTTCAAGCGCAAGGAGGATATCCACCGTATGGCTGACGCCAACAAGGCCTTCTCGCACTTCCGCGCGTAACGTATTATATAGTATATAGCAATGTCAGACCTCCACTACACACGCAACATCGGCATAATGGCCCACATCGACGCCGGCAAGACGACGACGACGGAGCGCATCCTTTTCTATACTGGCAAGAACTACAAACTCGGTGAGACTCACGAGGGTAGCGCCACGATGGACTGGATGGTGCAAGAGCAGGAGCGTGGTATCACCATCACTTCCGCCGCTACCACTGTGTTCTGGAACTGGCACGATAACCGCTACAAGTACAACATCATCGATACTCCGGGTCACGTGGACTTCACCGTCGAGGTGGAGCGCTCACTGCGTGTGCTCGACGGCGCCATAGCCATCTTCTGCGCTGTGGGCGGCGTCGAACCGCAGAGCGAGACCGTCTGGCGTCAGGCCGACAAGTACGAGGTGCCGCGCATTGCCTTCATCAACAAGATGGACCGCGCCGGTGCCGACTTCTTCTCGGTGGTCGGCCAGATCAAGGAGCGCCTGGGTGCCAACCCGATACCTATAGAGATACCTATCGGCCAGGAAGACCTCTATAAAGGCGTGGTGGATCTTATCTCCAACAAGGCTCTGGTGTGGGACGAGTCGTCCAACGGCCAGCGTTTCGAGGAGATTCCCATGCCTGAGGACCTGAAAGAGATAGCCGCGGAATACCGCCAGAAGCTTGTCGAGGGTGTCGCCGAGGAGAACGAAGAGCTTATGATGAAGTTCTTCGACGACCCCGACAGCATCACCGCCGATGAGATTATCGCCGAGATCCGCAAGGCCACTCTCGCCCGCAAGATTGTGCCTGTGATGTGCGGTTCCGCCTTCAAGAACAAAGGCGTTCAGACATTGCTCGACGCTGTGGCGGCATTCCTGCCCAGCCCCCTCGACGTGCCCGAGGTGAACGGCACCAACCCCAAGACTGGCAAGCCCGAGAGCCGCAAGGTTGACGTCAAGGCCCCCTTCTCGGCTCTGGCCTTCAAGATAGCCACCGACCCCTATGTGGGACGCCTGTGCTTCTTCCGCGTATACAGCGGCTCGCTCGAAAGCGGCTCGTATGTCTACAATGCCAACACCGGCAAGAAGGAGCGTATCTCGCGCATCATGCAGATGCACTCCAACAAGCAGAACCCCCTCGACCGCATCGAGGCTGGCGACATCGGAGCCGCCGTGGGCTTCAAGGAGATCAAGACGGGGCACACGCTCTGCGACGAGCAGCACCCTATCATCCTTGAGTCGATGAAGTTCCCCGAGCCGGTCATCAGCATCGCCGTCGAGCCTCACACGCAGGCCGACATGGACAAGATGACCAATGCGCTGATGAAGCTCGTGGAAGAGGACCCCACATTCCGCGTCAAGACCGACGAGGTGAGCGGCCAGACCGTCATCAGCGGTATGGGCGAGCTGCATCTCGACATCATCATGGACCGTCTGCGCCGCGAGTTCGGCGTCGATGTGAACCAGGGACGCCCGGAAGTGGCCTACAAGGAGGCTATCACCACCACCGTGCAGCACCACGAGATCTATAAGAAACAGACCGGCGGCAAGGGTAAGTTCGCCGACGTGCTGTTCGAGATCGGTCCTGCCGACGAGGGTGTCATGGGTCTGCAGTTCGTCAACGAGGTCAAGGGCGGCAACATCCCCAAGGAGTTCATGCCCGCCATCGAAAAGGGTTTCAGGGAGGCTATGCAGAACGGCGTCCTGGCAGGCTACCCCATGGACAGCATGAAGGTGCGTATCATCGACGGTTCCTTCCACCCCGTGGACAGCGACCAGCTCTCGTTTGAGCTCTGCGCCAAGATCGGCTTCAAGGCCGCCTGCCGCAAGGCCAACCCCGTACTGCTGGAGCCCATCATGAAACTTGAGGTGCTGACTCCTGACGCCTATGTGGGCGATGTCACCGGCGACCTCAACCGTCGTCGCGGTGTCTTGGAGAACATCACCGCCAAGGTGGGCGTACAGGCTATACACGCCAAGGTGCCCCTGGAGCAGATGTTCGGCTATGTCACCGCGCTGCGCACCATCACTTCCGGCCGCGCCAACTCCACCATGGAGTTCTCGCACTACGCCGAGCTGACGCGCGACCAGCAGGAAGCTATACTTAAGAATAAAAATAATTAAACAATAAATAACAATGAGTCAAAGAATCAGAATCAAGCTCAAATCTTACGACCACAACCTCGTCGACAAATCGGCCGAGAAGATTGTGAAGACCGTTAAGATGACTGGTGCAGTGGTCAATGGCCCCATACCCCTGCCTACCAACAAAAAGATTTTTACCGTGAACCGCTCGACCTTCGTCAACAAGAAGTCGCGTGAGCAGTTCGAGTTGAACACCTACAAGCGCCTGATGGACATCGAGATCAACGATCGCGCCAAAACCATCGACGCCCTGATGAAGCTCGAACTCCCCAGTGGTGTCGAAGTCGAAATCAAAGTGTGAATTTAATCAGCCTATGTCAGTAAGATAAGCTGAATGTCTAACAATTTAAAAGAATCCAACTAAAGGAAATGTCAGGATTAATCGGAAAGAAAATCGGAATGACCAGTCTTTTTGATGCCGACGGAAAGCAGATTCCGTGCACAGTTATTGAAGCTGGTCCTTGTGTCGTGACACAAGTGAGAACAATCGAGAAGGATGGTTACGAAGCCATCCAGCTGGCCTTTGGCGAGAAAAAGGAAAGCCGCACCAACAAGCCTATGCGCGGCCATTTCGCCAAGGCAGGCACCACCCCCAAGCAGTATCTTGCCGAGTTCTCTCGTTTTGAAGAGGGCCACAAGAAGAAATACGGTGAGGTGCTTACCGTCGAAGTCTTCCAGGAAGGCGAATTTGTCGACGTGGTTGGCACCTCGAAAGGTAAAGGTTTCCAGGGTGTTGTCACCCGTCACGGCTTCGGCGGTGTCGGCGACAAGACTCACGGTCAGCACGACCGTCTCCGCGCCCCCGGTTCGATAGGCGCATCGTCCTATCCTTCGCGTATCTTCAAGGGTATGCGCATGGCCGGTCAGACTGGCAACCATCGCGTGAAGGTGCAGAACCTGCAGGTGGTTAAGATTATCGCCGAGAAGAACCTTATGCTTGTCAAAGGCTCTGTCCCCGGTCCCAAAGGTTCTATTGTCAAACTTGAAAGATGGAGTTAATTAAGACATGGAGATAAAAGTTTATAACATCAACGGAAGCGAAACCGGTAGAACCATCACCCTCGACGATTCTATCTTCGCCATCGAGCCCAACGATCACGCCATATACCTCGATGTCAAGCAGTATCTCGCCGACAACCGTCAGGGAACTGCCAAAGCCAAGGAGCGCAGCGAGAACGCCCACAGCACCCGCAAGCTGAAACGCCAGAAAGGCACCGGCGGTGCCCGCTCGGGCGATTTGAAGAGCCCCGTGTTCGTCGGTGGCGGTACCATTTTCGGACCCAAGCCCCGCGACTATCGCTTCAAGCTGAACATTAAAGTGAAACGTCTTGCTCGCCGCAGCGCTCTCGCCTACAAGGCCAAGGATAACGCTATGACCGTGGTTGAGAATTTCGCCTTTGAAGGTCCCAAGACCAAAAAGATGATCGAAGTGCTCAATAACCTGAAACTCGGCGACAAAAAGTCACTTTTTGTGCTTGAGAATCAAAATAATTTCGTATCTTTGTCCGCTAGAAACCTCAAGAACGTGAAGGTGGTAAACGTGTCACAGTTAAATACTTACGACATTGTTAACGCCTCCAATATTGTCGTTTGCGAGGGTTCATTGAGTGAGATTAACCGCGTTTTGGCAACAAAATAAGGGAAGAGAGTATAACTATTTAAGAAAGTTTAACAATGATGAACGTAATAGTAAAACCGCTGATCAGTGAAAAGATGACCCGCCTCACCGAGGCTGCGGCTAATCCTATCCAGACCCGCATACAGCGTAAGAAAGGCATCGCCGTCGCTCCTGCCCAGAACCGTTATGGTTTTGTCGTTGACAAACGCGCCAACAAGATTCAAATCAAGAACGCCGTTGAGGAGTTCTACAATGTGAAGGTTGTTGATGTGAACACAATGAACTATGCAGGCAAAGTGAAGTCCCGCTACACAAAGGCAGGCTTCCTTACCGGTCGTACCAATGCTTTCAAGAAAGCTATTGTCACCCTCGCCGTGGGCGACAGCATTGACTTCTACGCCAGCATCTAAGAAAACAAACAGAAAACAGGTAATAATAGTTAAGGTCCACTGATAAGAGACCAATAAGAAAACAAAGAAATGGCTTTAAAGAAAATTAAACCCACAACTCCCGGCCAGCGTCACAAACTCGTTGTTACCAACGATGATATCACCGCAACAAGACCGGAGAAGAGCCTTGTCTATGGCATCCGCAAAAGCGGTGGCCGCAACAACCAAGGTAAGATGACCATGCGTTATATCGGTGGTGGTCACAAGAAACTGTACCGTTTTGTGGACTTCAAACGCAACAAAGACGGTATCCCCGCAGTTGTGAAGACCATCGAGTATGACCCCAACCGCAGCTCGCGTATCGCCCTCGTCTGCTATGCCGACGGTGAGAAGAGCTATATCCTCTGCCCACAGGGCCTGAAGGTTGGTCAGACTGTCATGTCGGGTGCCGGTGTGGCCCCTGAGATTGGCAACACCTTGCTGCTCTCTGAGATACCTTTCGGTACACTCATTCACAACATTGAGCTCCGCCCCGGCCAGGGTGCCAAGATGGTGCGTTCCGCTGGTGCTTATGCCCAGCTCATGTCCCGCGACGACAAGTATGCTATCATTAAAATGCCCAGCGGTGAGATGCGCATGATCCTCCAGGCATGCCGCGCCACTGTCGGTATCGTCAGCAATCCCGAGCACAACCTCGAGGTTGGTGGTAAAGCCGGCCGCAGCCGTCATCTTGGCCGCCGTCCGCGTAACCGCGGCGTTGTCATGAACCCCGTTGACCACCCGATGGGCGGCGGTGAGGGTCGCCAGACTGGCGGACATCCTCGTTCGCGCAAAGGTATCCCGGCTAAGGGTTACAAGACTCGCGCTCCCAAGAAGCAGTCGAGCAAGTATATCGTCGAAAGAAGAAAGAAGTAACTCAGTAAAAAAAAGAAACAATGAGTCGTTCATTAAAGAAAGGTCCTTATATTTTCCACAAACTGGAAAAACGAGTAATCGAGGCACAGCAGTCGAACAAGAAGGTTACCATCAAGACATGGTCGAGAGCTTCGATGATATCGCCCGACTTTGTGGGTCAGACTATTGCCGTTCACAATGGCAACAAGTTCATCCCCGTGTACGTCACCGAGAACATGGTGGGTCACAAGCTTGGCGAGTTCGCTCCCACCCGCATCTTCCGCGGCCATGCAGGATCTAAAGATAAAGGTAAAAAGTAAACACTGAAAGAAAATGGGACGTAGAAAACATAATAGTGCAGAAGCACGCAAGGAAGCCAACAAGACCATCTATATGGCCAAGTTGATGAACAACCCGACGTCGCCTCAGAAGACCCGCCTGGTTGCTGACTTGGTTCGTGGTGTTGATGTAGAGAAAGCCCTCGGTATCCTCCAGTATAACCCCAGAGAGTCCGCTCCCAAGATGCGTAAGCTCCTCCTTTCGGCTATCGCCAACTGGCAGGCCAAGAACGAGGGTGTCCGCATGGAAGATGCCAAACTGTATGTCAAACAGATTATGGTTGACGAAGGTCGCACAATGAAGCGCATGCGCACCGCCCCTCAGGGTCGCGGTTACCGCATCCGCAAGCGCAGCAACCACATAACCATGATTCTCGGCAGCCGTCTTGAAGACGCTCCCGTGGCAACGGCTGAAAAAGAAGAAACAAAATAAGTAACAAAAAAGAAGAAACGAAACAATGGGACAAAAGACTAACCCTATTGGAAACAGATTAGGTATTATCCGCGGATGGGATTCTAACTGGTTTGGTGGCAGACGTTTTGAGCAGAAACTTGTTGAGGATGATAAGATTCGTAAGTACCTCAACGCTCGTCTGGCCAAAGCTGGTATCGCAAAGATTTACATCGAGCGTACGTTGAAGCTTCTCACCGTAACGATCAATGCTGCTCGTCCGGGTCTTATTATCGGCCGTGCGGGTTCGGAGGTGGACAAACTCCGTGAAGAGCTCAAAAAGCTCACCGGCAAGGATGTCCAAATTAATATCAGCGAGGTGAAGCGTCCCGAGATGGATGCCGTTCTTGTTGCCCAGAACATTGCCAAGCAGATTGAGGGCCGTATCCAGTATCGCCGTGCCATCAAAAATGCCATCACCTCCACCATGCGTATCGGTGCCGAGGGTATCAAGGTCTCGATAAGCGGTCGTATTGGCGGTGCTGAAATCGCCCGTAGCGAACATTTCAAAGAGGGCCGTACTCCCCTGCATACGCTGCGTGCTGACATTGATTACGCCAATGCTGAGGCTCACACCACATATGGCCGTATCGGTATCAAAGTGTGGATTTGCCGTGGTGTTATCTATGGCAGACCCGAGTTGGTTTCCTCCGCTATTGGTGGTCAGCAGAAGGATCATCGCCCCGGTATGGGCGCAGGTCGCCGTCCGGAAGGTGGCGCACCCCGTCGTCGTCAGGGCGGTAGCAGAAATAGCAAATAAATAACACGAGCGTTTAACATAAGTGTTCTAAACACTAAATTATAAGAAGAAATGTTACAACCTAAGAAAACAAGATACAGAAAGCAGCAAAAGGGTAAAATCAAAGGTAATGCTTTCCGCGGTCACGAACTTGCCTTCGGAACCTTTGGTATTAAGTCGTTAGAGACCTGCTTTATTACCGGTCGTCAAATTGAGGCTGCTCGTCAAGCTGTAACGCGTCATATGAAACGTGAAGGTCAGATTTGGATTCGCATCTTCCCGGACAAGCCCATCACCAAGAAACCTAATGAGGTTCGTATGGGTAAAGGTAAAGGTGCTCCCGAGTATTTTGTGGCTCGTGTCATGCCCGGAACGATGCTCTTCGAGTGCGAAGGAGTTCCAATGGATGTTGCCAAAGAGGCACTGCGTCTTGCTGCGCAAAAGCTCCCGATCTCGACCAAGTTTGTCGTCAAAAGAGACTATATCGAAGAATAAATAAGAAGCACCACTACAGTCATGAAGAATGAAATCGTTTTAAAGGAGCTCTCGACTGCTGAATTGAAGGAGAAACTCGATGCCGAGCGTGCGCTCTATCAGAAGATGCTCATGAGCCACGCTGTCTCGCCCCTCGAGAATCCCAACAAAATTAAAGAAAGTAGAAAAAACATTGCCCGCTGCCTTACTGAGCTCCGCGCGCGAGAAATCGCCGACAAAAAGTAAGCATGGCAATTAGTAAAATCCAATTCTAAGATGGAAAGAAATTTAAGAAAAGAAAGAATCGGCGTTGTGGTCAGCAACAAGATGGACAAGTCTATCGTGATTCTTGTCGAGCGCAAGGTTAAGCACCCCATGTATGGCAAGTTTGTGAAGAAGTCCACAAAATTCATGGCTCACGACGAGAAGAACGAGGCTGGCATAGGCGATACCGTCCGCATAATGGAGACTCGCCCCTTAAGTAAAAACAAATGCTGGCGTCTGGTCGAAATCGTCGAGAAGGCTAAGTAACTACTTTTAGAAAAAATAAGAAGAAATGATACAACAAGAAACCAGAATGACAGTTGCCGATAACAGTGGTGCCAAAAGCGCCCTGTGCATCCGTGTCCTCGGTGGAACCAAGAAGCGTTATGCTTCCATTGGCGACACTATCGTTGTGGCCATAAAGGATGCTATTCCTTCCGGCAATGTGAAGAAAGGTAGCGTGTCGAAAGCAGTCGTCGTACGCACCAAGAAAGAGATTCGTCGCAATGATGGTTCCTACATCCGCTTCGACGACAATGCCTGCGTTTTGCTCACCGCTGCCGATGAGCTTCGTGGCACCCGCATCTTCGGCCCAGTTGGTCGCGAATTGCGCGAGAAGCAGTTTATGAAAATTGTTTCACTCGCTCCCGAAGTATTGTAAAATATAAAAAGAAAGTAGACAACAATGAAATTGCACGTTAAGAAAGGGGATATGGTTCAGATTATCGCAGGTGACGATAAGGGTAAAGTCGCCAAGGTGCTGAAAGTCTATCCCGAAAAGAATCGCGCCATCGTCGAGGGTGTCAACGTGAATAAGAAACATACCAAGCCCAATGCTAAAAATACGCAGGGTGGTATTGTTGAACAGGAAGCCCCCATTCACATTTCCAACCTTATGGTTGTTGTTGGCAAGACCCCCACTAAGATTGGTCGCCGTGTTGATGAAAAGACTGGTAAAATAGTCCGTTATTCTAAAAAAACAGGGGAGGAGATTAAATAATGGCTTACATTCCGACATTAAAAACCAAGTATAAAGAGGAAATACTGCCCGCTCTGATGAAAGAGTATGGCTATAAAACTGTTATGCAGGCTCCTCGTTTGAAGAAAATCACCCTTAACCAGGGCCTTGGCAAGGCTGCCATAGCAGACAAGAAGGTCATTGACAAAGGAATAGAGGAAATGACCGCTATCACAGGTCAGAAGGCTGTGGCTACGAAGTCTCGCAAAGATATATCGAACTTCAAGCTTCGCCGTGGCATGCCTATCGGTGTCCGTGTAACCCTCCGTGGTGAGCGCATGTATGAGTTCCTGGAGCGTCTTGTGACTGCCTCTATCCCTCGTATTCGCGACTTCCGTGGTATCAATGACAAGGGTTTTGATGGCAAGGGTAACTACACTTTTGGTATTGCTGAGCAGATTATCTTTCCCGAGATTGATATCGACAAGATTGATCGTATTCAGGGTATGGATATCACGTTTGTCACTTCTGCAAACACTGACAAGGAGGCAATGTCTCTGCTCAAAGAGTTTGGTTTACCGTTCAAGAATCAACAAAAATAAGCATAATGGCTAAAGAATCAATCAAAGCAAGAGAGCGCAAAAGAGCTAAAATGGTTGCAAAATATGCATCCAAGCGCGCTGCCCTTAAGGAAATTGTACGTACTGGCGAGCCCGAGGAGGTCGAGAAGGCTGTCATTGCCCTTCAGAAGCTTCCCAAGAATGCTTGCCCGATTCGTCAGCACAACCGCTGCCAGTTGACTGGGCGTCCAAAAGGATATATGCGCCAGTTCGGTATTTCGCGTATAAACTTCCGTGAGATGGCGGTCTCGGGTCTTATTCCTGGCGTTAAGAAAGCCAGTTGGTAAAACGAAGAAAACAGTAATTTATTGGTAGCTTTGCAAGTTGGCATAACACCAATACTACAAAACTTAAAATCAAAAATTAAAAATGGTAACAGATCCTATTGCAGATTATTTGACCCGCATGCGTAATGCTATCGCTGCCAAGCATCGCGTGGTTGAAATCCCCGGCTCCAAACTCAAAAGAGAGATGACAAAGATTCTCTTTGAGAAAGGCTACATTTTGAACTATAAGTTCGAAAATGAAGGAGCTCACAACCAGAGCATCAAAATTGCTCTTAAGTATCACCCTGTCACTAAGCAATCAGCCATCGCTGAGCTTAAGCGTGTGTCCACCCCCGGTCTGCGTAAATATGTCTCAGTTGAAGAGATGCCTCGCGTTCTCAACGGTCTCGGTATTGCCATTGTCTCTACCTCTAAAGGCCTTATGACTGACAAGGAGGCTCGCACGCTCAATGTGGGTGGTGAAGTTTTATGTTACATCAGTTAATCAATAGAGAGGAGAAATAAAATGTCAAGAATAGGTAAAATGCCCATCCACCTTCCTAAAGGTGTTGAAGTGAAGATTTCTGATGATAACGTGCTCACCGTCAAGGGTCCACTCGGTGAACTCAGTCAGAAGGTTAATCCGATGATTGAAATGAAACTAGAAGATGGTGTGCTGCATTTCAATCGTCCCAATGACGAGCGTGAAACTAAAGCTCAGCATGGCCTTTATCGTGCGCTTGCCGCCAATATGGTGAAAGGTGTTAGCGAGGGCTTCAAAACCGTTCAGGAAGTCATCGGTGTTGGCTATAAAGTCCAAGCTACTGGCAATGTAATGGAGATGGATCTCGGCTATTCTCACAAGATTTTCTTTGAGCTGGCTCCTGAAATCAAAGTTGAGACTGTCACAGAAAAAGGTAAAAATCCCATTATTACAATGACCAGCTGCGATAAACAGATACTAGGTCAGGCTGCAGCAAAGATCCGCTCGCTCCGTAAGCCGGAGCCTTATAAAGGAAAGGGTATCCGCTTCCAGGGAGAGGAGATTCGCAAGAAGGCAGGTAAAGCTGCTGCTAAATAAGTTTTAGGGTGAAATAAACCTTATATTAGCCAAAAAGAAAAAAGAATTATGGCAACAAAGAAAGACATAAGAAGAACAAAAATTAAATTCCGCATTCGTCATAAAGTCAGCGGTACCGCTGAGATGCCTCGCCTGTCGGTTTTTAGAAGTAATAAAGAAATCTATGCCCAGGTGATTGACGATGTCAAAGGTGTGACACTGACCGCTGCATCTTCCAATGAGAAGGGCTTTGAAAAGAGTGGCACAAAGAGTGAAGTGGCCGCCAAAGTTGGCAAGGCTGTTGCCGAGCGAGCCATTGCTGCCGGTATTAATACCGTTGTTTTTGACCGTAATGGTTATCTTTACCATGGTCGCGTGAAGAGTTTGGCCGATGGTGCCAGAGAAGGTGGTTTAAAATTCTAATAAAGTCATGGCAGAATTAAACGTAAATAGAGTTAAGTCGAGCGACATAGAGTTCAAGGACCGTCTTGTCGCAATTAATCGTGTCACGAAAGTCACCAAGGGTGGTCGTACATTCACCTTTGCTGCCATCGTCGTTATTGGAAACGAGAATGGTGTTGTTGGCTATGGTCTTGGTAAGGCTAAGGAAGTTCAGGCCGCCGTTCAAAAGGGCGTTGACGATGCAAAGAAGAATCTTATCCGTGTCCCGGTGCTTAAGGGTACTATTCCTCACGAGCAGATGGGTAAATACAGCGGTGCTAAGGTGTTTCTGAAACCTGCAGCACCAGGTACTGGTGTTATTGCCGGTGGTGCTATGCGCGCCGTTTTGGAGAGTGTCGGTGTGAAAGATGTTCTTGCTAAGTGCAAGGGCTCTTCCAACCCCCACAGCGTTGTTAAGGCTACCATCAATGCTCTTCTTCAGATGAAGGATCCTTATATGGTTGCCCAGCTCCGCGGTGTATCACTTGACAAGGTGTTCAACGGTTAATCAATAGGAGATTAGTATTATGGCAGAAAAGAAACTTAGAATTAAGCAGGTCAGAAGCATTATTGGCCGTCCCGCTCGTCAGAAGCGCACTATGGAGGCTCTCGGCCTTCGTCGCATTAATCATACCCGTGAGGTGGTCGCCACACCTCAGATACTTGGTATGATTGATAGTGTCAAGCACCTTCTCTCTGTTGAAGAAATTTAATCACGTAAAGAAAGAAAGGAAAAGATAAATGAACTTAAGTAATCTCAAACCCGCGGAAGGTTCTATCAAACACTCGAAACGCATCGGACGTGGTGCTGGTTCTGGCAAAGGTGGTACAGCCACTCGTGGTAACAAAGGTGCCAAGGCCCGTTCCGGTTATCACCAGAAGGTCGGTTTTGAGGGTGGTCAGATGCCCCTCTATCGTCGCGTGCCTAAGTTTGGCTTCAAAAACCTCAACCGTATTGAGTATGTTGGTGTCAACATCGATACAATCAATGCTTTGGCTGAGACCAAGAATATTACTGATTTTAATATTGACGTTTTGAAGCAGAATGGTCTCATTTCTGGCAAGGATCGTATCAAGATTCTTGGCCGTGGTGAGCTTTCAAAGGCTGTTAATGTCACCGCCCACGCTTTCTCTGCAACTGCTAAGAAAGCTATCGAGGACAAGGGTGGCGTTGCTACCGTTATTGAATAAAACAAACAGTTAAAATGAAGCGCTTTATACAGACACTTAAAAACATCTGGTCAATAGAAGACTTGCGGAAGAGAATTCTTTACACCCTTGGGTTGGTTCTCATCTATCGTATTGGTTCTTATGTTGTCCTGCCAGGTGTTGACCCTTCTCAGTTACAAGGATTGCAGAAACAGGGATCCGAAGGCTTGATGGGACTTCTCAACATGTTCTCCGGTGGAGCATTCTCCAATGCCTCTATTTTTGCTTTGGGTATCATGCCGTACATTACGGCGTCGATTGTCATCCAGTTGTTGGTGATGGTTGTGCCCTATTTTCAGAAAATGCAACGAGAGGGCGAAAGTGGCCGTAGAAAAATGAATCAGATCACACGCTGGCTCACGGTTATTGTTACCGCCATGCAGGCTCCGGCGTACATCACGAACATGATGTACCAGCTCGGTGCTTCGTCCACGGCTATATATCCGTTTGATGGTAGTGCTCCTTCGCCCTTCTTCTGGGTGTCAAGCATTATTATACTTATCAGTGGCACGTTGTTTGTGATGTGGCTTGGTGAGAGAATCACGGACAAAGGTGTGGGTAATGGTATCTCGCTTCTTATTATGATTGGTATCATCGCACGTCTGCCGTTTGCCCTGTTTGGTGAGTTTGCATCTCGCTGGTCAGAAGGCGGTGGTCTTGTGATGTTACTTGTCGAGCTTGTTGTTCTGCTTGCGGTCATCCTGCTTGTCATCTTGCTGGTTCAGGGTACGCGTCGTATCCCTGTGCAGTACGCCAAGCGCATTGTTGGCAACAAGCAGTATGGTGGTGTTCGTCAGTATATTCCCATAAAGGTGAATGCTGCCGGCGTCATGCCCATCATTTTTGCCCAGGCTATCATGTTCCTGCCCATCACTTTCATGGGTTTCACTGGTAACAGCAGCTCCAAGTTTGCCATGGCATTTGCCGATTATAACAGTTTCTGGTACAATCTTGTATTTGCCATTCTGGTGGTTCTGTTCACTTATTTCTACACTGCTATAGCAATCAATCCCAACCAGATGGCCGACGACATGAAGAAAAATGGCGGTTTCATACCTGGTGTAAAACCAGGGAAAAAGACTGCTGAATACCTTGAAGGTATCCTCTCCAAGATTACCCTTCCGGGATCCATCTTCCTTGCCATCGTCGCCATTCTTCCTGCTGTCATCCGTCTGTTTGGGGTAAATACACAATTCGCCCAGTTCTATGGTGGCACGTCGCTGCTGATTCTTGTCGGCGTCATCCTCGACACTCTCCAGCAGATTGAGAGTCACCTGCTCATGCGCCATTATGATGGACTGACCAAGACTGGTCGTATCAAGGGTCGTACCTCAATGTCGATACAGGCGTAAACCCAAACAAACAAGATGATTCTGCTCAAGACAAAAGAAGAGATAGAGCTCATACGTGATGCCGGCCTCCTCCTCGGGAAAACTCTCGCGGAGGTGGGCCGTCATATTCATGCAGGTGTCACGACGGCCTATCTCGACAAGATTGGCGAACAGTTCATCCGCGACAATGGTGCCAAGCCTTTGTGTAAGGGTTTCGAGGGGTTCCCTGCCGCGTTCTGCATATCTGTCAACGATGTGGTTGTTCACGGCATTCCCGGCGAGACCTTTATCAAAGATGGCGACAATGTCACCCTTGATTGTGTCATTGAGTACAATGGATATGTGGCAGACTCAGCCTATACCTTCGCTGTCGGCGAGGTGAGCCCCGAGATGCGTCGTCTGATGAAGGTGACCCGTGAGGCTCTGTACATAGGCCTTGACCAGTGCAAAGCAGGCAACCGTGTTGGCGACATAAGCCATGCCGTTCAAATGCACTGCGAGAAAAACGGCTATTCTGTCGTCCGTGAGCTTTGCGGGCATGGTGTCGGCTTCCAGATGCACGAGTCCCCCAATGTCCCCAATTTCGGGGTCAAGGGCACCGGTCCGCTCCTCAAGGAGGGCATGGTGATTGCTGTTGAGCCGATGGTCTGTATGGGGTCCAAGAACGTCAAGTTCTCTAAAGAGGACGGATGGACATGCCGCACCAAAGATGGCAAGCCCGCGGCCCATTTTGAGCATACCGTGGCCATTACCGCCAACGGCCCGGATATCCTTACGACTTTTGAATTTATTGAAAACAACAAATAATACGATAGGTTAGAGAATGGCAAAACAGGCATCCATACAGCTTGACGGAACAGTCACCGAGTCCCTCGGCAACGCCATGTTCCGTGTTGAATTGGAGAACGGGCACCAGATTATCGCCCATATCTCGGGGAAGATGCGTATGCACTACATCAAAATCCTCCCCGGTGACAAGGTGCAGATAGAGATGTCCCCTTACGACCTCACAAAGGGGCGCATAACTTATCGTCACAAGTAGAGACGCACAGAAAAAACAAGATTAATAATTACACAACAATGAAAGTAAGAGTTTCAGTCAAAAAAAGATCCCCGGAGTGCAAGGTGGTACGCCGCCACGGAGTGGTCTATGTAATCAACAAGAAAAATCCTAAGTTCAAACAGAGACAAGGATAATTAACAAAAACAACAAAAAGAATTTATGGCACGTATTGCAGGTATTGACTTACCCAAGAACAAAAGAGGAGAGATAGGTTTGACCTATATCTTCGGCATTGGACGTAGCACTGCCAAGGAGATTCTGGCCAAGGCCGGTATCGACGAGGGCAAGAAGGTGCAGGACTGGACCGACGATGAGCAGAACACCCTGCGTACCATCATCAATGATGAGTACAAAGTAGAGGGCGCCCTCCGTTCGGAAGTCCAGATGAACATCAAGCGACTGATGGATATCGGCTGCTATCGCGGCATCCGTCATCGTCTTGGTCTGCCCCTCCGCGGTCAGAGCACCAAGAACAATGCCCGTACTCGCAAGGGTAAGAAGAAAACAATCGCTAACAAGAAGAAAGCTACCAAGTAAGTAAAGGCTGTAGCGCCCCAATCGCGGAACAGATAATGACTTCAGAAGCGGTTGGCAGTAAAGAAACAAAGAAAATCAAGCAAAAAACAAATGGCAAAAACTTCAAAACCGACTAAAAAGAGAGTCGTAAAAGTTGAACCTCAGGGAAGAGCATGCATCTTTGCATCCTTCAACAACGTCATCGTTTCGTTGACGAACAACGCCGGTCAAGTGATTTCTTGGTCGTCAGCAGGAAAAATGGGCTTCCGCGGATCGAAGAAAAACACTCCGTATGCTGCACAGATGGCTGCGGAAGATTGCGGCAAAGTTGCTTATGATTTGGGCCTAAGAAAAGTAAAGGTCTTTGTCAAAGGACCTGGTCAAGGACGTGAATCTGCAATCCGCGCAATCAACACCTGCGGTATAGAGGTGACCGAGATTACCGACATCACCCCGCTGCCCCACAATGGTTGCCGTCCCCCGAAACGTCGTCGTGTGTAATTATTAATCTTAAAAGACAAGTAAACAATGGCAAGATACACAGGTCCGAAGACCAAAATTGCAAGAAAGTTCCACGAGCCTATCTACGGCCCGGACAAATCCTACGAGAAGAAACCCTATGCTCCTGGCATGCACGGCCAGAACCGTCGCCGCAGCAAGACCTCCGAGTACGGCATCCAGCTCAATGAGAAGCAGAAGGCCAAATATACCTATGGCATTCTCGAGCGCCAGTTCCGCAAACTCTATGCCGAAGCCTCCCGTCGTGGTGGCATCACCGGTGAGGAACTCATGAAGCTTATCGAGGCCCGTCTCGACAATGTGGTCTACCGTCTCGGCATCGCCCGCAGCCGCGCCCAGGCCCGCCAGCTGGTTTCCCATCGTCATATCGCTGTCAACGGCAACGTTGTCAATGTACCCTCTTATTCTCTCCGTGAGGGCGACGTCATCTCTGTCCGTGAGCGCAGCAAATCCCTTGAGGTCATCACCGACTCCCTCGCTTCGCGTGCCAACAACTATCCTTGGCTCGAGTGGGACGGCGCCAGCCTCAGCGGTAAGTTCGTCAGCTACCCCCAGCGCAGCGACATCCCCGAGACCATCAACGAGCAGCTCATCGTTGACCTGTACTCGAAATAATTAGCCTCACAGCGAGGTTACCGTCCGGGCACGGTGCCCGGGCATAAACCAACAAAAGAAAGAAAGGATAACAAATGGCAATTTTATCATTCCAGAAACCTGACAAGGTGGTCATGCTTGAAGCTGACGACTTCCGCGGCACTTTTGAATTCCGCCCGCTGGAGCCCGGTTATGGCACTACCATCGGCAACGCTCTGCGTCGCGTCCTTCTCTCTTCGCTCGAAGGCTATGCTATTACCTCTGTGCAAATCGACGGTGTCGACCATGAGTTCTCCTCCATACCCGGTGTGGTCGAGGATATGACCGACATCATCCTGCGCCTTAAGCAAATCCGCTTCCGCCGTCAGCTTGAGGACACCGACTCCGAGAAGATCACCTTCACCGTGAAGGATCAGACCGTTCTCAAGGCCGGCGACCTCAACAGCAACCTCAACGGCTTCCAGGTCCTCAACCCTGACCTTGAGATTTGCCACATGGAGCCCACTACCGAGCTGCACATCACGCTCAGCATCGACAAGGGCCGTGGCTATGTGCCCGCCGACGAGAACAAACGTGCCACCGACCCCATCGGTGTCATCGCCATCGACTCCATACACACCCCCATCAAGAAGGTCATGTATGCCGTCGACGACTATCGCGTAGAGCAGCGCACCGACTATGAGAAGCTCACCTTCGACATCGAGACCGACGGGTCCATCCACCCGAAGGAGGCTCTCAAGGAGGCCGCCACCATCCTCATCCAGCACTTCATGCTCTTCTCCGACGAGCGCATCACGCTCGATGTCGAGACCAAGCCTGTGCAGGAAGAGTTCGACGAGACCACGGCACACATACGCCAGCTCCTCAAGACCAAGCTCATCGACCTCGACCTCTCCGTGCGCGCCCTCAACTGCCTCAAGGCTGCCGAGGTCGACACCCTGGGCGAGCTCGTCGCCTTCAACAAGGCCGACCTGCTGAAGTTCCGCAACTTCGGCAAAAAATCACTCACCGAACTGGAGAACCTGGTCGCCTCCAAGAACCTTGAGTTCGGTATGAATGTAGCAAAGTATAAACTTGATAAAGAATAAGAAAAGAATATGAGACACGGTTGCAAAGTTAATCATCTGTCCAGAACCCACGCCCACCGCGTGGCTATGCTCTCCAACATGGCCACCTCGCTTATCATGCATAAGCGCATCGAGACCACTGTTGCCAAGGCTAAAGCCCTCAGAGTGTACGTCGAGCCCATCATCAACCGCTCGAAAGAAGACTCCACCCACAACCGCCGTATCGTCTTCAGCTACCTCCACAGCAAAGAGGCCGTCAACGAGCTCTTCCGCGAGGTCGCGCAGAAGGTGGCCAACCGCCCCGGTGGCTACACTCGCATCCTGAAGACCGGCATCCGCCACGGTGACAACTCCGAGATGGCTATCATCGAGCTCGTCGACTACAACGAGAACATGCTCAAGGACACCACCAAGAAGGCTGCCAAGAGCACCCGTCGTAGCCGCGCCAAGAAGGCCGAGGCCGCTCCTGTGGCCGAAGCCCCTGTGGCCGAGACTCCCGCCGCCGAGGAAGCCCCCAAGGCTGAGTAAACGACAGTACGGTGTGCCCCAAGAAGCACATAAGATAAAAGCCCACCCTCAATGGATGGGCTTTTTCGTTTCCTGCCAATGCTATGAAAGTATGTCTATCTTGACGGTGCGGAGTCCTGCCACGTCGTCGTAGAAGCGCACCGAGAGCGACTGGCGCACGCTGACTTCGAGCGTGCAGTCGAGGTTGTAGTTCTGGTTTTCGGGCTTGAGGTCGTAGTCCTTGAGTATGCGCATCACGTCGTTCATCGTCTCGTAGGCGAAGGCCAGGCGGTAGCGGGCGTCGATGGTTTTCTCTATGATTTGCGCATGGTCTATGGCGTCGCGCGCGGCGGTCTTGTAGGCGTTGGCCAGACCGCTGGCGCCGAGCAGTATGCCGCCGAAATAGCGCACAACCACTATCAGTGTGTCCGTGAGGTCGGCCGAGAGGAGCTGGCCGTGGATGGGGCGGCCGCCGGTGCCGCTGGGCTCGCCGTCGTCGTTGGCGCGGAAGGCGTCCTTGCGGGGCCCGAGGATGTAGGCGTAGCAGTGGTGGCGCGCGTCGAAATAGTCCTTGCGCAGCCGCTCGAGGTGCGCCTTCACCTCGTCGATGGTGCGCACGGGGTAGGCGAAGGCCAGGAACTTGCTTCCTTTCTCCTTGTAAAGACCTTCCGATGGGGCAGCGAGGGTGCGGTAGGTGTCGTCGAACATGCTTCGTTGTTTTCAGTCGATGATTAGAAGGCGGCTGGGGGCTGTTTTCGGCACCTCTGGGGCTTTCAAACCTGTGCCGAGGTGCTGTGGGCTGCGGAGGATGCGCACCTCGTCGTAGAGGCCGCTGGCGATGAAAGCGTCCAGCACCTGGCGTCCGCCCTCGACGATGACGCTCTGCAGCCTGCGCTCGTAGAGCTCATGGAGTGTCTCCTCGACGGTCTGTGTGCGGAGGTGCAGCCAATGGTCGGGGACGTCGGTCAGGCGGCCGCGGCGGTCGAGGACCACGGGCTGCGGTGCGGGACCCAGGTAATGGCGCGGAGTGAGGGTGGGGGAGTCCTTGAGGTAAGTCTCACTGCCCACCAGTATGGCGGCCTCCTCGGTGCGCCAGCGGTGGTTCAGGCGGTTCTGCCGCTGCGTGCTCAGCCAGTATTGCTTTGACGGCGACCGCCCTGTATTGTCAGTCCTGACACCGGGCGGGGCCATGAAGCCGTCGGCGCTCTCGGCCCACTTCAGTATGACGTAGGGGCGCCGCTGCTCCATGAAGGTGAAGAAACGGCGGTTCAGCTCGCGGCCTTCGGCCTCCAGCACATGGCGCACCACCTCGATGCCGGCCTCTTCCAGCTTGCGGAAGCCGTTGCCGGCCACCAGCGGGTTGGGGTCGTCGTTGCAGCACACCACGCGTCGGATGCCCTTCTCGACGATGAGGTCGGCGCAGGGGGGCGTCTTGCCGTAGTGCGAGCAGGGCTCGAGGTTGACGTAAAGAGTGGATAGTGGGTAGTGGGTGGTGGGTAGCAGACGCAACAGCGCGTTGCGCTCGGCGTGGTTGTGACCATACTCCTGATGGTAGCCCTCGCTGATGACGCTGCCGTCCTTCACAACGACGCAGCCCACCAAGGGATTGGGCCTCACGCGCCCCAGCCCGTTGGCAGCCAGCTGTAGACACCGCCGCATATACATTATGTCAGTCTCCTGCTGTGTCATTTATTTTCTATCTGCAAAACATCTTTGGCGTTGAGCGAGGTTACGACAGCCTTGCCGGTCTTGGCCTCAAGTTCGGCTCGCGCATTGCGGGCAACCTCACCTCCCTGACGGGCAACCTCGGCGTGTTCGCCGAAGGTCTCGGGGTTGCGGGCCTCGGAGATGTCCTTCGTAGAGAGTTCGGCCAGCATGTTGAGCACCAGTTCGCGGTTGGTCATATTGTCGCGCAGGTTCTCTTTCTTCAACCCCTTGAACTGCTTGTATTCCTTGGCGGTCATACCCGACCAGGTGCTGTAAATGATGTCGGTCAGTGTGGCGAACTGCGCACCCTCCTGCAGGCCGTGGCGTTTCCACTCGTCGGTGAGGTCCTTGCGTATCTCGATGCTCTTGAGGCGTTGGTTGATCCAGTTGTCGGAATATCCCAGGCGTTTATAGTCGGCCAGCGACTGTTGGATGCCCAGCTCGGGGTCCTGTATCTGGTCGAGACGTTCGGCCGCCACCTGTGCCATCCACTGCTTGAACGGCTCCGCCTTGGGCGACGGGATAGACTGTATGAGACGGAACAGCTGCTCGGTATCGGCGACATCGGTTCTGTAACTTTTCCCGTCAGAGGATATTAACTTCAGTTGGTTACAATTTGTAACCGACTGGTTACCCTCTTTCTTGAGCCTGTGTTTCAAAACCTTCCAATAATTGTTGGGATTGGGGCTGTCCGTCAGCACCGCCACTGTGTCGACGATGGAGAAGTACCATTTCTCTTGCTCGTCGTCCCACACGGTGCGCACTTTCTTCTCCTCAAAGAGTTGTATCGCTTGCTTCTTGGTCATGCCTGCTGTGTTTTTCCGACTGCAAAGATACGACAAAACAGCCAAACGGCAAAAAATAATTTTGCCACGTCGCAGAAAGTGTGTATCTTTGCACCCGATTTCACAAGGAAATCACGAAGCGTTATATCTTCGTCTTGTCTATTGAGAACCTGAGAAATTGTCAATGAAACGCAAGAGAGTGTAACGGCTTCTCGCGTATAGCGTGGGCTGTTGCTGCATCTTTGTTTCAAGGTAATTCTCAGGACCATCAGTAGAAAGAAGTGGTATACGGCACCACGCTTCTTGTTGTTGATGATTGTCCGTCTCGGTGCTGAAGGACATAATAACAGTATAATACTATGATACCTCTTGTCTATGGAAGTCCGCTGACCTTCGACTGGATGCCGATGCTTATCGCTCTTGGCATCCTTGTCGGCCTCGCCTACATTTTCCTTATCCCTTTCTGCATTGCACATGCTGCAAAAAGCAAGGGTAGAAATGCTACGGGATGGTTCTTTCTGTCTATATTGATAAATCCGTTTTTCGCCATGCTTCTGTTGATTATCATGGGAGATACGGATGCCAAAAGAAAGCAGAAAATCCTGGAAGACGAGACGTGGCGCAACACTGTGAGGCCGAGACCTGTAGCGCCGCAGTCAGGCGAAGCTGCACAACAGCCAGACCATTCGCGATACATGCCGCATTAAGGCGAGCCGAAGGCACGATATCCTATTAACCCCACACTAAGCGAGAGCGCAGTGTGGGGCTATCTGTACAGGTGGTGGGGTATGCGTGCCGGAGGCACGATACTATAGTGTCTTGTCTATCATGTAGCGAGCCTTCGGCACGCTGGATGTATCGAGGATGCAGATACCCCACACTGCGCCTGACGGCTTAGTGTGGGGTTAATGGAGTGGCGTGCCTTCGGCACGCTGCTATTCTGCAATTATTAGAACTCGGCGGTCTTCGGGGTCCTTGGGAAGGGGATGACGTCGCGGATGTTGGCCATGCCGGTGACGAAGAGCAGCAGGCGCTCGAAGCCCAGGCCGAAGCCGGCGTGCGGGCAGCTGCCGTAGCGGCGCGTGTCGAGGTACCACCACATGTCCTTCATCGGGATGTTGAGCTCGGTGATGCGGCCCATCAGCTTGTCGTAGTTCTCCTCGCGGACGCTGCCACCGATAATCTCGCCGATCTGCGGGAAGAGCACGTCGGTGCCCTGCACGGTGAGGCCGGAGAAGCCCTGGCGCTTGCCTTCCTCCTCCACGTGGTCGTTGAGCTTCATGTAGAAGGCCTTGATTTCCTTCGGGTAGTCGATCATGATGACGGGTTTCTTGAAGTGCTCCTCGACGAGGAAGCGCTCGTGCTCCGAGGCCAGGTCGACGCCCCAGCTCACTGGGAACTCAAACTTGTGGCCCTTGGCGACAGCCTCTTCCAGTATCTTGATGCCTTCGGTGTAGGGCAGACGCACGAACTCGGTGTCCACCACGCTGCGCAGGCGCTCGATGAGGCCATTGTCAATCATCTTGTTGAGGAACTCCAGGTCGTCCATGCAGTGGTCGAGGGCCCAGCGGACGCAGTACTTGATAAACTCCTCCTCGAGGGCCGTCAGCTCGTCCATCTGGTAGAAGGCCATCTCCGGCTCAATCATCCAGAACTCGGCCAGGTGGCGCGGGGTGTTGCTGTTCTCGGCGCGGAAGGTGGGGCCGAAGGTGTAGATCTTGCCCAGCGACGTGGCACCCAGCTCGCCTTCCAGCTGACCGCTGACGGTCAGGGCGGTGTACTTGCCGAAGAAGTCCTGCTCCCAGTCGATGGTGCCGTCCTCTTTGCGGGGCGGGTTCTCGGGGTCGAGCGTGCTAACGTGGAACATCTCGCCGGCGCCCTCGCAGTCGCTGGCGGTGATGAGCGGCGTGTGGAAGTAGAAGAAGCCGCGCTCGTGGAAGAAGGTGTGGATGGCCATGGCCATGTTGTGGCGCAGGCGCATGACGGCGCCGAAGGTGTTGGTGCGCAGGCGCAGATGGCCTATCTCGCGCAGGAACTCCATGCTGTGGCCCTTCTTCTGCAGGGGGTAGGTGTTGGGGTCGGCCTCGCCGTAGACGACGATGCTCTCGGCCTGCACCTCGACGGCCTGGCCCGAGCCCTGGCTCTCCACCAGCTTGCCCTCGACGCCGATGCAGGCGCCCGTGGTGATGCGTTTCAGCTCCTCTTCAAAGCGGGCGGGGTCGGCCACCACCTGTATGTTGTGGATGATGGAGCCGTCGTTGACGGCCAGGAAGGCGACGTTCTTGTTGCCGCGCTTGGTGCGGACCCATCCCTTTACGCATATCGTGGTGCCCAGCAGGGCGCTCACGTCTTCTTTCAACAGATGCTTAATCTCGTAGCGTTTCATTGTATGTTGGTTTTATTTTTTGTCTATCAGTTTTTTCAGTTCCACGTCGCTGCTGAAGCGGAAGACCATGTCTTCGTTGCGGCGGCGGCATATCATGAAGGTGTCGGCGCCCGCGGCCACAATGTAGCCGTCGAGGCCTTCGAGGATGACGTTCTTGCCGTCCTGCACGAGCACGAGGTTGTCGTGGCTGTCGTAGCTGAACACGTTGCCGCAGACCACGGCGTTGCCGTTCTGGTCGTGGCGGTAGACGTCGTAGAGCGAGTCCCACGTCTCTACGTCGCTCCAGCCGAAGCTGGCGGCGAGCACGTGCACGTTGTCGGCCTTCTCCATGATGCCGTTGTCGACGCTCACGGCCTCGCACTGCGAGTAGACGCGCTCCAGCTCCTCCCAGGGCGTGGTGATGCCGAGGTTGAAGAATGCGTCGGCCAGCAGCGGCAGGTGTTTGCGGAAGGCGTCGCGCAGCACCGGCAGCTGGCACACCAGGATGCCGGCGTTCCAGAAGAACTCGCCGCTGTTGATGAACTGGCGCGCCATCTCCACAGGCGGCTTCTCGGTGAAGGTCACCACCTTGTGCAGGTTGTCGGCCCCCGGCAGCGACGGCTTGTCGTCGAACTGTATGTAGCCGTAGCTCGCGTCGGGCCGCGTGGGCTGCGCGCCGAGGGTGATGATCCAGTCGTGCTCGGCCACGGTCTGCACGGCCTGCTCCATGTCGGCCTTGAACTTATCGCGGTGGAATATCGCGTGGTCGGCCGGCGACACGATGAGCGTCGCCACTGGGTCTATCTGGCCGATGACCGCGGCGGCGTAGGCTATGCAGGGTGCTGTGTTGCGGCGCAGCGGCTCGGCGAGCACCTGGTAAGGCAGCAGGTCGGGCAACTGTTCGCGCACGCGGTCGGCATACTGCTTGCCGGTGACGATGACGATATTTTGCTTGGGGCAGATGTGCGTGAAGCGCTCGAAGGTGAGCTGCAGCATGGAGCGACCCACGCCGGTGACGTCGATGAACTGCTTGGGGTTGTCCGTGCGGCTCACCGGCCAGAACCGGCTTCCCAGTCCCCCAGCCATTATGACCGTCCAGAGGTGCTTGTCTGTCATACGCTCACCTCCCCTTTGATGTGTGGGTGCGGGTCGTAGCCCTCCAGTGTGAAGTCCTCGTACTGGAAGCCGAAGATGTCCTTCACAGCGGGGTTAATCTTCATCGTCGGCAGCTTGCGCGGCTCGCGCGTGAGCTGCAGGTGCACCTGGTCGAGGTGGTTGCGGTAGATGTGCGCGTCGCCGAGGGTGTGCACAAAGTCGCCCGGCTGCAGGCCGCACACCTGCGCCACCATCATCGTCAGCAGCGCGTAGCTCGCTATGTTGAACGGCACACCGAGGAATATGTCGGCGCTGCGCTGATAGAGCTGGCAGCTGAGCTTGCCGCCGTCCACGTAGAACTGGAACAGGCAGTGGCATGGCGGCAGGGCCATGTCCTGTATCTCGGCGGGGTTCCAGGCCGTCACCATCAGGCGGCGGCTGTAGGGGTTGCGCTTTATCTCGTCCACCACGCCCGCGATCTGGTCTATGGTGCCGCCACGGCCGTCGGGCCACGAGCGCCACTGCGAGCCGTAGACGGGACCCAGGTCGCCGTTCTCGTCGGCCCACTCGTCCCAGATGCTCACGCCGTGTTCTTTCAGGTACTTTATGTTTGTGTCGCCGCGCAGGAACCACAGCAGTTCGTAGATAATCGAGCGCAGGTGCAGCTTCTTGGTCGTCAGCACGGGGAACCCCTGCGACAGGTCGAAGCGCATCTGGTAGCCGAACACCCCGACGGTGCCTGTACCGGTGCGGTCCAGACGCTCGGTGCCGTGGTCGAGCACATGCTGCAAAAGGTCAAGATACTGTTTCATACTATCCCCTCTATAACGACGGAAACTGCGAAATGTTGTGTGTGGTTATAAAAAAATAACATACCTTTGGTTATGTTAATTTAAGACAAAATACCCCCCGTTTTCCACCCCCTCCGCTACGGAGTCCCTTCGGCATTTCTACGGTATTTCTACGGTATTTCTACGGTTGTTTTACGGTTTTAAGCGTAGAAATACCGTAGAACGACCGTCGAAATGCCGAAGAATGTGCGTCTTGCGGCCGTGCCGCACAGCGAGGGGGCGGGTGCAAGTTTTGGCGGCGGTTGAATACTAATTTGCAAAAAAAACGCACATTTTGTTTCCATATTAAAAAAAATGTGTATTTTTGCACCCGAATTGCAGTATAACCAAAACGGATACTATCGAGGGAAAAACTATCAGTTTTAATCCTTAAAAAGCAAAGGACATGACAGACGTCAAGATTAGACAACTGACAGACATCGAACTGATTACCCGTTATCAGGAAGGCGACACCGAGTGCTTCGACGCCCTGCTCGAGCGCTACCAGGCCAAGGTGTATGGCTACATCTTTTCCGTGGTCAAAGACAAGGAAACTGCCGACGATATCTTCCAGGACACATTCTACAAAGTGGTGCTCACCATCAAGAGTGGCCTCTACAAGGATGAGAACAAGTTTGTGCACTGGGTTATGCGTATCGCGCACAACCTCATCGTCGACTATTTCCGCCGAAACAACAAGATGCCGCTGGTGCCCAACCGTCCGGACAACGACCTGCTCGACAACCTCAAGTTCCCCGACGACAACGCCGAGCACGCCATCATGCGCAAGCAGACGGGCCAGAACATACGCAAGCTCGTCAAGATGCTGCCGCCCGAGCAGCGCCGCGTGGTCATCCTGCGCCACTATGGCAAATGCGACTTCAAGGACATCGCAGCCCGCACGGGGGTGAGCATCAACACGGCCCTCGGCCGCATGCGCTACGCCATCATCAACCTCCGCCGGCTGGCACAGGAAAACAATATGTACATTGAGCTGTAAGTGATTAGTAAGAATAAACTGAAAGAACTGGCCGCCTACCGACAGCAGCGCCGCTGCGACGAGGAGGCGGTCTTTGTTGTTGAAGGCCCCAAGATGTGCGCCGAGGCCGCCGCGTCGGGCTTCAACATCAAGGTGGTGTGTGCCACGGGGGAGTGGCAAGCCGCGGGCGCGGAGTGCTACGAGGTGTCGCAGGCCGAGCTTGAGCGGCTGAGCAACTTCAAGAGCCCCAACCAGGTGTGGATGCTTGTGGAACGCCGCAGGCCGCTCCCGGCGGCCGACGGCAGGCTGGTCTTGGCGCTCGACCGCATACAGGACCCCGGCAACATGGGCACCATCATGCGTACTGCCGACTGGTACGGCATCCGTCATATAGTATGCAGCCGCGACACTGTCGACTGCTACAACCCCAAGGTGGTGCAGGCCTCCATGGGCGCCATCTTCCGCACCAGGGTGGACTACGTGGACCTGCCGCAATGGCTCGCCGCCTGCGGCATGACCGTCTACGGCGCATCGCTGCAGGGCACACCGGTGACGGAACGCGGCATCGGCAACGGCGGACGCGCCGTGCTGCTCATCGGCAACGAGAGTCGCGGCATCAGCGACGAGGCCATGGCGCAGGTGACGCACCCCGTGCTGATACCCAACATCGGCGGCACCGCCGAGAGCCTCAACGCCTCGGTGGCCGCAGGAATACTTATTGACAGACTATGGAACAGTTAGAATATCAGGAGGGCCGCACCGAGATAAGCCACATGGGCAAGGTGGCCCTCATCGACCGCCTCACGGGCGACATGGAGAGCCGCAACGCCTCCACTGTGCAGGGCATCGGCGACGACTGCGCCGTGATGCGCGCCGCCGACGGGCGTCTCACTCTCGTCAACACCCAGACCCTCGTCGAGGGCGTCAACTTCGACATGATGTACACGCCCCTCAAGCACCTCGGCTACAAGGCTGTCGCCGTAGCGCTGAGCAATATCGCCGCCATGAACGGCACACCGCGCCAGGTGCTGGTGAGCGTGGCTGTCAGCAACCGCTACTCCGTCGAGGCCATGGACGAACTCTACGCCGGCGTGCGCCTCTGCTGCGACCGCTACGACGTCGACCTCGTGGGCGGCGAGACCGGCACCTCGCGTGCGGGCATGGTGCTCACCGTCACCGCCGTCGGCGAGGCCGACGACGACACCGTCACCTACCGCCGCGGCGCCGCGCTGCACGACCTCGTATGCTGCAGTGGCGACCTCGGCAGCGCCTATGCCGGACTCCTCATACTGGAACGCGAGAAAGTCACCTACCAGGCCAACCCCAAGTTCCAGCCCGACCTCGACGGCTACGACTACGTGCTTGAGCGCTTCCTCAAGCCAGAGCCCCGTATGGACATTGTGAAGCTGCTGCGCAGCAAAGGCGTCGTGCCCACGTCGATGACCGACATCAGCAAAGGCCTTGCCGACAGCGTGCTGCACATCTGCCGCGCCTCGCGCTGCGGCTGCGAGGTGTATGAGGAACACCTGCCCATCGACTACCAGACCTCGCGCGTGTGCTCCGAGATGAGCAAGAACATGCTGCCCGTCAGCTGCGCCCTCAACGGCGGCGAGGACTACGAGCTCCTCTTCACCGTGAGCCAGAAGGACTACGACAAGATAAAGAACCTGCAGGAGATACACATCATAGGCCACGTCACCGAACAGGGTATGCCCGCCGTCATGGTGACGCCGCAGAACACCACTATCACCCTGCGCGCTCAGGCTTTCCAAGGCTTAGACGAATGATGCAGGACAGCTATATACAACAAGGGTTGCGCCGCAGCATGGTAGAGAAACTGCGCCAGGGCGGCATCACCGACGAGGCGGTGCTGCGGGCCATGACCGAGGTGCCGCGCCACTGGTTCATAGGCAAGGCCCTCGACGCCTACGCCTATGACGACAGAGCCCTGCAGATAGACTGCGACCAGACTATCTCGCGCCCCTCCACCGTGGCCATGCAGAGTCAGCTCCTTGCGCTGAAGCCCAACATGAAGGTGCTGGAGATAGGCACCGGCAGCGGCTACCAGACGGCCGTGCTGTGCCGTTTGGGGGCGCAGGTGTTCACCATTGAACGCCAGAAAGGGCTTTACGACAGGACTTCACGCCTCCTCAAGGAGCTTGGCTATCGCGCCAAGTGCTTCCTTGGCGACGGCTACCAGGGTCTTGCGGGCAGCTACGACCGCGTCATCGTCACATGCGGAGCCCCCGAGATACCGCCATCGCTCATGGCGCAGCTCAGAATCGGCGGCATCATGGTGATACCCCTTGGCGAAGGCGAGCAGGAGATGCTGCGCATCACCAAGCAGGGCGAAGCAAAAGAGCAGTGGCTCGTGGAGAAGTTCGGCACCTACAGCTTCGTGCCCATGCTCGACGGGAAGCAGATGCACTAACGCAGCAGGAAGTGCTGCTTGCTGAGGCGTGGGCTGCTGACGGCCACGCCGCAGCTGTACAGGTCAAGGGTGACCTGCCAGTCGGGGCTGGCAACGACGGCATCCCAGTCGGGGCCGCCGGTATCGGCGACGACAAGGAAGACGCCGTCGGGTGTGTGCAGCGTGGTGCTGCCGGAGTGGGGGAGGCCGTAGTACTCCTCCAGGCGCCAGACGACATCGGCGGCGGAGCGCCCGCGACCGGGGCAGCGCGAGAAGAGCGCCTCGGTGTAGAGGCGGTAGACGAAAGGTGAGTGCAGGTTGTACGCCGTCTTCGCGCGGAGGAAATGACTGATGCGGTTCACGCCGCAAAGATACGAAGAAAATAGTGAATAGCGATTAGTGAATAGTGAATAGTATGAGACACAACAATATAAAGACGCTTCTTGCCGTCGCGGCGCTGCTCCTCGCGAGCTGCGGTGGCGGCGATTACACCCCCAAGCCGCAGGCCTACCTGCGCATCGACATGCCGGAGCACGAGTACTTCCTGCTTGACACCATGCGCACCAATCCCGGCGACACGATGGTTTGGCCCGACGGCGACACCTCCATCGTCCTCACGGGCTACACCAAGACCTTCCCCTTCATCTTCGAGGCCAACAAGTGCATCGAGTGGACGGAGAAGGATGCCCCCAAGGGGGAGCGGTGGGTGGACCTTATGTACCCGCAATGGGATGGCGTGGTGTACCTCACCTACAAGCGCCTGCGCAATGCCGCCGACCTGCGCGGCCAGATAGACACCTCGTCGCGCATGCTGGAGAAGCACTACCAGCTGGCCTCGGGTGTGGAGGAGCAGTTCTACGAGGATGCCGAGAACCGCGTCTACGGCACCGTGTACCACCTCAAGGGCAACAAGGTGGCCACGACATGCCAGTTCTGGGCCACCGACAGCGTGCACCACTACCTCCGTGGCGCCCTCTTCATCAACCGCACCCCCAACAACGACTCCCTCGCCCCGGTGCTCAACTACATACAGGAGGACATCGAGCACCTCATGGAGACCCTGCGGTGGAGATGATGGTTATAGGTTATTGGTTCATACAGAACAGAATTCACAGTTTAAAACTTAACACTTAACGATATGAAACCTACATTATTGGTTCTGGCTGCCGGCATGGGCAGCCGCTACGGTGGCCTCAAGCAGATGGACGGCGTGGGCCCCAACGGTGAGATCATCCTCGACTACAGCGTCATGGACGCCATCCGCGCCGGCTTCGGCAAGGTGGTCTTCGTCATCCGCCACTCCTTCGCCGACCAGTTCAAGGCCAGCATCAACGCCGAGCACTACGGCAACCGCATAGCCGTGGAGTACGTCTACCAGGAGCTCGACAAGCTCCCCGCTGGCTTCAGCGTGCCCGAAGGCCGCGAGAAGCCCTGGGGCACCAACCACGCCATCCTCATGGCCAAGGACGTCATCCACGAGCCCTTCGCCATCATCAACGCCGACGACTTCTACGGCCGCGACGCTTTCCAGGTCATGGCCGACCATCTGCGCACCCTCGACGGCAAGGAGGGCAGCTACTGCATGGTGGGCTACCGTCTGGAGAACACCCTCTCGGAGAACGGCACCGTCAGCCGCGGCGTATGCCAGACCGACGCCAACGGCCTCCTCGTGGGCATGACAGAGCGCACCGCCATCGGCCGCACGCCCAACGGCATCGAATACAAAGACACCGACGGCTCCATGCACCCCCTGCCCGCCGACGCCACGGTGAGCATGAACCTCTTCGGCTTCACGCCCGACTACTTCGCCAAGAGCGAGGCCCTCTTCGTCGACTTCCTCCGCGAGCACGGCAGCGAGCTCAAGAGCGAGTACTACATCCCCTTCGCCGTCAACACCTTCATCGCCAACGGCACCGCCACCATGACCGTCCTCAAGACCACGGCCCAGTGGTTCGGCGTCACCTACAAGGAAGACCGCCCCATGGTCGTCGAGCGCCTGAAGAAGCTGCATGACCAGGGAGTTTATTGACTTCGTCACAGCTCATGAACATGAGGACACCGCGCGGCTGCTGCTCGCCGCCGCGCGGTATCCCTCTGTCGACATGCCCGCTGCGGTGCAGCAGATAGAGGGTCGCCGCACGGCACGCGAGAAATGGCCCTCGCTGCTGGCGTGCGACGACTTCCTCTACCCGCCGCGCCTCAACCGCGAGCAGGCCTCGTCGGAAGCCACGGCACGCCACAAAGCCGCCATCCTCGCCGCCGGCGCCCCGCTCCAGACCGTGGCCGACCTCACAGGCGGCATGGGCGTCGACGCGCTCGCCTTCGCCGCCGTGGCCGCCGAGGTGCACTATGCGGAGCGCAACGAGCAGTTCTGCTCCCTCATGGAGCACAACAGCAAGGCCCTCGGGCTGGAGAACATCAGCGTGCACCGCGGCGACAGCCTGGAATGGCTGGCCAGCGACGGCCGCCCCTTCGACATCCTCTTTGTCGACCCCGCCCGCCGCGCGGCCACGGGGCGCAAGGTGGCCGCCTTCGAGGACTGCGAGCCCGACATACTCCAGCACCTCGTACTGCTGCGCTCGCGCTGCCGGTGGCTGATGGTGAAAGCGTCGCCCATGATAGACATCGACCTCGCCTGCCGCCAGCTGGGCAGCGTGGCCGCGGTGCACGTCGTCTCCGTCAGAGGCGAGTGCAAGGAAGTGCTCTTCATGTGCTGCGGTGCCGCCGTCGTGCCGCCCCCGGAGCCCGTCATCCGCTGCGCCGCTCTCCCCGCCGCCGCTGCCGCCGTGCCACCCTTCACGCGCAGCGAAGAAGCCGCCGCCGCGCCGCGCTACGGCGCCGCCGTAGGCAGCTACCTCTACGAGCCCGACGCCGCCCTGATGAAAGGCGGCCCCTTCAACCTCATCTGCCAGTGGATGAACCTCGAGAAGCTGGCACCCAACACACACCTCTACACCGCCGACCGTCTTGTCGACGCCTTCCCCGGCCGCACCTTCCGTGTGTTGCAGGAACTCAAGCCCAGCCGCAAAGCCGTGGCCGAGGCCATACCCGGCGGCAAAGCCCATGTGGTTACCCGCAACTACCCCGTCGAGGCCGCCGCCCTGCAGCGCCAGCTGGGGCTGAAAGAGGGCGGCGACCTCTTCGTCGTCGCCGCCACCGTCGGCACGCGCCCCTGCGCCTTCCTCTGCCGCCGCGAGGGGTGAGGATATATATTTCACGTGGATGCTATTGAGATGGAACCCCGCCGGGGTTCATGTTGTTGCGGTGTCTTTCCGTTTTGCTATTGAGATGGAACCCCGCCGGGGTTCATGTTGTTGCGGTGCCATGCCGTTTTGCTATTGAGATGGAATCCCGCCGGGGTTCATGTTGTTGCGGTGCCATGCCGTTTTGCTATTGAGATGGAACCCCGCCGGGGTTCATGTTGTTGCGGTGCCATGCCGTTTTGCTATTGAGATGGAACCCCGCTGGGGTTCGTGTTGTTGCGGTGCCATGCCGTTTTGCTATTGAGAAGGAACCCCGCCGGGGTTCATGTTGTTGCTGTGCCATGCCGTTTTTCTATTGAGATGGAACCCCGCCGGGGTTCGTACCTTGCTGGGCCGCCGGTGCGTGGATGAAACGCCGTAGGCGTTGCATGTCAATAGCCAATGTCATCGCCAACCGCTTGTCGATGAACCCTGTAGGGGTTCCATGCCGCCGTGCCGTCCACACCGCCCCCCGACGGACCCTCTACGGACCCGGTACGGCCGTTCTTCAGTAGTTCTTCAGTAGTTCTTCAGTGCCGCACTGAAATACTACTGAAGAACTACTGAAGAACGGCCGTAGGGACTCCGTAGGGGAGGCGTACCGCTGACGTGCCGGAGACGGGCGTCCGGGTTGGGGGAGAGAGAGGTGTTTGTGTGAAAAAATGTTAAAAATTTGCTTTTTCCGAAAACGATTTGTAAGTTTGCAATGACCGATGAGAGTGAACTTTGTGGATTACTCCCACTGACTACCAGCACGATAGCACACGAATAACATATTGGCAAGCGACACGAAGGGGCATGAGAGCATGCCTTGGCGGCTGTTTTCACCCCTGTTGCGGGCGACGCCGCCGGTTTTGGATTGAGTTGATAATGAAACATAATAAATAACAAAAACAACAACATTATGAAACAGTTATTACGAAATCTGGCCCTTGTGGCGCTGCTGTGCGTCCCGTGGGTTACACAGGCACAGACGCTGACCGTGTACGGGGACGCGACTGCGAACAACCAGTATGTGCCGTTCGACGGCTATAATGCTGACGCTGCGCAGCACAACCAGATGATCTACCCAGCCACGGAGCTGACGAGCATGACTGGCAAGGAGATCACGCAGATGGTTTTCTACATCGATGGCACAGCCTCCAACGGCTCTAACACTGCCGCCAGTCGTCTGGGCACATGGACTGTCTCGCTCGGCGAGACGGACGCCACCACCCTGTCGGGCCTCGACAACAGCACCGCGTTGACGCAGGTCTACCAGGGCAACTTCGACTGCTCCACTGGGACGCTGACCCTGACGTTCAGCGACTCGTACCTGTACAATGGCGGCAACCTGCTGGTAGATCTCAACCATGCCGCCGCCAGCTATAACAGATGGTACTTCGTTGGTGTCACCAGCACCGGCTCGTCCTACACATACGGCAACCAGCGCAACTTCCTGCCGAAGGTCGCCTTCAGCTACGAGACACCCTCTTCCTGCGCCAAGCCGACGGCTGTCAGCGTGAGCGGCCTCACAGCCACCGGTGCCACCATCAGCTGGACTGACAATACCAGCGGTGCAGCCACCTACACCATCAAGAACGGCGACGCCGAAGTGGCCACCACCGCCGCCGGCGCCACGAGTTACACCCTCACCGGCCTCAGCGCCAATACCACATACAGCACCTTCACCGTTACCGCCAACTGCGGCGGCGACCACAGCGCGACCGTCAGCGTGCCGAGCTTCTACACTGGCTATTGCAACCCTGCTCCTTCCAGTGTGGATGGCAGCGGCATCTCTGCCGTCGCATTCGGGGCAGGCAGTTATCTTGTGAACAACACAACCCGCCCCACGTCCTCTCCCTACTATGGTAACTACAGTGCGCAGATTGGTGCCGCAATACAAGGAGAGACCGCCAATGTGAATATCACTTTTGCCACTGGGTATACATACGGAACTGTCATCTGGATTGACTGGAACAACAACCTGACTTTCGAGGACAGTGAGATTGTGTATGCAGGTGAGGCTGCCAGCGATAACCCCACCACTCTCAGCGCCTCCTTCTCCGTTGCGGCCGGACAAGCCCTCGGCGACTATCGTATGCGCATCGCCGCCGCCGACAGCTACTATGACAGCCACAAGACCATGGCCACAGCCGCCGGCGCCGACCCCTGCCCCAGTAGTACTTATACTGTGGTGCACGACTACACGGTGCGAGTAATCCCCGCCCCCACCTGCTTCATGCCCACGGCCGCCGAGGCCACGAACCTCGCCACAGACGGCGCCACCATCAGCTGGACGCGCGACGCGCGCAACGCCGCCGGCGAGACCTACACCATCATGAACGGCAGCGCCGAGCTGGGCACCACCGCAGCCGGCGCCACCAGCTTCAACGTCACCGGCCTCAGCGCCAACACCGAGTACACGCTCACCATAATGACCAACTGCGCCGCCGGCGACGAGAGCGTCGACAACGTGCTGGTGACCTTTACCACCCTGGCCAACTGCGCCACGCCGGTGCTCACCGCCGAGGGCGTCACCAACATAGCGGCCCACACCGCCGACGTGGCCTGGACGGGCTACGCCTCCAACAACAGCTTTATGGTCAACTACCGCACCAAGGCCTACTTCGACGGTGTCAACGAGGGCTTCGGCACCGCCATTCCCACGGGCTGGGAGAACAAGCAGGGCCTGCTGAGCAGCGTCATGGGAGGCACGGCGTTGACGACGGGCTCCAACTGGTCGTTCGGCTCCAACAACGGAGTGTTCGACAACCACGCGAGAATCAATATATATGGAACAACGAGATACGGCTGGCTGATCACCCCGCAGATGACCGTGCCAGCCGGCGGCGCCCTGAACTTTGACCTGGCCCTGACGGCCTACAGCGGTAACGTTGGGGCTCCTGCCACCACCGGCACAGACGACAGGTTCGTGGTGCTGGTGACCACCGACAACGAGGCCACGTGGACCATCCTGCGCGAGTGGAACAACAGTGGCTCCGCTTATGTGTACAACGATATAGTATGCTCCGCCACAGGTGAGAGCGTGAACATAGACCTCTCCGCCTATGCGGGCCAGACAGTAAGGATAGCCTTCTACGGCGAGTCGACGACAAGCAATGCCGACAACAACCTGCACATCGACAATGTGGCCATTGGCTTGGATGTGACCGCCGGAGCATGGCAGGAGGTGCCCGCCGCCACGGCGTCGGTGACCCTCACGGGCCTTGAGTCGGAGACGCAGTATGAGGTGAAGGTGAAAGGCCTGTGCGACGGCGACGTGGAGAGCGAGGAGAGCGCCGTGGTGAGCTTCACCACACTGGAGGGCTGCATGGCGCCCACGGCTTTGGCCGTGGCCCCGGAGAATATCACCACCACCACCGCCGTGGTCGGCTGGACCAACGGCTACAGCACCGACGATGCATGGGAGATCAACTACCGCGTCAGCGGCGCCGCCGAGTGGACGGTGGTCAACGCCACCACCAACCCCTACACCCTGACGGGCCTCGATGCCAACACCGCCTACGAGGTGCGCATGCGCACCAACTGCGGCGCCGAGGGCTACAGCGACTGGTCGGCCACCGTCAGCTTCCGCACCGCCTGCGGACAGGAGGCCATACCCTTCAGCGAGAACTTCGACAGCTATGAGAGCGGTGTTTTCAAGTTCTACTGCTGGACCTATGTGCCGGAGCCTGCTTTGAGCAGCAGTTATGCCTTTGTCCGCTACAACTATTCGTCCTATGCGCACAGCGGAAGTTATACTCTCCGCTCGTATATCGGCGCCAGCTCGCAGAACAACAAGGTTATACTGCCCGAGATGGATGCCGCCACCAACACCCTGCAGGTCCGTTTCTGGCACCGTTCCGGCGGAGCCACGGCAGGCACCCTCTCGGTGGGTTATGTGACCGACATTGAAGATACCAGTACTTTTGTCCCGGTTGTCAACTATACCGCCGCCAACTGCACTACATACGCCGAGTATGAAGTGGAAATGGCCGGTGTGCCCGCCGATGCCCGCATAGCTTTCCGCCATGTCAGCACTTCCAATTACACCTATTGGTATATAGACGATGTGACCGTGGAGCCCATCCCCGCCTGCAAGAAGGTCACCGCCGTGGCCACCAGCGATGTCACCAGCAACAGTGCCACTGTCAGCTGGACTGACGACCGCAACGGCGAGGACGCCACCTACAGTGTATACAACGGCAGTGTGGATCCGGCTAACCTGCTCGGCACCACCGAGGCCGGCGTGAAGACCTTCACCATCATGGGTCTCACCCCCAACACCAATTATAACGCCATCGTTGTCGTGGCCAACTGCGCCGCCGACGAGCACAGCGCCGCCGTCGGCGTGCCTTCGTTCACCACTCAGCGCAACGAGTGCGCCATCACGGCCTTCAACATCACCACTGACGGCATACGCCGCGGCGACGCCGCAATAGACGCCGTCAACCACACCGTGGCGATGCCCATATACTACACCACCGACTTCAGCAGCGCCAGCGGTAGCATCAGCTACAGCACCAGCGCCGTTGCCTATATGTACAACGCCGAGACCGAGGCCTGGGACATCAGCGTAAGCAGCTGGAACACCCTGCGCAGCCGTCTGCAGTTGGGTGCCAACAGTGTGCGTGTCTTCGCACAGGACCGCAATGTGTACGCTGACTGGACCATCACCCTGCAGCCTGAAGACTGTACCACGCCCGCCGGCCTCACCCTCGGCGCCGAGCGCATACGTGTCAACGTCACCATCAACAACAACGACCCGTCGGTCAGCGCCTACCAGCTGGTGTGCAGCACCACGGCGCTTGACGCCGCCGGCCTGGCAGCCGCCGAGAAGACTGCCGTCAGCGGCAACACCTACACCATCGAGAACCTCGACCGCGAGACGGAGTACCACGTCTACGTGCGCGCCAACTGCGGCGGCGACAGCTACAGCGAATGGCGTAGCGGCACGGTGACCACCAAGGGGCTCAGCTTCTGCGAGGATGTCGTGGTGGCCGGTGGGTCGAACCCCAACGACCATGTTCCTTTCTATGGATTGTATATAGACGAGTATGTACAGCACACGCAGTCGGTTTATCCGGCAAGCATGCTGACCTCGCTTGTTGGCAAGAGCCTGACCTCTATGACCTACCGCAGCAATGGCAACAAGAACTTCGGCACCAACAGCACCTTTAAGATTGGCGTTGTGAACGATGCGGATTTGAGCAGCGCGTTCGTGTCAACGACAGGCCTCACCACCGTATATACTGGTTCGATTGTCGCAAGTTCCAACAAGATTACCATTACGTTCAGTGCTCCGTTTGTGTACGATGGCGGAGATCTGGTTGTTGATTTTGAGAGTTTGACAACTGGAAGCTATAGTAGTATGAACTTCTATGGTACGAACAGCGGTTCTTCGCGCTATGAGGGAGATGGTTCCAGTGATGTTTATACTTTTGTTCCCGAGCTGACTTTCCACTATTGCGAGACCAACGATGCCTGCCCGGCGGTGACCGCCGTGGAGGCCACAGACATCACCGAGACGGAAGCCACGCTGACGTGGGAGGCCGTGACCACGGCCGACTACCTGAGCGGCTACCAGGTGCTGGTGACCAGCACCGAGCTTGACGCCGCCACCCTGGCGGCCTACGACGGCCCCTACACCTACGAGGGCACCGCCACCACCTACGACGCCACGGGCCTGACGGCCTATACCATGTACTACGTGTACGTGCGCGCCAACTGCCAGGCCGGCGGCCACGACGACGGCAGCAGCCAGTGGCTCAGCTACAGCTTCCGCACCATGAGCCAGTGCGGCGCGGTGACCAACATTAGCGTGGTGCAGACCGGCAAGAGCACGGCCACGGCCACCTGGGAGAAGACCAAGCCCGCTCAGGACAACAACTTCAACTACATACTGAGCACCACCGGCGGCCTTGACGATGCCACCCTCAACGGCATGCCCAAGACCGGCACGGGCCTCGCCGAGGCCACCGCCAGCCTGGCAGGCCTCAGCCCCGCCACCACCTACTACCTCTATGTGCAGAACGATTGCGGCGGCGAAGGCACCTCGCCATGGGTGAGCCAGAGCTTCACCTCCTACGACGCCATGCCCGCCGTGGTGAATATCGCCGCCACCGAGGTGACGCACACCGCCATGGCCTTCAGCTGGGAGCGCAACACGGCGCAGTTTGCCGACGAGACGCAGTGGCAGGTCGCCGTGGTGGCTCATGACGAGACCCCTGCCAGCTGGACCACCGTCAGCGCCATGCACTACACCGCCGTGGGCCTGACGCCGGAGACGAGCTACGACATCTATGTGCGCCCCTACCAGGCTTCGCCCGAGGCCTACGGCAGCGCCTCGCACCTCGACGAGGTGACGACCACGGCGACGCCGAGTGACTGCGTCACTATCGGCGAGGGAACCGGCACTTCCTATGGTCCTGTCTGTGGTTATTACGGCTATGAACGCAATGCATACCTCTTCACGGCTGATGACGGACTCCGCGCCGGCAATATATTAAGCCTGGCATGGAACTATACAGGATCTGGAACCATTCCCGCCAAGATATACCTCAAGAACACCGACCTCACCGCACTTCCGGCACTTGCCAGCTTCACATGGAGCGAACAGATTGCTGATGCCACATTGGTGTATGACGCCAGCGCCAGCATTGCTACAGGATGGAACGACTTTGTGTTTGCTGCGCCATTCAACTACACCGGCGGGGGGTTGATTGTTTACGTGGCCAGCAGCTATGGCGGCTATGGCGGAGCATCTGTCAATGCCTATTACACCGCAAGTGGCTCAAATAACCATATAGTCGGCCGCAAGGACAACTCGGTTGACGACAACTCGGCTATTACAAGCATGAGCTCTCCCACGCTGAATAACCAGCGCCACAATACAAAGTTCTGCTTCGAGGCCAGCTCATGCCCCGACCTGTCGCGTGTCACCGTCAGCGACGTGACCACCAACAGCGCCGCCATCAGCTGGATGCCCGGCAACGCGGAGACCAGCTGGCAGTATGTGATCAGCGCCGGTGAGACCGAGGCCAGCGCCCTTGAGGCCGCTGCCGTCACCACCACAGCCACCGAATACCTGCCCACGGGTCTGACGCCCGACGTGGACTACTACTTCTACATACGCCCCGTGTGCGGCGTGGATGAGTACGGCAGCTGGACGATGCGCCAGTTCACCACCGTGGCCACCTGCGGCAAGCCCACCGTGCTCGCCGCCATCGAGGTGACCACCACCACGGCCACCCTCAACGCCCTGGCCCACCCGACCATCGGCACTGCCAGCACCTACACCTTCCGCTACTGGAAGGACGGCGACGAGGAGAACAAGACCGTCATGCCCGCCCAGGCCGCCAACAGCGCCGCCATCGGCAGTCTGCTGCCCAACACCACCTACTGGTTTGACGTGATGGTGAGCTGCACCGGCGCCGCCGGCGACAGCCGCTGGAGCGAGCCCTTGAGCTTCACCACCGAATACCAGAACCTCACGCTGCCCTACAGCACCGTCTTCGCCGAGGGCCGCGATAACGAGTGGAAGCTTGTCAACGGTACTCACGCCAACGAGTGGCACATCGGCACCGCTGCCAGCAACACTGCCAACGGCCGCGGCCTCTACATAAGCAACGACGGCGGCGTCACCAACGCCTACACCAACAGCGATGCTGTCACCCTGTTTGCCTATGCCGGCTTCAGCAACTTCGAGGCCTCGAAGCAGTACACCGTGGACTTCTACTGGAGGAACAATGGCGAGAGCGGCAACTATGACTATGTACGCGCATGGATAGTGCCCGACGATGTGGCCATTGACATCACTGGCAGCACCTCATACGGCACCAATAACCCGACCGGCTGGCTCCCCGCCGATGGCGGCAGCATGCTGAACGATGTCACCGAATGGCAGAGCAAGCGTGCCTATGTCACTGTGCCCGCCGACGGTGCCTATAAGATAGTCTTCATGTGGTGGAACGACGGCAGTTATGGTGACAATCCTCCCGCCGCCATCGACAGTGTCGTGGTGCGCGAGAGCGACAAGTACACCGTGACCGTCAATGTGGCCAAGGATGCTGAGAACAACGTGCTGGGCAGCTACACCAGCGAGCCCGCCGGCCTCGTAGGCCTCTACGACAACACCAGTGTCACCCTGTCGCGCGGCGAGGCCATCTATGGCTACCACTTCACCAACTGGACTGACAACGACGGCTCTGTGCTCGGCACCGGCGCCAGCCTCTCCTTCACCCTGCACAGCGACACCATCGTCAACGTCAACTACGACAGCAACCAGTACACCATCACTGCCGCCATGGTGGCGCAGCAGGAGAGCGAGGGCTGGGGCACTGTGAGCGGCACCGCCACGGTGAACTTCAACCTGCCCGTGACCCTCACCGCCACGCCCGCCGTGGGTTACCACTTCGTCAACTGGACGAACAGCGCCGCCGCCGTGTCCGGCACTGAGGAGACCCTCACCGTCAACGCCTACCGCGACAGCACCTTCACCGCCCACTTCGACACCAATGTGTACGAGATTACCGTCAACGCTGTGAGCAGCGAGATGGGTACCGCAGAAGGTCCCGCCACCCTCAAGCACTTCCTCAGCGCCGACTATGTGGCCACGCCGAACTACGGCTACCACTTCGTCAACTGGGCTGACGGCGCGGCCAACGTGCTCGGCAGCGAGACGACACTTGCGGGCTTCTCGCCTGTGGCCAACACCACCCTCAACGCCAACTTCGACTATAACACCTATACCATCACCGCTGTCTCGGCCAACGCCGTCATGGGCTCCGCCGCAGGCACGCAGACGGTGAACTACCTCAGCAACGTGACCCTCAACGCCGGTGCCAACTACGGCTACCACTTCGTGAACTGGACTGCCGCCAACGGCGATGTCCTTGGCACCACGGAGAGCATCACCGTGCAAGCCCTGCGCGACAGCGTTATCACCGCCAACTTTGACTACAACCAGTACACCGTCACCGTGGCCACGGCCAACGCCACCATGGGCGGCGTCAGCGGCACCACGACGCAGAACTACCTGACCGAGGTGCAGATTGCCGCCACGCCGAACTATGGCTACCACTTCACCCAGTGGAACGACGGCAACACCGATAACCCGCGCACTGTTGTGATTACAGCCGATGCCACCTACACCGCCAGCTTCGACTACAACCAGTACACCGTCACCGCCCAGACGTCCAACGCCACCATGGGCAGCGCCACGGGCACGCAGACGGTGAACTACCTGACCCCCGTCACCCTCACCGCCGCCGCCAACTACGGCTACTCCTTCGCTGGATGGTATGAGGCCGACACGCTCTACAGCAACGAGCTCGTCATCGCCGTGCCCGCCCTCAGCGACCGCACCCTGACGGCCACCTACACCATCAACCAGTACACCGTCACCGTGGAGAGCGACGACGAGGTGATGGGTAGCGTCAGCGGCACTGCCACCGAGGACTACCTGACCAACATCACCATCACTGCCACCGCCAATCCGGGCTACCACTTCGTGCGCTGGAACGACAACAGCACCGTCAACCCGCGCGAGGTGAGCGTCACGGAGAATGCCACCTACACGGCCTACTTCACCTATAACCAGTACACCGTCAGCGTAAGCAGCGCCAGCACCACCATGGGTACTGTGGCTCCTGCCACCAGCACGCTGAACTTCCTCTCCAGTGTCGAGATTAGTGCCACGCCGAAGACCGGCTACCACTTCACCCAGTGGAACGACGGCAACACCGACAACCCGCGCACCGTGACCGTCAGCGAGCCTGGCGACCTGAGCTTCACGGCAAGCTTCGACACCAATGTGTACACCGTCACCACGGCTGTCAACGACGAAGCCATGGGTAGCGTCACCGAGAGCAGCAGCGTCAAGCACTTCAAGAGCATCGCCCTTGTGGCCACGCCCAACTACGGCTACCACTTCGTCAACTGGACCGACGCCAACGGCACCGCCAAGGGCAATGCCGCCACGCTGAACGTGTCGCCCGTCAGCGACACCGCCCTGACGGCCAACTTCACCTATAACCAGTACACCGTCACCGGCCAAAGCGCCAACACCACGATGGGTACAGTGTCAGGAACCGCCACAGTCAACTACCTGACCGATGTCACCCTCACCGCCGCGGCCAACTATGGCTACCACTTCACCGGATGGAGCAACGGTGCCACCACCGAGAGCATCACCATCCAGGCTACCAAAGACACCACCGTCACGGCCTTGTTCGACTACAACCAGTACACCGTCACCGGCCTCAGCGCCGATGACGCCAAAGGCACCGTCAGCGGCACTGCCACAGTGAGCTACCTCACCGATGTGGTCCTCACCGCCACTGCCGCCACGGGCTACCACTTCGTGCAGTGGAACGACGGCAATACCGACAACCCGCGCACCGTCAGCGCCACCGAGAATATGACCTTCACGGCCACCTTCGCCATCAATCTCTACAACATCACCCTCGCCTACAACGCTGAGCGAGGTGTTCTGACCAATGATGACGCCTCCGGCGCCGCTGTGGCCGCAGGTTATGTGTTCGAGAACGTGGAGCACGGCAGCACGCTGCACCTCACCGCCGAGGTCTTCGAGGGCAGTCGCTTCGCCGGCTGGGGCGACGGCAACATCACCGTCAACACCGCCTCCATTGAGTACACCGCCCTGCGCAACGCCACCCTGACGGCCAACTTCATCGACGCCGGCAACTTCCAGGTCTCCATCAACTACGACGAGGCTATGGGCACCGTGACCGGCGCCGGCGAGCACCATGCCGACAACGACGTGACCGTCACCGCCACGCCCAACTACGGCTACCACTTCGTGGCCTGGGTCAACGGCGAGGACTCCGTCTTCACTCCCAGCTACACCTTCGTGATGCCCACCAGCGAGGTGGAACTCACCGCCGTCTTCGACTACAACCAGTACACAGTGACCCCCGTCAGCGGCAACGCCGCGATGGGTAGCGTCAGCGAAGAACAGACGGTCAACTACCTCAGCCCCGTGGCCATCAGCGCCACGGCCAACTACGGCTACCACTTCGTCAACTGGACCAATGCTGCCGGCGACGTCATCGCCACCACGTCCAACGCCACCGTGCAGGCCCTGCGCGACAGTGTCGTCACCGCCAACTTCGACTACAACCAGTACACCGTCACCGGCACCTGCAACGAGGCCATGGGCACCGTCAGCGGCACCGCCACGGTGAACTACCTCACCCCGGTGACCCTCACCGCCACCGCCGGCACCTGCTATCACTTCGTGGGCTGGAGTAACGGCGAGACCACCGAGACCATCACCGTCGAGGCCACTGCCGACATCACCGTCACGGCCCTCTTCGAGGCCAACGTCTACAGCAGCGAGGAGACAGTCGATGTCTGCGACAGCTACACGTGGAACGGCCGCACATACATTGTCGGCGGCACCTATTCTATAGATACCGTCAACGCCAACGGTTGCGACAGCACTGCCACCCTGCTGCTGACCATACGCCACAGCAACAGCGGCACCGACGTGCAGAACCACTGCGACACCTATACCTGGATTGACGGCGTGACCTACACCGAGACGCCTGCCGCCGAACCCACATTCACGCTCACCAATGCCGACGGCTGCGACAGCGTGGTGACCCTCAACCTCACCGTCCGCCACAGCACCACGGGCGACACCGCCGCCGTGGCCTGCGACAGCTTTGAGTGGTACGGCGAGACCTACACCGAGACTCCCGCCGTCGCCCCGACACACGTGTTCACCAACGCCGCCGGCTGCGACAGCACCGTCACCCTGACGCTCATTGTCAACCACAGCAACAGCGGCGACACCGCCGCCGTGGCCTGCGACAGCTTCGAGTGGTACGGCGAGACCTACACCGAGACTCCCACCGTCGCCCCGACGCATGTCTTCACCAACGCCGCCGGCTGCGACAGCACCGTCACCCTGACGCTCGTCGTCAACCATAGCAACACCGGCGACACCGCCACCGTGGCCTGCGACAGCTTCGAGTGGTACGGCGTGACCTACACCGAGACTCCCGCCGTCGCCCCGACGCACGTCTTCACCAACGCCGCCGGCTGCGACAGCACTGTCACCCTCAACCTGACTGTCAACCACAGCAACACCGGCGACACCGCCGCCGTGGCCTGCGACAGCTTCGACTGGTATGAGCACACTGGCCTCACCGAGAGCCAGACCGTGCAGCACGTCTTCACCAACGCCGCCGGCTGCGACAGCACCGTCACCCTCAACCTGACTGTCAACCATAGCAACAGCGGCGACACCGCCGCCGTGGCCTGCGACAGCTTCGAGTGGTACGGCGTGACCTACACCGAGACTCCTGCCGTCGCCCCGACACACGTGTTCACCAACGCCGCCGGCTGCGACAGCACCGTCACCCTGACGCTCATTGTCAACCACAGCAACACCGGCGACACCGCCGCCGTGGCTTGCGACAGCTTTGAGTGGTACGGCGTGACCTACACCGAGACTCCCGCCGTCGCCCCGACGCACGTGTTCACCAATGCTGCCGGCTGCGACAGCACCGTCACCCTGACGCTCGTCGTCAACCACAGCACTACTGGCGACACCGCCGCCATGGCCTGCGACAGCTTCGAGTGGTACGGCGTTACCTACACCGAGACTCCCGCCGTCGCCCCGACGCACGTGTTCACCAACGCCGCCGGCTGCGACAGCACCGTCACCCTGACGCTCGTCGTCAACCACAGCACTACTGGCGACACCGCCGCCGTGGCCTGCGACAGCTTCGAGTGGTACGGCGTTACCTACACCGAGACTCCCGCCGTCGCCCCGACGCATGTGTTCACCAACGCCGCCGGTTGCGACAGCACCGTCACCCTCAACCTGACTGTCAACCACAGCACCGTCGGCGACACTGCTGCCACTGCTGTTGACAGCTTCGAATGGTATGGCGTGACCTACACCGAGAGCGGTGACTACACCTACACCACCACCAACGCCGCCGGTTGCGACAGCACGGTGACCCTCACGTTGACCATCACCCACTATGACAGCGTCACTGTGGTCCTCAGCGTCAACGACGCCAGCATGGGCACCACCAACCCGCTGCCCGGCACCTACCGCTTCTATCCCGGCGAGACAGCTTCGGCCACCGCCACCGCCAACCAGGGCTACCTGTTCGCAGGCTGGGTGGTCAACGGCGACACCATGAGCACCGACAACACCGTCAGCTTCGAGGTGCTGCCCGCCATGGCAGGCATGACCTTCAGCGTCGTGGCCGCCTTCGAGGCTGAGCCGTCACCCTACCTGACCGTCAACGCCACAGCCAACGACACCAGCATGGGTATCGTCATCGGCGCCGGCCAGTATGCCGAAGGTTCGGTCGTGACCCTCATGGCCAGATCAAAGCCCGGCCACCACTTCGTGAGCTGGAGCAACGGTGTGACAGACAGCATCTATGTCTTCACGCTGACAGCCGACACCACCCTCGTGGCCACCTTCGCCCCGAATGTAGGCATCGAGACCGTCGACTACAGCAACATCAGCATCTACAGCGCTGACAGCAGGGTCTACGTGAAAGGTGCCGAAGGCATGACAATCTACATCTATGACGTCAACGGACGCTGCATGGCCCGCCGCGCCAACGCCGCCGACATCGAGACATTCCAGGTGGAGACCACCGGCGTAATCCTCGTCAAGGCCGGCAACGCACCCGCCAAGCGTGTCATCGTGGTCCGCTAACCGCATAGTAACGCTATCGACAAAGGAGGCTCCCCGCACTGGGGAGCCTCCCTTTTTTGTGTCCCCGATGCCACGGAGTCCCTACGGCCCCCCTACGGCCCCTCTACGGCCCTCCTTCGGCCTTCCACTGAAGAACGGCCGAAGGGGGGCCGTAGGGGGTCCGTACCGGCTCCGTGTCAAAACCGACTCGTGTTAACGCAAATTAACATAAGACAGAAAAAAGTGAAAATAATTTTGCCAGTTCAAAAAATGTTAGTAACTTTGCACTCTCCAAAAATGGGGATTTTGTGCCTTGTATACCCGTTCAAGGTGCATATTCTCAGGCTGATAAGCGTGGCGACCAATTATCCGTCAGCGGTCAAAATGCGATGCTGCCAGAGGAGAAATTAACAGAATGAAACAAAAACATCATCGTTAGTAAAATAAAAAAATGAGTACGTTAAGTTACAAAACCGTATCAGCCAACAAGCAGACCGTCCAGAAGGAATGGGTGCTGGTTGATGCCGAAGGACAGACCGTAGGTCGCCTGGCTACCCGCGTGGCCAACATTCTGCGCGGCAAGACCAAGCCCTGCTACACCCCGCACGTCGACTGCGGCGACAATGTCATCATCATCAACGCCGAGAAGGTCGTCTTCAGCGGCAAGAAAGAGACCGACAAGATCTACCAGCGCTACACCGGCTATCCCGGCGGCCAGCGCGAGACCACCCCTGCCAAGGTGCGCGCCACGCACCCCGAGCGCATCCTCGAGCACGCCATCCGCGGCATGCTTCCGAAGAACCGCCTCGGCGACGCCCTCTACCGCAACCTTTATGTGTATGCCGGCAGCGAGCATCCCCACCAGGGCCAGAACCCCAAAGCCATCAATATTAACGAAGTTAGATAAAAAGAGATATGGCAGAAGTTATCAATACCATTGGTAGAAGAAAGACCGCCGTGGCCCGCGTCTACATGACCCTCGGCAATGGCGAAATCAAGGTCAACGGCCGCGACTACAAGGAGTACTTCCCCACCGGTCCGCTGCAGTACATTGTCAACCAGGCTTTCGCCGTGGCTGGCGCCGAAGGCAAATGGGATGTCAAAGCCAACCTCGACGGTGGCGGCATCACCGGCCAGGCCCAGGCCCTGCGTATGGCCATCGCCCGCGCCCTCTGCGAGAACAACATCGAGGATCGCCCCGCCCTCAAGAAGGAAGGCTTCCTGATGCGCGACCCGCGTATGGTCGAGCGTAAGAAACCCGGTCAGCCCAAAGCCCGCAAGCGCTTCCAGTTCAGCAAGCGTTAATGTTAGCTGTAAGCTGAGAGCTCTAAGTTTTAAGTGTGCTGGCGCGGTTGTGTCTTCCCTTAAAACTCACAGCTTAAAACTTAAAACTATAATAGAAAGTTTAGTATCCAAACTGCCCGAATGCTCCGCTGCATTGACACAGCGAGCCGCATAGAAAGGCCACTAAATGCAGCCTGAAGGACTCACGGACGGTTGGTAAAAGTAAAACAACAAAAAGGAAAGTAAACAATGAACGAACTCAAATTCGAAGAACTGCTTGATGCTGGTTGCCACTTCGGTCACCTCAAGCGTAAATGGAATCCCAAAATGGCTCCCTATATATTCAAGGAGCACAACGGCGTGCACGTCATCGACCTGCAGAAGACCATCGCCAAGGCCGACGAGGCCGCGGCTGCCCTGAAGCAGATGGCCCGCAGCGGCAAGAAGGTTCTCTTCGTGGCCACCAAGAAGCAGGCCAAAGAGGTCGTCGCCGAGATGGCCAAGAGCGTGGACATGCCCTTCGTCACCGAGCGCTGGCCGGGCGGCATGCTGACCAACTTCAGCACCATCCGCAAGGCTGTCAAGAAGATGAACAGCCTCGACGCCCTGATGCACGACAAGGATTTCAACAATATCTCCAAGCGTGAGCGCCTCCAGGTGCAGCGCGAGCGTGCCAAGCTCGACAAGAACCTTGGCTCCATCGCCGACCTCACCCGTCTGCCCAGCGCCCTGTTTGTCATCGACATCAACAAGGAGCACATCGCCGTCGCCGAGGCACGCCGCTTGAACATCCCCACCTTTGCCCTTGTGGACACCAACACCAACCCCGAGCTCATCGACTTCCCGATTCCCGCTAACGATGATGCGTCGAAGTCGATTGCCTGCATCCTCAAGCACATGTGCGAGGCCATCCAGGAAGGCTTGAACGAGCGCGCCCTCGACAAGGACGCCCAGCAGGAGGAAGAGGCCGCCCCCGTCGAGAACAACGACGAGCAGCGCCCCGCCGAGCGCAAGACCCGCGCCCGCCGTCCCCGCACCGGTGAGCCCAAGGCCGAGAAGGCTGAGGAACCCAAGGCCGAGGAAGCCCCGAAGGCTGAGTAAGGAAGATATAAACAATCTGGCAAGACAACAAGCCCCGTAGGGGCGACAGAGCATAGGCGGGGGTGGAGCGTAGCGAAACCCCCGTTTATCAAACCAACCGCTTGCCGAGCCCCGTAGGGGCGACAGAAACAATCATTAACAACAAAAACAAGAAAGGAACAATAATATGGCAATTACCGCTTCACAGGTTAACGAGCTCCGCAAACTCACCGGCGTCGGCATGATGGACTGCAAGAAGGCCCTCGTCGAGACCGACGGCGACATGCAGAAAGCCATCGAGCTGCTGCGCCAGAAAGGCCAGAAGATGGCCGCCAAACGCGCCGACCGCGACGCCAACGAGGGTTGCGTCCTGGCCAAGACCATGGGCAACTACGGCGCCATCATCATGGTCAGCTGCGAGACCGACTTCGTGGCCACCAACGCCGGCTTCGTCGACTTCACCAACAGCATCCTCGACACCGCCATGGCCCAGCACCTCACCACCAAGGACGAGGTTCTGAACATGGACCTCAACGGTGCCAAGGTCAGCGACGCCATCACCGACCAGATCGCCAAGATCGGCGAGAAGATCGAGCTGGCCCACTTCGAGACCATCGAGGCCGAGAAGGTCTACGCCTACATCCACCCGGGCAACCGCATGGCCTCCATCGTCGGACTGAACAAGGCCGGTTACGACCAGGTCGGTCACGACATCGCCATGCAGGTCGTCGCCATGCGTCCCGTGGCCCTCGACGCCGAGAGCGTGCCCCAGGAGATCAAGGATCAGGAGCTCCGCGTGGCCGTCGAGAAGACCAAGGAAGAGCTCGTCGGCAAGGCCGTCGACGCCGCCCTCAAGAAGGCTGGCATCAACCCCGCCCACGTCGACAGTGAGGAGCACATGGCCTCCAACATGGGCAAAGGCTGGATCACCGAGGAGCAGGTCAATCAGGCCCGCGAAATCAAGGAGAAAGTCGCCGCCGATAAGATGGCCCAGCTCAGCGAGCAGCAGATCAACCAGATTGCCAACGGCCGTCTCAACAAGTTCTTCCAAGAGAATACCCTCATGGAGCAGGAGTACATCATGGAGAGCAAGGTGAAGGTCAAAGACTTTATCGCCAAGGCCGACAAGGACCTCCGCTGCACCGGATTCAAGCGCCTCGAACTCGGCGCCTAAAAGCGTGCAACAGCATGAAAAGACAAGGGCAGCCCTTACGGACTGCCCTTTGTTTTTCCCCTGCAACCGGTGTGCGGCCGATAACTTTTTTTGGCCAATTCACAAAAATGTGGTATTTTTGCAATCTGAAACGGTTATGTATCGCGTTTGCTATTTGTTCCAACAACACTGAAACGTAAGACAATTGTTCGGTCGTGGGCTATAGAGGAATAGGTGGCATTGCGCTAAAAAAAACAGGTAGCAATATGCAGCAAAGACACAAAGACAGAAGTCTGTACTTCAAAGAGCTTGCCGACACGTCGAGGAAATTCTATATTGACTATGTGGAGCGCTGGAAGCCCGTCGGCGCCAACACCAGGGTCTTGGAAATTGGATGTGGCGAGGGCGGTAATCTACTGCCTTTTGCCGAGAGGGGGTGCCAGGTGACAGGCATCGACATCAACGAACGCCAGATAGAGAACGCTTCGTTGTTCTTCGGTGAGAACGGCAGGGAGGGGAAGTTCATAGCTTCTGACTTTCTCATGGTGCCCGAACCCAAGTCGGAGGAAGACCGTTTCGACGTCGTGCTGATTCATGATGTGATAGAACACATCGAGATGCCTTACAAAATGCAGTTCGTCCAGCACCTGAAGCAGTTTATGCGCCACGATGCAATAGTGTTTTTCGCATTCCCGGCGTGGCAGATGCCTTATGGCGGACATCAGCAGATATGCGTGCATGCCGTGTCGAAGATGCCGTTCATACATCTGCTCCCCACAAAGGTGTACCGCTTCCTGTTATCCAAAACCGGCGAAAGGGAGTCTGCCATCAGTGAACTGTTGAGCATCAAACGCTCGCGAATGCCGATAGAGCGGTTCGAGAAGCTTGTCCGTGCAACAGAAATGAAGGTCGTAAACCGCACCCTGTGGGTTATAAACCCGCACTATCAACGGAAATTCGGCTTACACCCGCTGCGGGAGTTCTGGCCATTCTCGGCTATCGTCTACCTTCGCAACTTCTACACGACATCAGCTTGGTTCGTCCTAAAGAAGTAAATCATTGGAAATAGAGCGTTCCGCACGTTACGGAATAGCGTAGCCCCCATCGGGGACTTGCCGCAATCGTGCAATATCATCGCGCTCATGTGCGGGCACCATTTTTTCATTGAAAACAGACCGCGCTCACGTGCGGGACGCACTTTCCGGCCGAAAATCGACCTCGCTCATGTGCGGGGAGCACTTTCCGGCAAAAAACAGACCTCGCTCATGAGCGAGGTGTATTGTATGGACTATTTCAACATCCCGCACATGAGCGCGGTGCACTTTCACGCCCTCCAATGCCCTCCGCACCGGTGCGCGGAACATTGTTTGCACTGCAACAGGCTACCGCACGATGACTTTCACACCCTCGCGCTCCATCTGTTGGGTGGGGGAGTGTGGATTACCCACTTCTATCTGTGGGGTGGTGTCTATTGTCTCCACTTGCACCGCTGGAGCCATGCCTTCGATGACTCGTGGTCGGTCGGCTGGCAGTGTAAATGTAATGGGCAAGTTGAACTGCACGGGAACCACCTTGCCACTTATCTTGCCGGGTGTCCAGCGTGGCATGGATTTTACAATGCGTATAGCCGCTGCTCCGCATCCACCGCCGATGTCACGAAGAATACGTGGATTGACGATTTCCCCTGTGGTGTCCACGACGAAAGTGACATATACTTTGCCTTGTATGCCATTCTCCAGTGCCATTTGAGGATACTTTAAATTGTCTTGGATAAACTTATGCAGTGCCTCTATCCCCCCAGGAAACTCGGGGTCAGTTTCAACTTCTATAAAAAGGTTATCTTCTTCGTCAATTTCTCCTACTACTAAATTCTCATGACGAGTTATACTATCTGGTATAGGCGTGGATTGCACTGGAGTCTGCGCCTGCGCCGTGGTGGCGGCGAGGCCCAGGGCGAGGCCGGCGACGGTGGCCACCTTGCCCAGCCGCAGGCGGTCGGCCAGGGCGTTCTCCAGGTAGCGCACCTCGGCCTCGCAGCGCGGACAGGTGCCGCGGCACTCGCCCTTGTAGCTGCACTCCTCTGTCTCCAGAGGTATGTCATTTTCCTCCGCAATGCGCTTGCGGACCTCTTTCAATTGGTTGCAGATGTTCTTCCCGTGGGTCATCGGTGGCCTCCTTTTTGATTATTTTGATGCCGTCCGCTTCCTCTATTTCGACCAAAGGAGGAAGCCTGCGATTTTCGTATAATGTTTTGTCGCTGGTGTATTGTTCAAGGACAGACGACGGCGGTTGTGGGAGCTTTACAATACGCCGGGGCATCCATACGTATTCAACATCAGGATAGTATAGCAATAGGCCTCCACAATCACTATGGATAAAAACAATTCGTTTTTCGATGGTGGGTGCCGATTTCAACTTCGAAATGGTATCTGTTTGTGTTCTGCCAACGATGTTGTTCTGTCCCGTGGCCATGGCTGGAATAATGAGGCAGAAAACAGCCGTGAATATCGCTGCCAGTATAGGATTGTTCTTCAAGAGTGTCATGTTGATATAACGTAGATTATTAAGGATTATTGTTCTTTGCTTCGCTATTGGAATGCCACTGGCATTCCTTTGTGGTGCGGTAGGTGAAGCGGTCGAGGCGGGTGACGCCGAGGGCAGCGAGGCGGTCGGCGGTGCGGTCGGTGTCGGCCTCGGTGTTGAAGGAGGGGATGAGGGGGACGCGGACGGTGACGTGCTCCGGCCCGACGAGCGAGAGTAGCAGCCGCAGGTTGTCCCACGCGCGCCTGGCGTCGCCGCCGGTGTAGGCGCGGTAGATGTCGGGGTCGCTTTCTTTTATGTCGATGATGAAATCGTTTACCACTCCAGCAGCGCGGCGCACGCTCTCAGCGGTTACCTGCAGCGAGGTCTCGGCGGTGAGGTTCCAACTCTTGCCGCACAGGGCGCGGAACGCCTCGAGGAAGTCGATGCGCAGCAGCGGCTCTCCGCCCCCGAAGCAGACGCCGCCCCCGGTGGCGATGAAGTAGAGGTTGTCGATGCCTACGTGGTCGTAGAGCTGCTGTGGCGTGTAGCGCGGCAGACCGTCGGGAGCTTCCAGACAGCGTCGGTTGAGGCAGTACTTGCAGCGCAGCGGACAGCCATGGAAGGCCGCCAGCGTGGTCACTCCCACGCCGTCGACGCCTAGCCGGTGCCGGTCGATGCCTATGAACGGTACTGTCTCCATAATCGGGTGCAAAAATACGAATATTTCGCCATATAGAAAAACTTTCGTATCTTTGCACGCCGAAAGGATATGGCAAAGAAGCAGAAATACTACGTGGTGTGGCAGGGCAAGCAGCCCGGCATCTACATGGACTGGGACGCCTGTCGGGCGCAGGTGCAGGGCGTGCAGGGGGCGCAGTACAAGGCGTTCGACACGATGGCCGAGGCCGAACAGGCGATAAGGCTGCCATACAGCAGCGTGGTGCAGTCGAATACGGCGAATAGTCATAATGGGTCAAATGGGCATCAGAGTGGGTGTCTTTTTATTGATGACAATGGTATGACCGCCGTGAAGCCCGGCACCGACAATCCGCCCATCCTCGACGCGCTGGCTGTCGACGCGGCCTGCAGCGGCAACCCCGGCGTGATGGAGTACCAGGGCATATACATACCCACCCGCACGCAGGTGTTCCACTACAAAGCCCCCAAGGGCACCAACAATATCGGCGAGTTCCTCGCCATCGTCCACGGCCTCTCCTACCTGAAGAAGCACCACCTGAACCAGATTATCTACAGCGACTCGGTGAACGCCATGTCGTGGGTGCGGCAGAAAGTGTGCAAGAGCAAGCTGCCCGAGGACGCCTCGACCGCCGAGCTGTGGGACTATGTGCATCGCGCCGAGCAATGGCTGCGCTCCAACACCTACACCACCGAGATACGCAAGTGGGACACCGACCGCTGGGGCGAGATACCGGCGGACTATGGGAGGAAATAGGGCTAATGGGTTTAATAGGCAGAATGGGCATGAACACTCGAAACCTACGTTTCCGCAGCAACCGCGTCCGCGACATCCTCGCGCTCTATCACGAGGAGCTGGACGGTATGTATGGCTCCGGCGAGGTGTCGGCCTTCGGCGAGATGCTCTTCGAGGCTTTCCTCGGCTGGGACCGCGTGCGGCTGCTGACCTCGCGGGAGCAGACCATCGACCAGAGCGACCTGCTGCGCTTCCACTGGGCGCTCGAAGACCTCAAGCGCCACCGCCCCATACAGCACATCATTGGCTATACCGACTTCTGCGGCTGCCGCATTGCGGTGAGCCCCGACGTCCTCATTCCGCGGCCGGAGACCGAGGAGATGGTAGAATGGATAATATCAAATTCGTCTGATAGCCGTTTGAACGGCGATTGTTGTTCGTTTGTTGTTCGTTTTTTAATCGAACAACAATCGAACAACAAACGAACAACAAACGAACAACAGGGCAAGTTGATAGATCTCTGTACCGGCAGTGGATGCATCGCCATCGCGCTGAAAAAGGCCTTCCCGCAGGCCGATGTAACGGCAGTGGACATCTCACCCGCAGCGTTGAAGATAGCGCTGGAGAACGCGAAAAACAACGGCGCAGACATCCGCTTCATGCAAGCCGATGTACTTAATGGGGTTGATGGGTTGAGTGGGTCTTATGGGCTCATTGTGAGTAATCCGCCATACGTTATGGAAAAGGAGCGGGCACAGATGCAGCCCAATGTGCTCGACTACGACCCCGCGCTGGCCCTCTTCGTGCCCGACGACGACCCGCTGCGCTTCTACAAGGCAATAGCCGCTATCGCCAAGGAGCACCTGGCCACCGACGGTCTGCTGGTGGTGGAGATAAACGATGCTTTGGCCGAGGAGACCTGCGCCGTTTTTGAGGCACAAGGCTTTGCTCCCAAAGTAAACGATGACTTCCGCGGCAAGCCGCGCTGGATATGCGCCACGCGCTAAAACCGTTCGCGCAGCTGCGAGTCCATGATGATGGTCACAGGCCCGTCGTTGACGAGCGACACCTGCATGTCGGCACCGAACGTGCCCGTCTGTATCTCTTTGCCGAAGAGGTCCTGCAGTTTGGCGACGAACTTCTCGTACATCGGCACCGCGAAGTCGGGCTTTGAGGCGTGGATGTAGCTGGGGCGGTTGCCCTTCTTGGTGGATGCCATCAGCGTGAACTGGCTCACCACCAGTATGCCGCTCCCCGCCACCTCTGTCACCGGCATGTTCATCACCCCCTCGCTGTCGTCGAAGATGCGTAGCTTCACCACCTTCTGGCACAGGTACTCTATGTCCTCGTCGGTGTCCTCGTCGCAGATGCCCACCAGTATCAGCAGCCCCTGTCCGATCTCGCTCTTGCGCTGTCCGGCAATGTCCACCGCCGCCTGCAGCACACGTTGTACGACTATCCTCATGGCTCTATTATTGTCAGTTTGGCGAACTTGAGCATCAGCTGCTTGTTGCCCACGCCACCCTCGAAGAACACCGTCGCCTTGCGCGAGTCGGCGTTGCCCTCCACGGCTATCACCTTGCCGATGCCGAACTTGTCGTGCTGCACCTTCATTCCGGGCATTATGCTGCCTATCTGTGCCGGGTTGTTGGGCACCGCAGGGCCACGCTGCACGAACACAGGCTTCACCGTCTTCTTCACAGGCTGCGGTTTGCCGATGTTCCACAGGCTGCTGGGCATGGTCGGCTTCTGGCGGCGCGGTGTCTCGATGTAGCGTTCGTCGATCTCCTCCACAAAGCGGCTCACCTCGCCTCCCATGCGCTGTCCGTTGTTGAAGCGTGTCTGTGCGTAGCTCAGCGTCACCTGCTTCTCGGCTCTCGTCACCGCCACGTAGAACAGTCTCCGTTCCTCCTCCAGCTCGGCCCTCGACGAGGCCAGGAACGACGGGAACAGCTGCTCCTCCATGCCCACCACGAAGACGTAGGGGAACTCCAGTCCCTTGGCCGCGTGTATGGTCATCAGGCTCACTTTGTCGGCGTCTTTGTCCTTGTCTTTATCCTCGCTGGTGTAGAGCAGCACCTGCTGCAGGAACTCGTCGAGGGTGCGCATCCCTTTCTTCTCTGTTCCGTCGGGCTCGGGGCTCTCTTCCTCGCTCTCGCAGAACTCCTGTACGCCGTTGAGCAGCTCGTCGATGTTCTCTATGCGCTCCGCCATGTCGGGCTCGTCGGCTTCGCGCAGCGCCTTGATGATGCCGCTGGCATAGACAATCTGCTTGGCCAGCGTGAAGGCGTCCACCGTGGGCACCTGTGCCTCGAAGCGCTTTATCATGAACACGAAGTCCACGATTTTCTGTATCAGTCCGCTGTTGAGGCCGAGGCCGAAGTCCTGTATGTTCTCCAGCACCGTCCAGATGCTGATGTCGTTGTCCGCCGCCGCCACGCGTATCTTGTCCATCGTCGTCTGGCCGATGCCGCGTGCGGGGAAGTTGATGATGCGCACCAGGCTCTCGTCGTCGTGGGGGTTCACAGCCAGGCGCATGTAGCTCAGCGCGTCCTTCACCTCCTTGCGGCCGTAGAACGAGATGCCCTGGTATATGCGGTACGGTATGTTGCTGCGGCGCAGCGAGTCCTCCACAGCGCGCGACAGCGAGTTCTGGCGGTAGAGGATGGCGAAGTCGCGGTATTCGGCGTCCTGCCCTATGTGTATGTCCTGTATCGAGTCTGCCACGCGGTTGCCCTCGTCGCGCTCGTCGTCGCAGCGCATCAGGCGTATGCGGCTGCCCTCGTCGTTGTCGCTCCACAGCTCCTTCTGTATCTGGTCGCGGTTGTGGCCTATGATGCTGTTGGCGGCGTTCACGATGGTCTTCGTCGAGCGGTAGTTCTGCTCCAGCTTGAAGAGCTTCATCTGTGGGTAGTCGCGCTTGAAGTTGAAGATGTTCTGTATGTTGGCTCCGCGGAAGGCGTAGATGCTCTGCGCGTCGTCGCCCACCACGCAGATGTTTTGGTGTCTGGCAGCCAATTTCTTGACGATGAGATACTGCGCATAGTTCGTGTCCTGGTACTCGTCCACCATGATGTGGCTGAACCGCTGCTGGTATTTGAGCAGCACGTCGGGGAAGTCCCTCAGCAGCACGTTCATGTTGAACAGCAGGTCGTCGAAGTCCATGGCGTTGCTGTTGTGCAGCCGCTGGTCGTACATGGTGTAGATTTGTCCCACGGCGGGCCGCTTGGCGTCCTGGTCGGTCTGGTATATCTCCGGGTTCTCCATATAGTCCTTGGGCCCTATGAGGTTGCTCTTGGCCATTGATATGCGCCCCAGCACGTAGCTGGGCTTGTAGGCCTTGGGGTCGAGGTTCAGCTGCTTCACTATCTGCTTGATGGCCGCCTTCTGGTCGTCGGTGTCGTAGATGGTGAAGCTGTTGGTGTAGCCCAGCTTGTCGCCGTCGGCGCGCAGCACGCGGGCGAAGACCGAGTGGAAGGTGCCCATCCAGATGTTGCGTGCCTCGGGGCCCACCAGCTTGATGATGCGCTCCTTCATCTCGCCTGCCGCCTTGTTGGTGAAGGTCAGCGCCAGTATGCGGAAGGGGTCCACACCCTTCTCTATCAGGTGCGCTATGCGGTAGGTCAGCGTGCGTGTCTTGCCGCTGCCGGCGCCGGCGATGATCATCACAGGCCCTTCCGTGCACTCCGCCGCCTCGCGCTGCGGTTCGTTCAGTTGTGCTAATAGTTCGCTCACTGTGTCGTCTCTTTTAGTCAAAAGGGGAGTCCCTTGGGGCTCCCCTTCCGGGTGATATGTGCTTGCTAAGAAAAAGATTTACTTATCGAGTGTCTTGACGGTTCAGCTGCATTTGCTCCATCCGCAGGTGGGGCAGCTCTTGCAGCCGCTGTTGTATACGAGTTTGCTGCCGCAGTCGGGGCACACCTCGTCGGTCTCCGTGCCGTCCTTGATGTAGCGCTTCAGGGCGCGTGCCACACCGTTGCTCCACGTGGTGATGCTGTCGGTGTCGAAGGTGAGCTTGCCGATGAGCTCCACGACGTTGGCTATGGGCATGCCGTGGCGCAGGATGCCGGAGATGAGCTTGGCGTAGTTCCAGTACTCCTTGCGGAACATGCGCGAGAGGCCCTCGATGGTGATGTGGTAGCCGTCCTGGTCGCAGAACTGGAAGTCGTAGCGTGCGTGCTCCTGCCCTTTCTCCTTGACGCGGATCACCCAGCCCTTATCCACGTTCTTAGGCAGCAGGAAGCTCTCGGCGCGGCCGGTGAAGATTTCGTAGGGGCGTCCTTCGTACATGCCCACCACGGCGACCCAGTCCTCCTTCTCGTTCTTGAAGCGCACCACCTCGGCCTCCAGTTTCTTGGGGCGCTTGGGGGCTTTGCTCTCGCCGAAGCAGGGGCTCTCCTTCTTGTTCTCGTTGTTGCTCACCAGCACGCCGGTGCGCGACCCGTCGCGGTAGATGGTGCAGCCCTTGCAGCCGCTCTCCCACGCCGTCTCGTATATCTTGCTCACCACCTCCTTGGTGGTCTCCTTGGGTATGTTAACCGTCACCGAGATGCTGTGGTCCACCCACTTCTGTATGGCGCCCTGCATCTTCACCTTGGCCACCCAGTCGATGTCGGCGCTCGTGGCGTGGTGGTAGGGGCTCTGCTCTATGAGCTTCTGCAGCGTGGCGTCGTCCATGCGCTTCACCTCCTCCACGTCGTAGCCGTTGACGCTGGCCCAGTCGAGGAACTTCGGGTGAAACACGTTGTACTCCTCGAAGTAGTCGCCGTTCTCGTCCTTGATGACGTTCTGCTTGCTGTTGTCCTTGTCGTTGGGGTTGATTTTCTTGCGGCGCTTGTAGCTGACGAGGAAGACCGGCTCTATGCCGCTGGTGGTCTGCGTGCAGATGCTCACGGTGCCCGTGGGGGCTATGGTGAGCAGCGCTATGTTGCGGCGGCCGTACTTGGTCATCTCCTCGTAGAGCTTCGGGTCGGCCTCGCGTATGCGGCTGATGAAGGGGTTGCTCTCCTCGCGCTTGGCGTTGTAGATGGGGAAAGCGCCGCGCTCCTTGGCCATCTGGACGCTCGAGGCGTAGGCCGCGCAGCAGAGCGTCTGCTGCACGCGCACGGCGAAAGCCGTGGCCTCGTCGCTGCCGTACTGCAGCCCCAGGGCCGCCAGCATGTCGCCCTCGGCGGTGATGCCGAAGCCCGAGCGGCGCCCTTCGAGGCACTTCATCTTGATGTTAAGCCACAGGTTGTGCTCCACCTGCTTGATCTCGTCGCTCTCCGGGTCGGCCTCTATCTTGCGCAGTATCTGCTCCACCTTCTCCAGCTCCAGGTCTATCAGGTCGTCCATCAGGCGCTGCCCCTTCATCACGTGCTCGCGGAAGAGGTCGAAGTTGAACGAAGCCTTCTTGGTGAAGGGCTTGTCGACGTAGGAGTAGAGGTTGATGGCCTGCAGGCGGCAGCTGTCGTAGGGGCAGAGCGGTATCTCGCCGCAGGGGTTGGTGCTCACCGTGCGGTAGCCGTAGTCGGCGTAGCAGTCGGGCACGCTCTCGCGGAGTATGGTGTCCCAGAAGAGGACGCCGGGTTCGGCGCTCTGCCAGGCGTTGGCTATTATCTTGTTCCACAGGGCGCGGGCGTCAATGGTCTTGGTGTAAGTGGGGTTGGGCGAGTCGATGGGGTACTGCTGCACGAAGGGCTTGCCCTCCATGGCGCAGCGCATGAACTCGTCGGTCACCTTGACGCTCACGTTGGCGCCGGTCACCTTGCCCTGCTCCATCTTGGCGTCGATGAAGCTCTCCGAGTCTGGGTGCTTGATGCTGATGCTGAGCATCAGGGCGCCGCGGCGGCCGCCCTGCGCCACCTCGCGCGTGGTGTTGCTGTAGCGCTCCATGAAGGGCACGATGCCCGTCGACGTCAGCGCCGCGTTCTTCACGGGGCTGCCGCCGGGGCGTATGTGGCTCAGGTCGTGGCCCACGCCGCCGCGCCGCTTCATCAGCTGCACCTGCTCCTGGTCTATCTTCATGATGCCGCCGTAGCTGTCGCTGCAGCCCTGGTTGCCGATGACGAAGCAGTTGCTCAGGCTCACCACCTGGAAGTTGTTGCCGATGCCGCTCATCGGGCTTCCCTGCGGCACTATATATTTGAAATCCTTAAGTAAGTGGTATATCTCCTCCTCGCCCATCGGGTTGGGGTACTTGCTCTCTATGCGTGCATACTCGCGCGCCAGACGGCGGTGCATCATGTCGGGGTTCAGCTCGTAGATGCTGTCGTCGTTGCGCAGGGCGTATTTGTTCATCCACACGTTGGCGGCAAGCTCGTCGCCGTGAAAATACTCCACCGACGAACGCATGATCTCGTCCGGCGTATAGGTCTTCGTCTCTTTCTTTTTCTCTGTGGGTGCAATTCCCGAAAACAAGTCGCCCTGCATGGCTTTATTTTTGTTTTAAGTTACACGTTTATTGTTGCTTGCCCCGATTTCAGGGCCTTGAAATCTTGTGCTAAATTAGTCAGAAAAACCGACCCGTGGGCAACAAGTTATCAACAAAAAACCAACCGCCCCGCCTAAACTGTTGACAGGTTCAGTGGTTGGCAGGTTGATAAGTCGGCGCACCCCTCCGGCCACCGCTCCGCCCACAGCCGGCAAGAAGCCGCGAGGTGTTAATTTAACATAAAAACACCCCTGTTCCGGCACCTCCCCGGTACGGCCCCCCTTCGGCATTTCTACGGTATTTCTACGGTATTTCTACGCTTTTCCACTGAAGAACTACCGTAGAACTGCCGTAAAACGGCCGTTGGGGAGCCGAGGAAGGGCCGTATGGCACAGCATGTTGCGCCACCGGCGAGGGGCGGGGGAGCGGCCGCGTGGCGGCGGTCGAATATTTTTTGCCGCGCGGCACAATAAAAGCCGCACGGCGCCGTTTAAAACCGCAATAGACCATGTCGGACAAGTATTCTGATCGCAGCCGTGTGGTGAAGCTCATCTTCATCGTTGTGGGCGTCCTTTTTGTGGGGCGCCTGGCTATGCTGCAGATCTTCGACCCCACCTACCGCAGGCTCGCCGACCAGCAGGCGCTGAGGAACGTGACGCAGTATCCGGCGCGCGGTTTCATCTACGACCGCAAGGGGCGGCTGCTGGTGCACAACGAGGCGGTCTACGACCTGATGGTCATACCCCGCATGGTCAAGGACCTCGACACGGCTTATTTCTGCCAGTGTCTCGGCATCACGCGCGACGACTTCGAGCAGCGCATGCAGAAGGCGCGCAAGTATTCGCCTTATTCGGCCTCGATCTTCATGAAGCAGATCTCCAAGGAGGAGTATGCCAAGTTTGAGAACAAGATGTTCCGCTTCAAGGGTTTCTACATCTCGCAGCGCACGCTGCGCATCTACGACCGCCCGATAGCGGCGCAGGTGCTGGGCTACGTGGGCGAGGTGGACCAGGGCGACCTGGACCGCGACCCCTACTACAAGCAGGGCGACTATATAGGCAAGAGCGGGCTGGAGAAGAGCTACGAGGATGTGCTGCGCGGCGTGAAGGGCAAGCGGGTGATGCACGTCGACGTGCACAACCGCGAGATAGGCCCCTATGCCGGCGGCGTCTACGACACGCTGCCCGTGGAGGGCTGGAACCTTTACACGTCGATAGACGCCGACCTGCAGCAGTATGCTGAGGAACTGATGGCCAACAAGCGCGGCTGCGTGGTGGCCCTGGAGCCTTCGACGGGCGAGGTGCTGGCCATGGTCAGCGCCCCGTGCTACGACCCCAACCTGCTGGTGGGCCGCATACGCGGCGAGAACTACAAGAAGCTCAACGCCGACATCGCCAAGCCGATGCTCAACCGCGCCCTTATGGGGCAGTATCCGCCGGGCTCCATCTTCAAGGTGGCGCAGAGCATGGTGGCGCTCGACCTGGGTGTGATAACCCCCGGGAGCGGCTTCGTGTGCGACAAGAGCCTCGTGGGGTGCCACAACCACCCCTCGGCGCAGTCGGTGCAGGAGGCCATCAAGATGAGCTGCAACCCCTATTTCTACCAGGTCTACCGCCGCGTGATACAGCAGGGCAAGTACAAGAGCATATACAAGGACTCGCAGTACGGCCTTACGGTGTGGCGCGAGTACATGCTGCGCTTCGGCTTCGGGCAGAAGCTGCCCATAGACCTGCCGCTGAACGGGGTGCAGAAAGGCAACATACCAGACACGGCCTACTACAACCGCTGGTACGGCAAGGAGCGGTGGGCCTTCTCGACGATATACAGCAACTCCATAGGTCAGGGCGAGGTCACCGTGGTGCCGATACAGATGGCCAACCTGGCGGCCATCGTGGCCAACCGTGGCTACTACATCACGCCGCACGTGGTGCGCTTCTACGGTCCCGACTCGCTGCGGCGCGAGGAGTACAACGAACGGCACGAGACGGGCATCAAGCGCGAGTATTTCGACATAGCAGCCGCGGGCATGTACGACGTGGTGCATGTGGCCGGCGGCACGGCGCGCCGGGCGCGCGTCGACGGGCTCGATGTGTGCGGCAAGACGGGTACGGCGGAGAACTACGGCAACGACCACTCGGTGTTCATCTGCTTCGCGCCCAAGAACGACCCGAAGATAGCCCTGGCTGTGTATGTGGAGAACGCGCAGGGCGGCGGCGGCACCTGGGCGGCGCCCATCGCGGGCTTGCTGGTGGAGAAGTATCTCAACGGCGAGGTGAAGCGCAAGGACGTGGAGAAGATGTACCGCGAGGCGGAGCCCTGCCAGAAGCTGCCGTTGACAAGAAGGGTGAAGAAGAAAAAGAAGTGAGCCATGTACCAAGAAAAACTGAAAATAGACTGGACGACGGTGCTGCTGTGGGTGGGCATAACGCTCTTCGGGTGGCTCAACATTTACGCCGCCACCTACAGCGGGGAGAGCGCCGGGGTGTTCGACATGTCGACGTTCCACGGCAAGCAGCTGCTGTGGATTGCCGCCGCGGCGCTGGTGGCGCTGGTGGTGATGTTCACCGAGCCGCGCGTCTTCTCCAACGGCGCCTATATCATCTACGCCGTGGTGCTGGCGCTGCTGGTGGTGACGCTGTTCATAGCCACGGTGTCGCACGGCGGCAAGTCGTGGATTGACCTGGGCTTCTTCCGGCTGCAGCCGTCAGAGTTCGCCAAGTTTGCCACGGCCCTGGCCCTGGCCAAGCTGATGAGCGGCATAGACGTGGACTGGAAGAAGAACGGCACCAAGCTGGCGGCGCTGGCCATCATAGGCATACCGGCGGTGCTGGTGTTCCTGCAGCACGACACGGGGTCGGCGCTGGTGTTCGCCGCCTTTGTCTTCCCGTTGTTCCGCGAGGGCCTCTCGGGAGTAATACTCGTCATAGGGCTGGCAGCCATAGCGCTCTTTGTGCTTGCGCTGCTGGTCAACAAATACATACTGCTGGCGGTGCTGGCGGTGCTGGCGCTGGGCTACCTCTTTGTGTGGCTCAACAAGCGCACCGTGCGCGACTGGGTGCACGCCGGCGCCGTACTGGTGTGCTGCGCGGCTTTCGTCTTCTCGGTTGACTTTGTGTTCAACCATGTGCTTGAAGCCCACCAGAGCGAGCGCATCAACGTGCTGCTCGGCAAGAGCGAGGACCTGCAGGGGGCTGGCTACAACGTGCACCAGTCGAAGATAGCCATCGGCAGCGGCGGCTTCATCGGCAAGGGCTTCCTCAGGGGCACCGTCACCAAGGCCGACTTTGTGCCCGAACAACACACCGACTTCATCTTCTGCACGGTGGGGGAGGAGTGGGGCTGGCTGGGGAGCAGCCTCCTCGTGGCGGCATACGTGTGGCTGCTGGTGCGGCTGGTGAACATGGCCGAGCGGCAGCGGAGCCGGTTCGCGCGGTTCTACGGCTACTCGGTGGCCAGCATACTGTTCATACACTTGTTTGTCAACGTGGGTATGGTGCTCGGGCTGGTGCCCGTGATAGGCATCCCGCTGCCGTTTTTCAGCTACGGCGGCTCGTCGATGCTGGCATTCACCATACTGCTGTTCATATTCATAAGGCAAGACGCCTCTAAAAACCAACTGTTGTAAATGGCAAAGAAACCTACTAACGAAGACTGCTGCTCGTTTTGCGGGCGCCCGGCGTCGGCCGCCGGTGTGCTGTTGAGTGGCCTCAACGGCATGATATGCCACGACTGCTGCGAGCAAGCAGGCAAGATATTCAAAGAGCAATACAAGGCGGCGAATGCCCACAAGGGCTACGACCCCGCGGCCCCGATACCGGCACCGGCGGAGATAAAGGCCTTCCTCGACCAGTATGTGATAGGCCAGGACGCCGCCAAGCGCGTGCTGTCGGTGGCTGTGTACAACCACTACAAACGCTTGAGATACAACACTGAGCATGGCGACAAAAATGAGGTTGAGATTGAGAAAAGCAACATCGTCATGGTCGGCGAGACGGGCACCGGCAAGACCTTGCTGGCGCGCACCATCGCCAGGCTGCTGAAGGTGCCTTTCTGCATCGCCGACGCCACCACGCTCACCGAGGCCGGCTATGTGGGCGACGACGTGGAGAACGTGCTGGTGCGCCTGCTGCAGGCCGCAGACTATGACGTCGAGGCCTGTGAGCGCGGCATCGTGTTCATAGACGAGATAGACAAGATAGCCCGCAAGAGCGAGAACACCAGCATCACGCGCGACGTCAGCGGCGAGGGTGTGCAGCAGGCGCTGCTCAAGCTCCTCGAGGGTGCCGACGTCAATGTGCCGCCCGAAGGTGGCCGCAAACACCCGGAGCAGAAGATGATCAAGATAAACACACGCAATATTTTGTTCATCTGCGGCGGCGCTTTCGACGGCATCGAACGTGCCATCGGCGCCCGTTTGAACAGCAACGTCATAGGCTTCAAGGGCGACGAGACGCGTCATGAGCTTGACCGTGACAACATGCTGCAGTATGTGCAGCCCATGGACCTCAAGAAGTTCGGCCTGATTCCGGAACTCGTGGGCCGCTTCCCGGTGCTCACGTATCTTGAGCCCCTCGACCGTGACGCCCTGCGCCGCATACTCACCGAACCCAAGAACGCCTTGGTGAAGCAGTATGTGGAGCTCTTCAAGATGGACGGCGTGGCGTTGGAGATAGAGCCCGCGGCGCTCGACATGGTGGTCGACCGCGCCGTGGAATACAAGCTCGGCGCCCGCGGACTGCGCGGCATCATGGAGGGTATCATGACCGACTTGATGTTCGACCTGCCCCAGATGCCCGACGGCAGCGCCTACACGCTCACCGCCGAGGAGGTAAAGAAGAGGCTGCGGTGAAAACTTTTTTTGGCCAGTATAAAAAAAAGTTGTAATTTAGCACATTGAAACAACGCATTGGGACGGCAGGAAAGGGATGTGCAATGAGTTGATTGTGATATTGATACACTAACATAGAGTAATAGAACTATATATATGAAAACGCTCAAAAAGGGTCTTGTAATACTCATTTCCGCATTGTTTGTGGCCTCTGGCGCCTATGCTCAGAAGAGTATCGCCAAGAAGGCCGACGACCTCTTTGACCAGTACCGCTTCTACGACGCCTCCAAGGAGTATGAGAAGGCCTACGAGAAGATCAAAGACAACAAAGCCGAGAAGAACCGCGTTTACTTCCAGCTGGCGGAGTGCTACCGCCTGATGTACGACTATCCGCGTGCCGAACGCATCTACAAGCGTCTCGCCAACGAAGGCTACCAGAATACCGAGCGCAAGCTGTACTTTCACCTGGCCGAAATGTGCCGCTTCGAGGAGAAGTTTGACGAGGCTGACGAGTTCTACCAGAAGTACTTGGAGATGGAACCCACCGACAGCTACGCCGCCAAGCGCAAGGAGTCGCTGATATACGCCAACCAGCTCTCCTACAACCGTACACGGCATGAGATTACCAAGATGAGCGACTGGTGCACCGACTATAACGACTGGGCGCCGCGCTTCATCGGCAACGATACCACGAAGCTGGTCTTCACTTCTTCGCGTTTCGGCGAGTATGCCTTAGACAGTGACCCCTGGACCAACCAGGCTTATTCCGAACTCTACTATGTCTTTCAGGACCGCAACGGCAACTGGAACTCCACCCCGGAGCTTTGGGATGTGAGTGGCAAGATTAATACCGACGTCAATGAGGGTGAGGCGGTCTTCTCGCCCGATGGCAACACGATATATTTCTCGCGTTGCGACGTCTATGACAACGAAACGCAGGGCTGCCGCATCTACATGGCTACGCGTGTCCCGGCTACCCTCGACGATAAGGGCAAGAAGTCCAAGAAGAATAAAAGCAGCAAGAGCAAGAAGGGCAAGAAGCACTCCAACGCCACCCCGTGGGGCGTGGCGCAGAACATAGCCGAGGCTGCAGCCGAGGCCGCGGCCGAAGCCAACGAGGTGAGGCCCGGCGAGTGGAACGAACCGGTGGCGCTCATCCTTGGCGACACGGCCTACAACTACCTCTACCCCGCCATCAGCAGCGATGGCCTGACGCTCTATTTCTCCAGCGACATGCCGGGCGGCTTCGGCGACTACGACCTGTGGAAGGCTACCCGCAAGAGCACCGCCGACGACTTCGGGCGCCCGGTGAACCTCACCTCAATAATCAACACCCGAGGCCGCGAGGTGTTCCCCATGCTGCGCAGCGACTCGCTGATGTACTTCTCTTCCGACGGCCATCCCGGTGTCGGCGGCTACGACCTCTTTAAGAGCAACCTGCAGCGCAACGGCAAGTGGACGGCCCCGGAAAACCTCGGCATCCCCATCAACTCCTCTTACGATGAGATGTCCATCGTTTTCTATCCTGAGGAGGCCACACCCTCCAACGTCGTTGAGCGCGGCTACTTCTCGTCCAACCGCCCCTTCGCCGACCCGCACAACCGCAAACTCGCCAACCAGTCAAAGACGCAGACCCCTCCCATCAACAACAATATCTTCTACTTCGTTCTGCCGGGCCTCAACTACGCCATAGAGGGCACCGTGCGCAGCGAGAAGTCCATGCAGCTCCTCGAGGGGGTCCGTATCAAGATGGTGGGCTCCGACGGCAGCGAGTATGAGACACGCACCGACAAGAAAGGCCACTATCTGTTCGACAGCACCCAGGTGCGCCGCGATGTGGTATACAAGATGTACCTCTCCAAGAAAGACTACTTCAGCATTGAGGGCTCGGAGAGCACCCGTGGCTACAACACCAACAAGACTCTGGTTCACGACTTCCGTATGGAGCCGGTGCCGATGCGCCCCGTCATCCTGCCCGAGATACGCTTTGACCTGGCCCGCACCGAGCTCAAGGGTGAGTTCATGGACTCTCTGATGGACCTCTACATCGTCATGGAGAACAACCCCAACATCGTCGTTGAGATACGCTCGCATACCGACTGCCAGCCCTACATCGGCCTCACCAACGATACCCTCAGCCAGCGCCGTGCGCAGACGGTTGTCGACTATCTCGTCAGCCGCGGCATAGAGCGTGAGCGTCTTGTCGCCAAGGGCTATGCCGACCGTGTGCCGCGAGTCCTCGACGAGGATGTCGTCGTCACGTATAACGGCAAGCAGTACCCCTTCTCGGCGGGCACTGTCTTGGAGTGCGACTATATAGCCACCCTTGACCCCGAGCGCCAGCAGGCAGCCCACTCGCTGAACCGCCGCCTTGAGTTCCTCGTGCTGCGCACCGACTATGTGTCGCGCCGCCTTGTGGAGAACATCGCCTCCGCCACCCCCGTGGCGCAGCAGACCGAGGACGGCAAGGTCATCGACCTTGTGAACCGCCCGGTGGATGCCGACGAGTTCGACGAGACGAAGCCCGCCATCGTCCACGACGAGAGCGTCGTCCCGGTTGTCATGGTCAACTCCACGTGCGGCGAGGTGCCCTGCATCGTCAACGGTTCGCAGGTGCCTATGCTCATCGACGAGCGCTTCATGGAGCCCGTGGCCATCTCTTGGGAGGAAGCCATGAACTTCCTCTACCAGGGCCGCATCACCAAGGATGACTTCCCCCGTCGCGACCTCTCCTTCGACGCCGAGGGCAACATCATAGACAAGGAGATTGTCATCTTCAAGAACATGCAGATTGGCGACCAGCGCCGCGAGAACGTCGAGGTGGTGGTGGTGAAGAACGTTGACTACAAGTTCATTATCAACCGCACCGGCCTGCGCCAGTTCGGCGAGTACGAGTTCGACAAGCAGCGCTCCAAGCTCATCTTCTTTGATGAGTAATACCCTGATCACCATCCTCGGCCCCACCGCCACCGGCAAGACGGCCCTCGCCGCCGAGGTGGCATGGCGTCTGGGTGGCGAGGTCATCAGCGCCGACTCACGACAGGTGTTCCGCGGCATGGACCTCGGCACCGGCAAGGACCTTGCCGACTACGACATCCACGGCACACACATCCCTTACCACGTCATCGACATCTGCTCCCCGCACGAGGAGTACAACGCCTACCGTTTCATGGGCGACTTCCGCGACGCTTTCGCCGACATCGTCGGCCGCGGGCGGCAGCCCATACTCTGCGGCGGCACGGGCCTCTACCTCGACGCCGTCATCCGCGGCTACCACCTGCCCGATGCACCCGTCGACCCGGCCTACCGCGCCACCCTCGAGCCCTACAGCGACGAGGAACTCACTGCCCGTCTGGCGTCATACATTCCGCTGCATAACCACACCGACACCGAGACCCGCGACCGCCTCGTGCGCGCCCTTGAGATACAGGAGTTCGCCCGGCGGCACCCCGACGCCTACATCCAGCTGCCGCCCATGGAGCACCGCGTCTACGGCGTCAGCCTCCCGCGACAGGCCGTCATCGACCGCATCGAGGCACGCCTCCGCCAGCGCCTCGCCGACGGCATGACCTCCGAGGTGCAGCGCCTCCTCGACGAGGGTGTGCCCCCGGAGCGCCTGATGCGTTTCGGCCTCGAGTACCGCCACGTGACGCGCTACCTCCTCGGCCAGTGCTCGCTCGACGACATGTTCCGCGACCTCTTCACCGACATACGCCGCTTCGCCAAGCGGCAGATGACGTGGTTCCGCCGCATGGAGCGCTGCGGTGTGCCCATACAGTGGATCGACGGCAGCCTTCCCTTGGAGGAGAAGGCCGGAATAATTATCGCTTCCTTCTGAAAAACTCCCTGACCAGGGCGCCGCATTCGTCGGCAAGCACGCCGCCCGTCACCTCGGTCTTGGGGTGCAGCACAGGGCCGCTGAGCAGCCTGTAGCCCCGTTTGGGGTCGGCGGCGCCGTACACTATGCGCCCCACCTGCGTCCAGCCCGCCGCCCCGGCGCACATGGGGCAGGGCTCCACGGTGACGTAGAGTGTGCACTCCTGCAGGTATTTGCCGCCCATATACTCGGCTGCCGCCGTGAAGGCCAGCATCTCGGCGTGCGCCGTGGCGTCGCCCAGCCGCTCGGTCTGGTTGTGCGCGCGCGCTATCACCTTGCCGCCCGTCACCACCACGGCGCCTATGGGCACCTCGTCCTCCTCGGCGGCCATGCGCGCCTCGCGCAGCGCCTGCTGCATGTAGTATTCGTCCTCGTTGTCCAGTATGCCCATCCCCGGTTCAGTCTTTGTTGAACAGCAGCGCCTGCCGTGGCTCCAGCCACGCCTCGGTGCGCAGCACCGTGAGCCGCCCGTGCCGCATGAAGCTCTCCTCCTTGGGCAGCAGCACCCCCGGCGCCACCTCCATGTACTCGTGCTCTATCTTCCACTCTATGTGGCTCTCTTCGCTGCGGCGGTACTCTGCCGTGTCTATCTCGTCGGTCTCCATGATCACCGCCAGCAGCCCCGTGGGCTCGAACATGTAGTGGCGCGTGTAGTACCCCGGCCCCTCCACCGTCACCGTCTCCAGATTGTGGTCCTTGGCCGTGGTGACGCCCTTGTAGCTTACCGTCAGCCCCTGCGACCGCCAGTTGTACAGCGGCCCGCGGAAGTCGTAGGGCTGCACCCTCTCGTAGAATATATAGTCTTTGTATTCCGTCCAGTATTCCTGTTTGCGGTCGTAGATGCGGTAGCGGTCTTTGCCGTTGGTGCAGAAAGCTTCCTGCAGCGCGCCGTCCTGCCACACCTCCACCCTCATCATCAGCGGCGGCAGGAACCATCGCTTCATGACCACCGTGTCTGCCGAGCCCGGCGACGTGATGGTGGTCACCATCGTCAGCATGCTGTCCTGCGGCAGCCGGCCGTAGCCCAGCAGCTCCACGTAGCGGTCCACGATGGCCGCGGCCGTGTCCTTCTGTCCCGTGGCCGCCAGCGGCGCCAGCGCCAGCAGCGCCAGACATATCGTCGTCATCCGTCTCTGTCTCATATCGTGTCGGTATTTTGTTTCTATTGCCATTTCCTGAACGGGAACGTCAGCCGCTCCACCTTGCGGCGGCCCGTGATGTACACCTTGGCCTCGTAGCCCATGGCCGCCGCCAGGGCCTCAATCTGCTCCCCGGCGTCGTCGGCGGCCACCATGGCCTGCAGGTCGGCGTAGCTAAGGCGACGCTTCGTGATGCGCTGCAGGTCGGCGTAGCTCCCAGCGAAGTAGCGGTCGGCCAGCGGCACGCTGAGCCACACCGAGTCTTGTGTGGCCAGCCCGCGGCCCAGCTCCACCAGCTTGGTGACGCTGAGCCATATCACGCTGTCCTCGGCCATGCGCACCTGCCCCGTGGCGCTGATGCCGTTCACCATGGCCGTGAACGTCGTCACCGTCAGCTCGCGCCGTGGCGCCTCCTGCGGCTTTGGCGCGCCCTCCGGTGCCGCCGTCGACGCCGCATGCCGTGTGCTGCGGCATCCCGCCGCCAGCCCCACAGCCGCCACCAAAACCAGTATATATCTTAACCTCATCAACCTATATAACTAAAAAACTCCTAACTCCTAACTCAAAACTAAAACCCCTCCATTTCTTTCAGGTGCCGCTGCAGCGTCTCGCTCTTCGGGTCCAGCTTCACGGCCTTGCGCATGTAGGGCAGCCCTTCGGCGTCGCGCCCCAGCAGGTGCAGTATCCACGCGTAGGTGTCGAGGCTGTTGGCGTTGTCGGGCTCGGCCTCTATGGTGCGGCGGCTCATCGCCAGGGCCTTCTCCAGCTCTATGCCGCGTTCCGAGAGGTAGTAGGCGTAGTTGTTCAGCGTCCCCCACTCGTCGGGGCGCAGCTCCAGACAGCGGTCGAAGCAGCGCCAGGCGCGCTCGTAGTCGCCCGTGCGGTAGGCGGCCTCGGCCATCAGCCCGTAGGTCTCGGCCTCGAGGTAGCCCTTCGCGAAGCCCCACTTCTCGGCCTTCTCCAGGTGCTGCAGGGCCTCGGCGTAGCGCTCGTGCTGCACAGCGTGCAGCGCCTGCAGGTAGTGCGGCAGCGTGTGCATCGGGAACAGACGCGCCGCGCGCGCCGCCAGCGCCGCCAGGTCGTCCTCGCGCTCCGGCACCTCGGTCAGGCATATCAGCAGCCCCTCCCACACCTCGTAGCGGCTCGAGTCGTGCGACAGGCTCCTCTCGAGCCACCGCGCCGCCTCGCCGTACTTGTGCTGGCGCATCAGCACGTCGCCGTAGAGCAGCGCGTACTGCGCCGTGTCGTCGCAGTGAGCCATCACCGTGTCCAGCAGCCCGAAGGCACGCGCGCTCTGCGTCCCGTAGAACTCCTCGGCCGTGTAGAACGACGTCAGCAGCTGCACCTTAGTCCGGCAGTCGAGCCTCTCGTTGGCGAAAGCCAGCGACAGCTCCTGCGCCGCCTCGGCGGGCTTGCCAACGGCCTTCCAGTACTCCGCCAGCTGTATGTGTATGTATTCGTCCTCCGGGTCTGCCGCCAGCACCCGGTCGTAGTACTTCTTGGCCCGCGCATACTTCTTGCGCTTCATGTTGGCCTCGGCCAGCATGGCCTGGTAGCGCTTCTCCTGCGGCATCGCCTCCGCCAGCGCCTCCACCTCCTGCTCCGCCTTGTCGGCCTTGCCGGCGGCGGCCCACAGGCGCTGCTTCTGCAGCGAGATGGGCTCCGTCACACCGATGCGCTTCTCCACGCGGTTCAGCGCTCCCACGGCACCCTCGATGTCGCCCGCCGTGATGTAGGCGTTGCTCAGCTCGTAGTGGTATTCCAGCTTGTCGGGCCACAGCTGCACGATGCGCTCCCACGTGGCCACCAGCCCGCGCCCGTCGCCCTGCATCGTCTGCACCTCGGCCTGCTGCAGCAGGTACCACCGGTTGGTGTCGGCCAGCGCCACCGCGCGCCCTATGCAGGCCCGCGCGCTGTCCGTCCAGCCGCGCTGCAGCAGCTGGCGGCTCATCTCGTACCACGCCGCTCCGCAGCGCGGCTCCTTGGCGGCAAGCGCCGCATAGGCCTCAAGAGCCTCCTCCTCGCGGCCGCTCATCTGCAGCGCCTTGGCATCGATCAGCGCCGCGTCCGTGCGCAGCGCCTCCTCGCCGACCTCGCGTATCGGCGCCCGGCGGTATCGGCTCCCGGCATCGCCGTCGACAGCCGTCCGTTGCCCGCCGCAGCCCGCCAGCATCACGCACAGCGCCGCGTATATTATATATTTGTTCTTTTTCTTATTCATACCCTCAATAACGCCGCAACCCCCTTTTTATTGCCCCGCCGTCCAATAAAATAATCGCCGCCCCTGCTGCGCCCGCCGTCCATCGTCATTTCGACAATACATCAACGATACTTCAACAATAGTTTTACGATAGCTATCGTTGAAATATCGTTGAAGTATCGTTGAAGTATCGTTGAAATGAGCATTGAAATACGGCCGGAAAGTCATGCAATAAACCGTCTGGTTCGGGTACTAAACCTTCAGGACAGCCACCGGAGCGGAAGGCCTCGCGCCGGCGGCGAAATCAAAAAAAAACATAAAATAGTTGGAGTATGAAAAAAAAAGTTTATATTTGCAGTTGAATTGAAAACTGAAAAACCACCCGTGCGGCGTTGCAAAGGACAGAATACGTGCGCATTGGGGAAAAAACAGAGAACGAAATATTAATCACCAAAATTCAAACAACATGAAAAAAACATTAATGGTTCTCGGTCTGGCCTTGCTTGCCACTGCAGCATCCGCCCAGATCAACGGAGGCGTCCTTGCCGACAACGGTCAGGGTCTCCGCAAGTCCTTCACTCAGCGTGTGGAGCAGCCCACCGTTGACTACAAGGCATCCATCTTCACCAAGGCCCGTGGCAACAACGTCGGCGACACCCTCGCCCAGGGCTTCTGGGATTTCAACAACATGACCGGCATCACCTATGGCCAGAATGGTACCATCGGAGCCAACGACAGTATCACCATCCAGGATCCTGACCAGAACTATGCTTGGGTGAAACAGCCTATCTATCAGCACAATGTCTCCGGCGACGCCGGTGTGTTCATGCGTATGGCTGACACCAACACCATACACCAGAACGCTACCACCTACACCAGCGCTCTTCCTTGGGATATCTACACTTTCACCTGGGCCATGGATTCGCGCAATCTGAAGCAGAACTTCATGTTCATCATGCCGAGCGCCACTGCCGCCCAGAGCGGTATCCGCCACGACTGCTATGTCGGTTTCCCGGCCATCACCAACCCCAACCCCAACGCCAACTACGAGATTCGTCTCACCCAGTCCCTGTACAAGTTCTATGACGGCAACTTCATAGACTTCAAGGTGGGCAATGAGTGGTATACCCGTGAGATCAACGTTGAAGGTGTCGATGCTGGGGCAAATGAATGGGCACCTAACCGCATCGGCTACACCATGCCTATCGAGTTCGGTCGGCAGAGCACCCTTCAGATACGTATCCGTTTCTACAACGAATACATGCCCGCTAATGTCGATCCCACTCGTTTCACTTATGGCTACTTCTGGGGCTTCGACAATATCGCCATCGTCCGCAAATCCGGTGCTCACTGGTTTGCTCAGACTGAAAACTATGTCGATGGCGGCTACGGCACCATCCCCGTGGGCATGAACATCCCGCTGGCTTGGTATGGCGATGTCTACAACGATGGTACCGAGACCATCAACGGCGCCACCGCCACTGTTTCCCACGTCGCTCCCAACGGCACCAAGACCACCGTTACAAGCAAGGTTGCCGCCACCATGAATCCCTCCGCTGTCATCAGCCACCGCCTCTCCATCAACGAGCGCAGCTGGTACGACAGTATCAAAGCCCCCGGCTTCTTTGGCTGGTCGCGCAACTACAACGACACCACCAACTCGATAACCCTCCCGAACACTTACACCCGTCGCGGTCTCCCCACTACGCAAGTCGGTCTCAACCGCATCACTGTCACCGGTGTCGCCGGCAGCGGCTACGACACCCTTAAGTTCGACACCATCGGCTACAATGTGGTCGACAACAGCGGTGGTCAGGGCACCAACCTCATCGAAGGTTACCGTCTGGCTCACGACAACGGCATCATCATGTCTGGTTCGAGTTTTCAGTATGGTCACTCAGATGCCACCCATGTGACCGACGTCAGCCCGTACTATAACCAGGCTGGCTACCAGGTTATTGCCCGCTACACCACTCCCGACGAGATTCCCACTGACCCCGTTACCGGTGAGCCTTGGGTTATCCGTGGTATCGAGATTGTTCCCCGTACCGATACTGCCGCTTCCGCTATAATCGGCTCCGTCATCCAGCCCCTTATCTACGCCTGCTCCTTTACAGACTCCAGCGACGGCAATCAGTACTACGGTTGGAGAGCCCTGGGCAATGATTTCACTGGCCTTGGCGACGATTACACCTACACCGTGACCGCCAACGACATCAACACCAGCCTTAACAACAACGGTACCGGCGTCATCGCCCCTGGTGAGAACTACAACGCCATCAACGTCAAATACTTTGCACAGCCTGAACTGCTCCCCAACACCGCCTACTACATCGGTTACCGTCTGGCGCAGACTGGCTACTTCGCTGTTGCCCGCCACCTCTATGGCTACACCGATGCCGCCGGCGACGTGGTCCGTTACAACAACGATCCTGAACTCGCTCCCTACTACCGTCAGTTCACCCCGCTGAGCAACGATGTTTTGGTCGAAGACCTCTCCGTCGTCTTTGCCGGCGGCAGTCGTTATCCCTACTGGCCCATGATCCGTATGATTGTCGGTCCGCGTGAGGAGGCCGCTCAGGTTTCCATCAATGGCGTATGCTCCGACACCGACACCAACTTCGTCGTTGCCGCCTATGTCGATGGTCGTTTGACCGAGATCTGCGACGCTTCCATCGAGCCTTACGAGGGTAGCGACGCCACTGTCTATGTCATCCCCACTGGTGACAGCAGCAGCCTGCACCCCGGCATCATCGACGCCATCATCATCGACGGTCAGAGAATCGCTGTCACCGACGAGGATAACTTCGAGACCGAAGACTACATCATCACCGAGAGCCCTTACAATGTCACCAACAACGGTAACGTCCTTCTCCCCCGTTCTTACTACATCGTGACCTTCACCCAGGTTGACGATGACCACACCGTTAGCGCCGAGGGTCATCCTTATCCCTTCAACCTCGGTATCGAGGGCGAGGCCGTCAACGTCTCTCTCGGTCTGAAACCCAACCCCGCCACCAACAGCGTGACCCTGAACATGCGTGGTGTTGAGGGTATGGTCAACTGCAGCATCATCGACATGAGCGGCCGCGTTGTCTACAACCGCACCATCAATGCCGAGAACGCTCAGACCATCGACCTGAGCAATGTCGCCGCCGGCGCCTACTTCGTCCGCGTCACCAACGACAGCTTCAGCAAAGTTGAGAAACTCATCGTCCGCTAACCCTTAGCGACACGATAACAAAAAAAGAACTCCCCGTCTGGGGAGTTCTTTTTTTTGTGTTGTTTAGCGGAGGGAAAAGAAAAGGAGTTAAGAAGTTAAGAAGTTAAGAAGTTAAGAAGTTAAGACAATACCGCGTCCTGCACATTTGTCTTAACTCCTTAACTCCTTAACTTCTTAACTCCTTAATCCATCACAGCACATTGCCCAGCTGCTCCTTGATCTTCTCCAGCTCGTCCTTCATGGCCACCACGATGCGCTGTATCTCCACGTGGTTGGCCTTGCTGCCCGTGGTGTTGATCTCGCGCCCCATCTCCTGGGCCACGAAGCCGAGCTTCTTGCCGCACGACGGCTCGGTTGCCATGGTATGGCGGAAGTAGTCTATGTGTTTTTGAAGGCGCACCTTCTCCTCCGTGATGTCGAGCTTCTCGAGGTAGTAGATGAGCTCCTGCTCAAAGCGGTTCTGGTCCACCTCCTTGACGGCGGCGTCGGCCATGTAGCGGCGTATGCGCTCCTTGGCGGTCTCTATGCGCTCCGCCTCGTAGGGCGGTATCTGTCCGAGGAGCTCCTCGATGAGGTCCACGTGGCGGTGGAAGTCGTGCTCCAGCACGTCGCCCTCGTGCTTGCGGAACTGGTCGGTGAGCTCCACGGCGCGCCGTATGTCGGCCTCGAGGACCGTCCACCGGGTGTCGTCGAGCTCCCGGTCGGCGTCGCTGTTCCAGATGTCGTTGCTCGCGGCCAGCGTGGCCAGCAGGTGGCCTGTGTCGGCTCCGAGGGTCGCCGCCACCCGCTGCAGGGCGGTGTAGCGCGAGGCAAGGAGCCCTTCGTTGAGCACGGCCTCGCTGCTGCCGCTCTCCTCGGTCATGGTGAACTCCACCTTGCCGCGCTCCAGCGGCGCCAGCAGCGCCCGTATGTCGAGCTCGCGGTTGCGGTAGGCGGCAGGCAGCTTGACGATGAGGTCGAGCTGCTTGCTGTTGAGGGTCTTTATCTCGATGTTCAGTTTCTTGTCGCCAAGGGTGCTCTGCACTTTGGCGTATCCAGTCATTGATTTCATGGGTTATTGCTTTAATGTGATCTTGTCAAAACCAGGGGTGGCGTAGGTGCACAGGGTGCCGCATGAGTCGTAGATGAAGAGCACGGCGGCGGTGCCCGGCCCTTGGGGGTGGGCGGCTATGAACTGGCGGCCGCGGTCGAGCCCCATGACCATGTAGGCTGTGGCCATGGCGTCGGCGCGCCACGCCGTACTGTCAACTACCGAGACGCTGAGCAGCGAATGCTGCACGGGGCGCCCCGTGGCGGGGTCTATGGTGTGCGAATAGCGTATGCCGTCGCGCTCGTAGTATTTGCGGTAGCTGCCCGAGGTGACGAGCGACGCGTCGCGAAGGGCTACGACAGATTGTACTATTGGGGCCGAGACGCTGTCGGCGGCCGGGCGCTCCACGCCCACACGCCAGGCGCTGCCGTCGGCCTTGGTGCCTCGCGCTATGACCTCGCCGCCCACGTCGATAAGGTATCTGCCGATGCCGAGGCTGTCAAACATGGCGGCAAGCAGGTCTACGGAGTAGCCTTGGGCTATGGCGTTGAAGTCAAGCTCTGTGGCTGGGCTCTCCTTGACGAGGCGGCCGTTGCTGACGCTGACGCCGGCGCGTGCCGCGTCGAGCATGGCTGCCAGCTCGCTGCTGTCGGGCTCTTCCTGCTGTCGGAAGCTGAACCCCCATGCCTGCACGATGCGCCCGATGCGCGTGTCGAAGGCTCCGCCGGTGTATTCGCTCATGCTCTGCGAGAGGCTGAGGAGGTCGGCAAAGAGGCTGTTGACGCTGTCGGTGGTGCCTGCGTTGAGGCGCCGCAGCAGAGAGCTGTCTACCCAGAGCGACGCCGTGAGGTCGAAGGCGTCGAGAAGCGAGTCCACCTGCGGCTGCAGGTCGCGCCCCTGTTTGTCGTAGTATATTATACTATAGTATGTGCCCTGAGCCTCGCCGGAGAGCTTTATGGGCTCCTGTGTGCAGGATGCTGTGAGGAGTGCCGCAAGGCATAAAAAAAAGCGTCCGGCACGGCGGTGCCGAACGCTTGTGGTGTTTACCGTAGTGGTCATTTATTTGCTGACGATGAATTTGCGTATTGCCTCGTGACCCTCGGTGGTGACGATGCGCATCGTGTAGTGGCCGTTGGCGAGGTTGTAGAGGTCTATCTGCATGGTGTTGCCGTTGCCTTGGCGAAGCATGACCTGCTGGCCGATGGCGTTGTAGACGCTCACGGTGCTGATGGCTTCGGCGGTGCGCAGATTGACGATACGGCTGGCGGGGTTGGGGTAGATGTTCACGTCGAAGGCGTCAGCTTCTTCGATGCCGATGTTGGCGAAGGTGATGGTCACCCAGTTGCTGTCGGGGCAGCCGTTGCCGTTGGCGGCGGTGAGCATGATGTCTATGTTCTCGTGGTCGTACTCGTCGGTGACGGTGAAGGTCTCAGAATGGCCGTCCTGCATGACGCCGTTCTTGTACCATGTGTATTCAAGGCCGCTCTCGGCGCTCTCGGCGCGCAGCGTGGTGCTGCCATTGGGCTCGAGCAGCCAGTTGCCGCTGATGTGCGACTCGGGAGTCTTGATTATCTGGAGAACCAGCTTTTTGTACATCGGGCATCCGTCTGCGGTGGTGTCGCCTTCAATGGTGCTCTTGCGTCTGATCTCGATGGAGTTGGTGTAGAGGGTGTCGTTGTAAGCCCAACGGTATTTGTCGCATGCCTCGACGGAATCGGTATAGTAACCTTCCTTCTTTATGGTGAGCTTAAGGCTGATACCTTTCTTATAGCAGTTGTTGATAGTGTCGTGGTTGTTGGAACCGGGGTAGCTCGCCAAGCTAGGCAACATGGTGATCATGGTGTCAGCGTATGACGTGTCAACGCTCTCGGTATAGATGATGTTCATTCTCGCATAGGCATAGCGTTCGCAAGTTACGACTGTGTCGTAATAGCTTCGGTCGCCCATCGGAACGATGTTCAGCTTGTAGCGATAGAAGGTCGAGCACTGGCGGCTGGCGTTATAAACGAAGATGCTGTCTTTGTCAATGACTTTGATGGTCGGGTTGTTGTTGCTGCCGGTGAACCTTCTCGTAACGGTGTCACCGTTCTCGATGCGGAATGAGTAACGTGTGGAGCCAATCTTGATGCTGTCGTACTCGCAACGAAGAGGACGGGTGAAGTTTACGATACTGTCGCCTACAGAGAGGTTGAGGGTGTATTCAATCTTGCAGCCGGTTACGTCGTTGATGGTGCTGTCTGTGTAGGCACCAGTGGTGTCCACCTGATGTTCGTGTCCGCCTTCGGGATGCCAGGTATAGGTAGTACCTGGGCAAACGGTGATCATGGTGTCTTTGTGCTCAACGAAGGCGGGGTTAATTGTCAGATTGATGGTTGTCGTGTGTATGCAACCGGTTGACGATGTGTCTCTGTGCACAATCGTGCTGCTCTCGGAATATGCATTTGTGCTATCCCAAGGTGCGAAGTACTGGCCGCAATAAGTCTCGTCATAACTTGTGTCAGTGTGGAAGGACATGTTTACCTTGATGCGCAGGACGCTGTCGCAGTCGCCAGAGGTGCGTAGGGAGTCGTAGTGGATGTTGTTGTCTATGATGGTATGGCCACGCCATTTGTAACTGCAGTCGGCATCGACAATCAGGATGTCTCCCAAAAAGGAGTGGTTGATGGTGAGGGCGAGACTGTCGCGGCGGTTGCAGCCTTCGTCGGTGATGTACGTGGTGTCTATGAGTGTATCTTGGACGAACAACTCGCCCCAGGCGCTCATGTATTTGTCGCAAGCGGAGACAGTGGCAATGCTCGTGTCGTTGCCGCCAGTGATTGTCAGGTTGATGTAATGTATACTGTCGCAGCCGCTGGTGGCGGAGACAGAAGCTGAGAACAGGCCGCTCTCTCTCCACACGAGGCTGTCGCGCCAGATATAGACGCATTTGGCCGTCGCTTCCACAGTGTCTCTGATGATGCCGTCGGGGTTGACGGTGAGGTTGAGGATGTAGACGGTGTCATGGTGGGCGGCAGGGTTGTTGACCATAATCACGGTGTCGTGGTCATAGGTTTCGCCGGTGATGTTCCAAGTGAAGGGGGTGCATCGCACTTCCTCGATGGTCTTGATGACAGGTGCTGCATCAATCTGAGCGAATACTGGCGTGCAAGCGATAGCCAAAAGCAGACTGAATAATACTTTTTTCATCTTGTAGTTTGTATTTTTTTATTATTATTATCTTTATTTATTCTGTTGCCGCACAATGCGTTGTCGCAATTTCCGATGCGTTCTCTGCGCGTGCGTACAACATGCAAAGATAACACTTTTTTTTATTATGGTGAACTTTTTTGTTGAAAAAAGTGTTTTTGGGAAAAATTAACGTCTCGTCAAGCGCTGTTTCACGGTCGCAAAACAAGTTCGGCGACGTTCTCCACGTGCTGTGTGTGGGGGAACATGTCGACGGGCTGTATGCGGCGCACATCATATCGCGCGGCGAGCAGTTGCAGGTCGCGCGCCTGGGTGGCAGGGTTGCAGCTGACGTACACTATCTTGCGCGGCGCTGCAGCAAGCAGCTGCTCCACCACGCGCTCGTGCATGCCGGCCCTCGGCGGATCGGTGACCACCACGTCGGGCTGCCCGTTGGCTTCAATAAATTCCGCTGTCAGCACCTTGGCCATGTCGCCGGCGTAGAACACTGTGTTGCTGAAGCCGTTGCGCGCGGCGTTGACACGGGCGTCGGCGATTGCCTCCTCCACATATTCGATGCCCACAACCTTCTTCACCTGCGAAGCGAGGAAAAGCGCTATGGTGCCCGTGCCGGTGTAGAGGTCGTACAGCGTGTCGGTGGCTTTCAGCTCGGCCAGCTCGGCCACGAAGCTGTAGAGTCGCTGCGCCTGAGCGGCGTTGGTCTGGTAGAACGACTTGGGGTTGATTATGTAACGGAGAGGCTTGCCGCCGTTCCATCCGGCCATCTCTTCCTCGATGTGGTCGTCGCCCGCATAGGTATGCACCTCAAGGTCAGAGTACGAGTCGTTGAACTTGGTGTTGACGATATACTGCAGCGAAGTGATCTGCGGGAACCTCTCGCGCAGCATGTCAAGCATCGGCAGCAGCCTGGAAGTGTCCTCGTCGGCTATGATCGCAATCACCATCCAGTGCCCCAGCGAAGTGTTGCGTATCACCAGATTGCGAAGGTATCCGGTGTGGTTCCGTATGTCGTAGCATTCAATGCTGTGTTCTATGGCATAGTCCCTGACAGCCAAGCGTATGGCGTTGCTCGGCTCAGGCTGCAGGGCGCACATCTCTATCGGAAGCACCTTGTCGAACAGCTGCGGGATGTGGAATCCCAGGGCGCCCCATGTGTTCTCCTGCCGCACCGTGGGGTCGGTCTGCCATGCACGTGTCGAGAAGGTGAATTCCAGCTTGTTGCGATAACGGTAGATGTCTGCCGAGCCGCAAATCGGTCGCATGCCGGCGCAGTCTACTCCGCCCAGGCGCTCAAGATTGTCGCGCACCTGTCGCTGCTTGGCCGCCAGCTGCGCTTCGTAGCTCATAGTCTGCCATTTGCAACCGCCGCAGACACCGAAGTGAGGGCACACCGGCTCGACGCGCAGCGCCGACTGGCGGTGGAAGCGCACCGCGCGCCCCTCAGCGTAGTTCTTCTTTTTCTTGTACAGCTGAATGTCCACCACGTCGCCGGGCACCACGAAAGGCACGAAAACCACCAGTCCGTCGACCTTGGCCACGGCCATACCCTCGGCACCCGCATCCGTAATCTCCACATGCTCAAGCAGTGGCAGCTCCCTGTTTCTTCTTCCCATTGTGTTGTGTTAGATGTTTGTTATGTCAAAAACGAAGGAAAACGTAAATTATTATGTCTGAGGGCAAAAAACGCCCTCGATTTTCGCCGGCCCTTGTCCTGCCTGCATTTGTAGCAAGCCCCTTCGGCCCCCCTTCGGCCCCTCTTCGGCCTTCCTTCGGCCATGCATCGGCCCGCCATGGACGGGATGCGGTAGAACGGCCGTCGAGAGGCCGTTGCGGGTCCGTGGCGATATCGTCGGGCTTGGTTCGCCGGAGCAAAAATAAACGCGGCGCAACACCGTTGTGTTACGCCGCGTTAGCGTTTCAGCCCTGTCTATCAAGACTATCGCTCGTCAGAGACGGTCAGTCTTTTTCTGCCTTTGCGGCGGCGGGCGGCCAGCACTTTTCTACCGTTGGCGGTAGACATTCTCTTGCGGAAACCGTGCTTGTTGGCTCTTTTTCTCAGCGAGGGTTGGAATGTTCTCTTCATATCATCAATATTTTTTGTTCCTTTTTTAGGGCTTTACGGAGGCCTTCCTGCCGTAAAATTGAGTTTGCAAAAGTACACAAATTTTTTGAATTGTGAACAAAAAATGTTTGAGAAAAAATCTTTTTGCGCCATATTGTTCTGTAAACCAGTAGTTAGTGTTGCGAAAATAAATTCATGTTTTGCTGTTTGAAAAAAAAATTGTACATTTGCATTTCCAATTTTGAGGGTGAAAAAGTGTTAAATGGTCATAATTGCAGAACAAAGAGAACGATAAGAAAAACGTCATAACGACACCAAAGAGCAGGACTATGGACAAGAAACAGTTTGTCGAGATGGTTGGCAACCCCACCAGGTTCAGTTCGCAGGACCGCGGCTGGCTGCATGCCGTGCAGGCCCGCTACCCGCACTCGTCGGTGCTCGGCGTGTTGGCGCTTCTGGCCGACCACGCCTACGACTACGATACCCCCGAACAGCGCCGTGCAGCCATGCTGGCTATGTGCGACAGCACGAAGCTCGACGCCATGCTTGGCAAAGCCGTCAACGTGACCGAGAATGCCTCGTACGATATATTCAACGAGATAAACACCTTCCAGGAGGTCTCCTTCAAGACCGCTCCGAAGAGCGTAATACTGTCCAATTTCCTCCAGGCAAGCCCCGCCGAGGATGTCAAGAAAGTGCAGTCGGAGCCCCAGCCCGTGGTGCACGATGACAAAAAAAGTATTGACCCTGACGAGTTTTTAGGCACTGAAACTCTTGCCGTTATCCTCGAAAAACAGGGTCGTTTGGAGCAGGCGCTCGCCATTTATAAAAATTTGTTGGCTCACAATCCCGAAAAAAGTAGTAATTTTGCACCCCAAATCGAGCGCCTCGAAACGCTGTTGAAAAAGTAAGAACAATATACTAAAAAGAAGTAAGATGTACACGTTTTTCGTAATCCTTATCCTCATCGTCTGTGTGCTCCTCGCGCTGGTCGTGCTGGTTCAGAACTCCAAGGGCGGCGGTCTGGCCGCCAATTTCTCGGCTCCCACCCAGGTGCTGGGCGCCCGCCAGTCGGCCGACTTCATAGAGAAAGCCACGTGGTGGCTCGCCGGCATACTGGTGGCCCTCTGCCTTGCCGCAACGATCTCCATTTCCATGAGTGGCCGCGGCGCCTCCGACCCCATGAAGACCGAGGTCACCACCACCAGCGACTACAGCCCCGTGCAGCAGGCAACAGCCCCCGAGGCCACCCCTGTCGCCGAATAAAGCCGTGGCTCTCCGCGACGTAGAGCAGTCCGTAGCCAAGCTCATCCTATCCCGCTTCCCGCATACACCAACAGACGGGCAGCGGGTTGCGTGTGCTTTGATGTCGCGGTTCCTGTATGACCCCGACCCGCGCTCGGCGATGCTGCTGCGCGGATATGCCGGCACTGGCAAGACGTCGCTCGTCTCGGCTTTGATACAAACCCTTCCGCAGCTGCGTGTGAACTGCGTGCTGCTGGCTCCGACGGGCCGTGCCGCCAAGGTGCTCTCTGGCTACTCTGGCCGTCAGGCGTTCACGATACACAAGAAGATCTACATGACCGCCACCGACGCTTCGGGCGCGGTGCGCACTGTGCGTGCCATCAACAAGCACAGCTACACGCTTTTTATCGTAGACGAAGCCTCCATGATCGGCGTTGAGCCCTCGGCCAGTGGCCACAGCCTGCTGGAGGACCTGGTGGACTATGTCTACGACGGCAACCATTGCCGCCTGATGCTCATCGGTGACACCGCCCAGCTGCCGCCTGTGGGGCAGAGCGAGAGCCCGGCTCTTGACGAGCGCTTCCTGGCGGCGGCCTTCGCTCTCAGCGTGGTGGACCACGAGCTCACCGAAGTTGTGCGCCAGCAGAGCCTTTCCGGCATCCTGGCCAATGCCACGTCGCTGCGCAGTCAGATAGCGGACATGGCCGGCGACGACGAGCTGACGTTGCCGCTCTTCACTGTGTCCGACGACGTGGTGAACCTCGCCGGAAGCGACCTCATGGAGACTCTCTACGCAGAGTACGGCGCGAACAGGCTGGAGGATGTCGTGGTGGTGACACGCAGCAACAAGCGCGCCAACCTCTTCAACCAGGGGGTGCGCAATAGTGTTCTGTACCGTGAGCAGGAGGTCAACGCAGGCGACTACCTGATGGTTGTGAAGAATAACTACTATTGGCTCGACAACGACAGCGACATCGGCTTCATCGCCAACGGCGACATCGTGGAGGTGCTCGGTGTGCGCAAGGTGCAGGAGTTGTACGGTTTCCGCTTCGCCGACGCCACGTTGCGCTTCGTCGACTACCCCGACGAGCAGCCACGCGACTGCAAGCTTTTGCTTTCGACGCTGTACAGCGAGTCGCCGTCGCTCACTGCCGACGAGCAGGGGCGCCTCTACAACGCTGTGATGGAGGACTATGCCGACCTGCCGCATAAGGCCGACCGTCTGCGCGAGATGCGCCAGAATCCCTATTACAATGCTTTGCAGGTGAAGTTCGCCTATGCGTTGACATGCCACAAGACGCAGGGCGGGCAGTGGCGCACGGTGATTATAGACCAGGGCTTTCTGCCTCCCGACCAGCCGCTTGGGCGTGATTACCTGCGATGGCTCTACACGGCCTTCACGCGTGCCACGGGCCGGGTGTATCTCCTCGGCTTCGGGCAGGAGTTCTTCGTGTGACAGAAAACGGTTTTATTTCTGCACGGCCATGACGGGCTGCGCATAGGTCTGGTAGAGGATGTCGCGAGCCTCGGCCGGCAGCGCTTTTGCCCGCTCTTTCAGGCGGTCGATGGTCTGCTGGGTGTAGCGCATAGGCATGCGTTGCCCGCTGACGATGCTGTAGGCGGCGTAGTTGCTCGGCATGAGTCGGTAGTTGCGCTGAATGTGATAGTCGAGGACCTTGGCCACGTGTTCGGCCAGGTCTTCGCCTTCTTGCGGCTGCAGTTCGCGTGCCGAGAGCGGTGAGCCGATGGCGAGGTGCACACGCCCTTTCTGGCCTATGATGCCGCTTACCACTGAGCGCAGGTCCTCGTCGGGAGCCTTCTCGTAGTCGCCTTTGCGGCTGAGCATTAGTTCCGTGGCTTTCATGGCGTCGCAGGGGTCCCACTCGTAGCTGATGGACATGGGCACTATGTGCAGGCGGTTGAGTGTCTGCAGGGCGTCGCCATCGCCGCCGAGGGTGAGCATCTTTATCACAGCCGGTGCCGTGGTGTCGTTGCCGTCCTTGGCGCGGCCGTTTTTCTGGGCTATCCACACCGACTGGCGCTGGCCGATAAGCGTGTTCAGGTAGTCCGACAGGTGTTGCAGGCTGTTGTAGAACGCCCTCGGGCTGCCGCCGCGTTCCATGCGTATCATCTTGTTGCTGCGGAAGAGCACTTCCATGATGGGCAGCGACAGTAGGTTCTGGCCGAAGACGATGTGCGACGTCGTGCCGCGCTGTTCCATGAGCAGGTGCTGCAGCAGGAAGGCGTCGAGGGTGATGTCGCGGTGGTTGCTCACGATGAGGTAGGGGATGCCGCGGCGGAGGTGCTGCAGGCCGCTGAAGGTGAAGCCGTCGGTAGTCTCCTTGACGATGCGCTTGATGGCGTCGTTCATGAAGGTGGCCTGAAACTGGTGTATGTTAGTCGTGGCAAGGAGTTTCTTGCGGGCCGTCTCGATGTCCCCGTCGGGGTAGATGAAACGTATGATCTGCGGGAAAAGCTCCCAGTCGGCGATGGCCTGCATCGCCGCCGGTATCTCGGCGTCGTTATATGGTCTTATGTCGTCGAAGGTGTCCATCAGAAAGCCGTGTCGATAAGGTGCTCCATGGTGTTCTTGGGGTCGGCGCCTTCGTAGAGGATGCTGTAGATGGCCTCGGCAATCGGCACCACATGCTGCATGTTGTGCTTCACGGCCAGCATGTGCAGGTTCTTCACGGAGTAGTAGCCTTCGGCCACGGAACCGGTGCGCGCGAACACGTCGGCGGGCCGTTCGCCCTTGGCCACGGCCTCGCCCAGGGCGCGGTTGCGGCTGTGTCGCGACCAGCAGGTGACCACCAAGTCGCCCATGTAGTAGCTGTCGTAGATGTTGCGGTCGGGGAACGGCAGATTGTGGTCCAGCAGGTTGTGCATCTCGCGCATGGCTGCCGCGGTGAGCACGGCATTGAGGTTGTCGCCGTAGCTTAGCCCTTGGCAGATGCCGGCGGCTATGGCGTAGATGTTCTTCATCAGGCCGCACCGCTCCACGCCGTCGATGTCAACGGTGGTGTTGGTGTGCAGGTAGTGGCAGTGCAGCATCCCGGCCATCTCGTCGGCCAGCGCCTTGTTCGACGACGCCAACGTGAGAAAAGTCGGCATCTCGCGGCATACTTCCTCGGCGTGGCTCGGGCCGCTGGCCACACAGATGTCTTCCTTGTTCACGCCGAAGCACTCCTGCAGGTAGATGGAGACGCTTGTCACACAGTCCGGCACGCTGCCTTTCACTGCCGACGTTATCTTCTTGCCGCGGAAAGCGTCTTTGGGCAGGACTGAGAGCACCTGATGCACGTAGGCCGACGGTATGGCCAAAAGCAAGTGGCTGCTGGCGTCTATAATCTCGGCGAGGTCGGTGCTCACGTGAAGGCGGCTCGCGTCAAGTCTGGCTTCCGGCAGGTGGCGCGGATTGTGTCCCTCGCGCAGTATTTTTTCCTTCGTTTCCTCGTCCCTGACCCACCAATTCACCTCGCGGCCGTCCCTCTCAAGCAGTATTTTGACCAATGCAGTGGCCCAGCTGCCGCTGCCTATCATTCCTATCATGTTCATTATCATTTAATCCACACAGGCAAGCCGCTTTGGCCCCTGTGTCAAACGATTTGCAAAGATATGTCTTTTCTTTCACAATTTATAACATATTTATGTTAAAAATGCTTAATATCAGACACGGCGTTTCTATAGAGCCGGTACGGACCCCCTACGGCCCCCCTTCGGCATTTCTTCAGTGGAACGCCGTAGAAGGGCCGAAGAGAGGCCGAGGAGGGGCCGAAGGGACTCCATGGCTGTAAGGGGTGAGGGCGGCGGCAGGCAAGCGGGGAGGGGTAAAAAAAGAGAGGCACCTCCTTGTGGAGATGCCTTCTTTTGTGTTGTAAGGGTCAAAGCGCCTTATTTCTTTTTGGCGGCTTTCTTGGCACCCTTCTTGGCGAGCAGGCTGCTGCCGGCTTTGAACTTGGCGACCTTCTTGGCGGGCACTTTCACTTTCTCGCCGGTCTGGGGGTTCTTGGCGGTGCGGGCTTTGCGCTCGACGACGCTGAAGGTACCAAAGCCGATGAGGCTGACCTTCTGACCTTTGTTCAGCTGCTCCTGGATGGAGGCGAAGCAGGCGTTCATGGCGGCCTTGGCGGCGACTTTGGTCATGCCGGTCTTCTCGGCCATTGCGTTAATAAGTTCGGTTTTGTTCATGGTGTAATGTGTTAAAATGTTAATAATGATTGTCTTTTATTTTTCGCTGCAAATGTATACATATTTTTTGATATGCACCAAATTTTTTTTGCGTTTTTTTTACTTTTTTTTTCACATTACCCACGGTTATGCTGATTTCCAGCCTGTTAGCGAATTGCCGCGAAGGAAGTCTTCAATGAGATTTCTCTTTTTTCCAGCCATTTGCAGTTCTAAAATCTTCACAAAACCGTCTGCTGTTGCGATTTTTAGCACCTTTTTCCCATCGCAAATCAGTGCTCCGCAAGGCATTTCATGATGCTCGTTGTCGGGCTTTACGGAATATATCTTGAATGGCACAATGTCGCCTTTGGGGTTGGCGAGGTGCATGACGGCGGCGGGGTAGGGGGCAAGGCCGCGCACGAAGCGGTCCACCTCGGCCGCTTTGCGGTTGAAGTCTATAAGGCAGTCGTCTTTGAATATCTTCGGTGCCGGGCAGGCCTCGCCCTGTTGCGGCAGGGGGGTGAGGGTGTTGGCGGCCATGCCGTCGAGGGTGCGCACGACGAGGCTGCGGCCCATCGCTGCCAGACGGTCGTGCAGGCTGCCTGCCGTCTCGTCGGGGGCTATCGGCGTGCGTTCTTGCAGCATGATGGCACCTTCGTCTATCTGGTGATTGAGCAGGAAGGTGGTGACGCCAGACTCCTGCTCGCCGTTGATGATGGCCCAGTTGATGGGGGCCGCACCGCGGTAGCGCGGCAGCAGCGAAGCGTGCAGGTTGAAGGTGCCGTGCGGCGGCATGTTCCATACCGCCTCGGGCAGCATGCGGAAAGCGACAACCACGAAGACGTCGGCCTTGTATGCCGCCAGGGCGTCGATGAATGCCGGGTCGCGCAGTTTTTCCGGCTGAAGCAGCGGCAGGCTGTGCGCCAGGGCGTACTCTTTCACGGCGCTGTATATTACTTTCTGGCCGCGCCCCGCCTGGCGGTCGGGCACGGTGACCACTGCCGCCACCTCGTGGCCCGACTGCATGATGGCGTCGAGGCTTTCCACGGCGAAATCGGGTGTGCCGAAGAATACTACTCTCATGTTTTACTGTTCGGGTGTGAGGGAATCCTTGTAGGCGCACATCTTGAGCGCCGTGACGGCGCCTTCCACGCCTTTGTTGCCGTGCTTGCCTCCCGAGCGGTCGAGGGCCTGCTCCATGGTGTCGGTGGTCAGGACGCTAAAGATGACGGGGCGCTGGTGCTTGAGGGCCACGTTGGTGAGCCCTTGCGACACGGCCTGGCAGATGAACTCAAAGTGGCGTGTCTCGCCCTGTATCACGCAGCCTATGCAGATGACGGCGTCTATGTCATGGCAGGAGTCGAGCATGATGTCGGCAGCGGAGCTCAGTTCAAAGGTCCCCGGCACCCGGCGCACGGTGATGTCTTTCTTCTTCACGCCGTGTTTCTTGAGGGTGTCCACGGCGCCTTTCAGCATGGCGTCGGTCACCTCGGGGTTCCATTCCGCCGCTATCACGCCTATCTTGCGGCCTTTGCCGTCGGCCACGCTGGCCGTGTTGTATTCCGACAGGTTGGTTTTCTTCATGGTCTTGTCTAAAAGTCTTTGGGGTTTATCGTTGTTGTCTGTGCCTTGCGGCTCTTCTTGCCTTCGCGTATCAGGCTGCTGTCGGCCTTGTATTCCAGCTCTTCGCCTTTGCGGGGCTTGGTGATGCCGAAGTAGCTCTTGTCGAGGTGCAGCAGCCGCGTCCGCAACGAGTAGTTGCTAAAGTCCAGTATCCACTCCGGGTCGAAAGGCTGGTAGAGGAAGCGGCACTCGAAGTGAAGGTGCGGGCCGGTGCTGTTGCCGGTGTTGCCGCCAAGGCCTATCACCTCGCCGGCGGTCACCTGCTGGCCGTGCTTGACGTTGATCTTCGACAGATGCCCGTAGAGCGTCTCCAGCCCGTTGGGGTGGCGCAGCACGATGCAGTTGCCGTAGCCGCCCATGCGCGATGCTATGCGCACGGTGCCTCCGAAGGCGGCGTGTATCGGTTCGCCGGTGCGCAGCCGTATGTCCACGCCGTGGTGCCCGCGTTGCCACCGCCATCCGTAGGGGCTTGTCTTAATGTCTTTCACAGGGAAGCAGAAGTCCGTGGAGTCTTTTGCCAGCACGATGTTTATCTCGTCGGGTAGCATGTCCACCTTTGTGCGTCCGTGCGGGTTCACTCTGTTGTGCGGGAAGGCGTCGTACCAGAGTGGCACCATGCATGCGTCCAGTGGCATTTCCTTCTTTGCCTCGGCAGCCTCCTCCTGCGCCGGCTGTTGCTGTTGGGGCTTTTGCATGGCCCTGCCTTTGGCCTCTGGCGCCTTGGGTGCCGCCTTGGGTTTGGCTTCTTGCTTGGCAACGCGCTCCATGCGTGCCGCCTTCTCGAGGCGTGCCGCTATGATGCTGTCGTAGTATGACTGTGCCGACACCGAGGTGTGCATGGCAATGAGCAGTATCGCTATCGTCAAGGTGCGGCGCAGGCGTGCCACAGGTATTCCCAGCTGCTCGCGGTATTTCGCCACCGTGCGGCGTGCTATCGGCAGGCCTTTCTCGTTGAAGAGCTTGGTGAGGGCGTCGTCGGAGAGGGGGCTTTTCTTGTCCTCGGCGGCGATGGCGTCGGAGAGGCATTGCTTTATGGTCTCTATCGACACCTCTTCGCCGCCGTCCGTAGACATGCCCTTCGAGAAACATTCCTTGAGTGGTATGGTGCCGAAGTCTGTCTGCAGGTATTTGCTGTTGGCCATACGGCTCACGGTGCTTATGTCGAGCCCTGTGGCTTCGGCCACCTCGCGCTGGCGCATGGGCACCAGCAGGTCGTTGTTGCCCGTGAGCAGGAACTGGCGCTGGTGCTTCACTATGTAGCGCATGATGCGCGCTATGGTGTCGTGTCGTTGCTGCAGCAGGTCTATGAACACCTGGGCGTCGGCCTGTTTGGTGCGCAGGAAGCGCAGCGTCTCGCGGTCGCCGCCCGCCTTCTCCATGGCTGCCAGCATGTCCGTGTAGTAGGTGTTGAGGCTGAGCCTCGGCAGGTGGGTGTCGTTGAGGAAGAAGCTCAGCTGCCCGTCGTGTTGTGTGAGCACTATGTCGGGTGTGATGTAGGCTGCGGTGTCGCTGTCCTCGTTGTCCGACCCCAGTGGTTTGGGGTTCAGGCTGCGTATGGTGGCGGTGGCGGCCTCCATGGCTTCGTCGCCGATGCCCAAGGCCTGGCAGATGCGTGCGTAGCGGTGGTTGGCGAAGTCGTCGAAGTGGTCTTTCACTATGGATGTGGCCACGTCGTCAGGTGTCTCCATGCGTTCCAGCTGCAGCAGCAGGCATTCCTGCAGGCTGCGGGCACCTATTCCTGCGGGGTCGAGGCTCTGTATGATGCGCAGCACCTCCTCGACCTCCTCCTGCGTGGCGTCGATGCCTTGGCGGAAAGCCAGGTCGTTGGTCACCAGCGCCAGGTCGCGGCCCAGGTAGCCGGCGTCGTCCAGCGTGCCCACCAGCTCGGTGGCTATCTTCTGCTGACGCTCTGTCAGCGGACGCAGGGCAAGTTGCTGCATAAGCCGCTCCGAGGCCGACAGGCTGTCGCTAACCACAAACTCGCGGCGCACCTCGTTGGGGTCGCTCTCCTGGTGTTCGCGGTAGTCGTAGTCGTAATCCTCGTCCTCGTCGCTGTCCCAGTCAGACCGGTTGTCGGTCGCCGGCAGCGGCATCTCGTCCTGCACCTCGGCCTCAAGCAGGGGGTTCTTCTCCAGCTCCTCCTTGATGGCCTGTTCCAGCTCCGTGACGGGCAACTGCAGCAGCCGCATCAGCTGTATCTGCTGAGGCGATAGTTTCTGCTGCAGTTGCTGTCGCTGGATCTGCTTCATGGCTTATCTGACGATATCCATCTCCTCGATGAGGTTCTTGGCGCCGGCGTAGATGTCGATGACCCAGAGCATGTAGCGGCTGTCGAGGCAGATGCAGCGCTGCAGGTTCTCCTCGAAGTCTATGTCGCCGCTCATGGCCTCGCTGTTGCCGTCGAAGGCCAGGCCTATCAGCACGCCCTTGCCGTTGATGACGGGCGAGCCGCTGTTGCCGCCGGTGATGTCGTTGTTGGTGATGAAGCATGTGGGCATCTCACCCTTCTTGTTGGCGTAGGGGCCGAAGTCCTTGGCGTTGTAGAGCTTCTTCAGACGCTCCGGCACGGTAAACTCGCTGCTTGTCGGGTCCTCCTTCTCTATGACTCCCTTCATGGTGGTGTAGTGGTGGTAGGTGACGCCGTCCTTGGGCTCATAGCTCATCACGTTGCCGTAGGTGAGACGGATGGTCGAGTTGGCGTCGGGCGACATCAGCTTCTTGCCCTCGTTCATCTGGAGCACACCGTCCGTGAAGTCGCGTATGCCGCGCTGCAGGCCGTCCTTGCTCTCCTGCGACACTTCTTCGTCGGCGCTGAAGTATAGATCCAGAGCCTCATTGCCGGCAGCCCACATGGGGTCTTTCAAGAGCTGTTTGAGGTTGGGCTTGTTCATGAAGCGGTTCACGCTCTCCTCGTTGGCGAAGATGCTCTTGTTGTAGAGGTCGTTGGTGTACTTCTCCCAGTCGCCCTTGTATTTCTTCTGGGCGGTCTTGAGGAACTCGGGGCAGATATCGGGGTTGATGTGTGCGTAGACATAGCCGAAGAGGGCTGCCGTCAGGCGGCGGTCCACCTGCTCGTCGTAGTCCTTGAAGAAGCTGGCCACATAGCTGTCATGGCGGCTAAGGTTGGCCTCCTTGTCCTGCTCCAGGTCGCGCTTGAACCTGTTGCCCAGGCTTGCGGCCATCAGCGGGGCCTCCGAGCCCATCAGCAGGCCTTCCATCACATACATGAGGGCCTCCTCGCTCTTGGCGCGGTCGGCATAGCCTTTCTCTATCAGGCCGAGGGCGCGGCCATACTTCGGAGCCTGGAAGCGGGCCCACTCGCTGTACTCTTTCTCCACCTCCTTCTTCAGACCCAGGGTGTTCAGAGCCTTCAAGGCCTTGTTCTGCTCGTTGCTGTACTTCCAGTAGTTCGAGCAGCTGGCATACTTCGAAGCGTATTTGATGCGCGTCTGCTGGCTGGCGGCCATCTCCTCGCGCAGTATGTTGATCTTCACGGTGCGTATCTCGTAGCGCAGCTTGTTGGTGATGTTCATCGTCTCCTCGAGGCCGTAGCTCGTCAGGAAGTGGTCGGTAGTGCCGGGGAAGCCCATGACCATAGCGAAGTCGCCGTCGCGCAGCTCGCCGGCGCTCACGGGCAGATGGTGCTTAGGCTGCAGGGGTATGTTCTCCTTGCTGTAGGGGGCGGGGTTGCCCTCCTTGTCGGTATAGATGCGGAACATGCTGAAGTCGCATGTGTGGCGCGGCCACGACCAGTTGTCGGTGTCGCCGCCGAACTTGCCCATCGACGACGGGGGCGCACCCACGAGGCGCACGTCCTTGTAGATGATGTGCACGAAGAGGAAGAACTGGTTGCCGTTGAACATCGGTATCACCTTGGCGTCATAGAGGGTGCCCTCCTTGGCCTTCTCGGCAATCTCGCCGCACACCTTCTTGATGGCCGCCTCGCGGTCGCCCTCGCTCATGTCGTCGCTCAGGGCTTCCTTCACCTTGTCGGTGACATCCTCCATGCGCACCAGTATCGAAGCCGTGAGGCCCGGGTTGGGCAGCTCCTGCTCCATGCTGTAGGCCCAGAAGCCGTCGCGCAGATAGTCGTGCTCCACCGTCGAGTGGCTCTGCAGGTAGCCGTAGCCGCAATGGTGGTTGGTGCTGATCAGGCCCTGCTTGCTGATGATCTCGCCCGTGCAGAAGTGGCTGAAGGGGCGTCCATCGTGGCCGAGGCCCACGATGGCATCCTTCAGGCAGCTCTGGTTGACGCTGTAGATGTCCTCAGGCGTCAGCTTGAAGCCCTGCTTCTGCATGTCGCTGTAGTTCTTTCCGATTAGTGACAGAAGCCACATGCCCTCGTCGGCGCGTGCCGCTGTGGGCAGCATCAGCGCAAGGGCCAACGTAATGATTAAAGTGCGAATTTTCATTGTATTATTTGTATTTATTAATTATTTGTTCTTTTTATTACAGCGTGCAAAGATACGACTTTTTTCCGAAACAGCAGACAAAAAAGTGCCAACAGAAAGAAAAAATATTGCTGTGCAGATTATTCTCGGGTTGCTGAGGGACGGTCGGTCGCTGCAGGTCGACGGTAAGGGAAATGGCGCCGAATTATTTTAACATTTGCCCAACGAGTCTAGTTAACATAACCAGAAAAACGGGCTTTGTAAATCAGTCTGTTAAGGCATCATCTCTTTATTTGCTCTTTAATTACTCCTTAATTGCTCTTTATAAAGACTTAATTTAGTAAGAGATATGTAGGTTCAATATATGATAAAATTAACAGTTTTTAAGGTTATTATCACATCTAAAGAGGTGCGATTTTTAATATTTCCGGAAGCATGGTCGGCGGCAAATAGGGTGGAGAAGAGAAGAATATTTTTATCAACACCGCAGGGGAAGGTGAAAGGTGGAAGGTGAGAGGTGAAAGGTGAAAGGTAATCGTGTTGGGTATCAGTGCGATAAAAATATTTTTTCATCGAAATGAAACTTTTTTCGGATTGTTGCGTTAAGGGTTATGAACAACAAAAAAGGGTTAAAAAAAACAAAAAAAGTATTTTTTAGGCATTAATTGGAAATTTCTTCGTAATTTTACAACCTGAAAAAAAGTAGGTAAAAATGGCCTTAATACTTGGAAAAGAATACTGTAAGGTGGACTCGAACGGTCGTTTCAAGTTCCCAATTGCCTTGAAGAGGCAGCTGGAGACTGACGACGGTCGTTTCGTGATACGCCGCAGTGTCTACGCCGAGTGTTTGGAGCTGTGGACTTACGCCAGTTTCAAGGAGGAAGCGGAGAAGTTGCATAGAATGCTTAACCCTTACCGCCGCGAGGACCGCGACATGCTGCGCAAACTGACGGATGGCAATATCATCGAGTTGGACACCAACGACCGACTCCTGATACCCGCCGAGCAGAAGGCAGTGGTGGCCGGTGCCAAGGAGGTGGTGCTGCAATCGACTGGCAAGTTCATAGAGCTCTGGGACCGCAAGGCCTACGACAAGATGGACAGCGAAGGCGGCGACTATGCACAGCGTGCAGAGGAGCTGCTGGGGCGTATCGATGAGTCGGTTGCAAGCAATGACAAGTGAATACCATAGACCCGTGATGCTCGCCGAGGCGGTGGATGGGCTTGATGTCCGTCCCGACGGCGTGTATGTCGACGTCACCTTCGGTGGCGGCGGCCATTCGCGTGCCATCATGGAGCGTCTGGGGCCCGAGGGCCACTTGGTTGCTTTCGACCAGGACGAGGATGCCGCCAAGCGTGTGGAGAGCGGCGAGTGGAAGGCCGGGGGCGAGGCGCGCTTCACGTTCATAGGCGAGAATTTCCGCTACCTGAAGAGTTACCTGCGGCTGCACGGTGTGCGCCGCATCGACGGCCTGCTGGCCGACCTGGGGGTGAGCAGCCACCAGTTCGACGTGGCCGAGCGCGGATTCTCCACCCGCTTCGAGGGCGAGCTGGACCTGCGCATGGACCGTCGCGGCACCACCACGGCGCGCGACATCGTGAACAGCGCCGACGACGCGGAGCTGACCCGCATCTTGCGCCTCTACGGCGAGCTGCCCAATGCGCGCCAGATGGCCAAGGCCATCGTCAAAGCCCGCAGCGAGCGCGAGATAGCCACCACCACGGACCTGCGCGAGGCTGTGAGCCGCCATCTGCCGCGCGGCATGGAGAACAAATACCTTGCCATGCTTTTCCAGGCGCTGCGCATAGAGGTGAACGGCGAGCTGGAGGCGCTGCGCGAGATGCTGGTGCAGGCCGCCGAGGTGCTGCAGCCCGGCGGACGCCTGGCGGTCATCAGTTACCACTCGCTCGAGGACCGGCTGGTGAAGAACTTCATGCGCAGCGGCAACTTCGAGGGTGTGGTGGAGAAGGATTTTTATGGCAACCCGCTGACGCCGATGCGCCAGGTGCTGAGCACCGCGGCCACGCCGGCCGAGGTTGCGGCTAACAGCCGTGCACGCAGCGCGAGGCTCCGGGTGGCCGAGAAACTGGAAACAAAGAATCAGTAATGGGTAATAAGTTCAGAGAGAAACCGGCTGCCGAAGAGCCGAAGGTGAAGGTCGAGGAGCCCGTCGTCGAGACGCCGGCCCCCGAGCCCGCCGCCGCCGAGGCCCCTGTGCTCCGCAAGGGCGGGCGCGCCGACAGGGCGGCGCGCGGCATCGGCCGCGTGCTGGGCGGCGACATACTGGCCGACAAGCTGCTGCTGCGCCAGATACCGCTGCTGCTGCTCTGCCTCGTCTACCTGCTGCTGATCATCGGCAACCGCTACCGCATAGAGAGCATGAGCCGCGACAAGGCGGCCACCGAGGAGCGCATCAACTACCTGCGCGAGCAGCGCATACAGATGCAGAAGCAGTACCAGCAGAGCGTGAAGATGTCGCAGATCGCCGAGGACCTGAAAGAGACCGGCGTAGGCATCACGGCCGGACCGCCGTACGAGTTGTGAGTTTTTAGTTAGGAGTTTTGAGTTGTATTTATATAGAATAGAATAGATAATTGAAAGAACAGGAACATAATAATAATGACAAGCGTCTGTCGCGCGGGCTCATGGTGCTGTACCTTGTGCTCACCGTCGGTGTGGGGTTGGCCATCACGCTGGCTATATTCAACATACAGGTGGTGCATGGCGACGAGTGGCGCGCCCTTGGCGAGCGCCGCGAGGCCGGCTTGCGCAGCGACCCCGCGCGTCGCGGCAACATATACTCCAGCGACGGCAAGATACTGGCCACCACGGTGACAGAGTGCGACCTGTATCTCGACCTGTACAACGCCATAGAGCTCGACGAGCGAGGCAACACGAAATACGACAAGCAGGGCAGACCCGTGGAGACGGGCCCTGTGACGGACAGCAGCTTCAACCGCTACCTCGACACCCTGTGTGTCATGCTCGCCGACGCCATGCCCGGCCGCGAGGCCTCCTACTACCGCGAACGCATAGCTGTGGAGCGCTGCAAGGAGCGTCCGCGCCGCTGTTTCCTGGTGCAGAGGGATGTGCCTTATTCCGTGTGGCTTCAGATCACGCGTCTGCCCGGTTGGAGCCGCGGCGTCGTGCGCCAGGTCGACGGCGAGAGTGTGGTGCACCAGGTGCGTGCCCACATATACGGCAACATGGCCGGCAACACCATAGGTTTCCGCAACCGCAAGGAGAGCGGTTCGTATACGGGGCTGGAGGGCTACTATGACAGCATCCTGCGCGGCCAGGACGGCCTGCTCAACTGCCGCCGCCTGACCAAGGGCATCTGGCTGCCCGACGAGCCGCGCGCCAAGAAGGCTGTGGCCCAGCGCACCGACACGTCGGCGATAGACACCATAGTGTTGCAGCGCCGTGTGGACGGCCGCAGCATCGTGTCGACCATAGACACCCGCTACCAGGATATCGCCGAAGCGTCGCTGCGCAAGGCCCTCAATATGTACGGCGGCACGGCGGGCTGCGCCATGCTCATGGAGATGAGCACCGGCTATATGCTGGCCTGTGTGAACCTGGCCGTAGACACGGCGGCGCACGAATACATGGAGCTGCGTGACCGCAACATCGCCGTGAGCGACGTCTATGAGCCGGGCTCCACCTTCAAGACCGTCATACTCTCCGCCATGCTCGACGACCCCGACGTGAAGATAGACACCACCATGCGGCTGCCTGCCCGCTACAAGAACTTCGGGGGCAAGTATGGCGAGATCAAGGACGACCACGGCGGATGGGACTCGCTGACCCTGAAACAGGTGATAGAGCAGTCGTCGAATGTCGGTATGAGTGAGCTGGGCTGGATGTACTACAACAACCGCCGCGACACCCTGCGCGCCATGGTGGAGAAGATGTTCCCCTACGGCAAGATGAACCCCGACGTGGTGGCTCCCGAGTACAAGACCTACGTCAACAACCTCAACGCCTCGAACCGCGACTTCCTCAACTTCTGCTATGGCTACTCCACGCGTGTGTCGGCCCTGCAGCTGATAACCTTCTACAACGCCCTCGGCGCCGGCGGCCGCATGGTGAAGCCTCTCTTCTGCCGTGCCGTCATCGACAACGACGGAAGCCGTCGCGAGATAAAGCCCGTGGTGCTCAACGAGCGCATGTGCGGCAAGCGCACGGCGGCCCTGATGCACGACATGCTGGAGGGCGTCGTGGAGAACGGCACCGGCAACAATATCAAGAACACCACCTACGGCATCGCGGGCAAGACGGGCACGGCAGTGCACAGCTACTCCAACATGCGGCGCTACAATGCTTCGTTTGCGGGCTTCTTCCCGTCGGAGAACCCGCGTTACACCTGCCTGGTGATGCTGGAGAACATACCCGTCTACGGCCGTCAGGCCGCTGTGGTCTTCAAGACCATCAGCGACTGTGTGGTGGCTGTCGACAAGAGCCTGAGCGACGGGGCCGTGAAGAGTGTGTGGCCGCGCTTGGAGGAAGACAGCGCCATGGCGCAGCAGTGCCCGACGCTAACCAAGGGTCGCGCCGACGACATCAGGGACCTGTACAAGCGCTTCAGGATACCCTTTGTGTGCGACGACAGCGTGGGCACCTGGGTGGCCTACAGCGGTGGCGACACCCTGCCGGGGCGCTATGTGGCCTATGAGCCTGCCAGCGGACGTATGCCCAACTGCTACGGCATGACCGCCAAAGACGCCATAGCGCTGCTGCACGAGCAGGGCTACAAGGTCAAGGTGAACGGCTACGGCAAGGTGCGCTCGCAGAGCCCCAAGGCCAGCCAGGCCGCCAAGAAAGGAACGACAGTGGTGCTGGATTTGAAATAGACAAGACAGAAAAGACAGATATAATAAATGGTATTAAAGGATATAATAAAAGGGATCGAGGCCGAGGTGCACGGCGCGGCGACGGTGGATGTCAAGGACATTCAGTTTGACTCGCGCAAGGTGGCTGCCGGCACCCTCTTCGTGGCGCAGCGCGGCACCAAGGTCGACGGCCACACGTATATAGCCGGTGCTGTGGAGAAGGGCGCTGTGGCTGTGGTGTGCGAGGAGTTGCCGGAGAGCATGGCCGACGGCGTGGCCTATGTGAAGGTCGACGACAGCAGCAAGGCGTTGGGCCTGATGGCTGCCAACTGGTACGGACACCCGTCGGAGAAGCTTACGCTCGTCGGCATCACAGGCACCAACGGCAAGACCACCACGGTGACCCTGCTGCACAGGATGTTCCGCCAGCTGGGCTACCATGTGGGTCTGGTCTCGACGATAGTGAACAAGATTGACGAGGAAGAGATAGCCACAGGGCATACCACCCCCGACGCGCTGGAGCTCAACCAGCTGCTGCGCCGCATGGTGGATGCCGGCTGCAAGTACGCCTTCATGGAGGTCAGCAGTCATGCTGTGGTTCAGCAGCGCATTGCCGGTGTGCGTTTCGCCGGCGCCATCTTCAGCAATATCACACACGACCATCTTGACTTCCACAAGACCATGGCCAACTATATAGCCGCCAAAAAAGGGTTCTTCGACGGTCTCGACAAGGAGGCGTGGGCGTTGGTGAATGTGGACGACAAGAACGGGCGCGTCATGGTGCAGAACACAAAAGCGAGTGTGCATACCTACGCCTTGCAGCACGACGCCGACATAGTGTGCAAGATAATTGAGAATACCTTTGAAGGCATGCACCTGCAGATCGACGGCAAAGAGATGTGGTGCCGCCTTGTGGGGCGTTTCAACGCCTACAACCTGCTGGCGATATACGGAGCCGCCGTGCTGTGCGGTGTCGACAAGGACGAGGCTCTGCGCATACTGAGTTCGCTGGAGGCTGCTCCGGGGCGTTTCCAGTATGTCAACGGGCGTGGCATCACAGGTATTGTGGATTATGCCCACACGCCTGACGCCTTGCAGAATGTGATATCGACGATTGACGGTATACGTCGCAAGACTCAGCAGCTTATCACCGTGGTGGGCTGTGGCGGCGACCGAGACCGCACCAAGCGGCCCGAGATGGCCAAGATCGCCGCCGAGGGAAGCGACAAGGTGGTGCTCACCAGCGACAACCCGCGCACCGAGAACCCCGACACCATCCTCGACGAGATGGAGGCCGGCCTCACGCCGCAGCAGCTGTCCCGCGTGGTGCGTATCACCGACCGCCGCCAGGCTATCCGCACGGCGTGCATGATGGCCAAAGAAGGAGACATTGTGCTGGTGGCTGGCAAGGGGCACGAGACCTACCAGGAGGTGAACGGAGTGAGACACCACTTCGACGACGTGGAAGAGGTGGGCAGAGAACTGGGGATGATAAAAAACCAAAAATAAGGAATATGCTATACTATTTATTCGATTGGTTGGACAGAGCTTTTGATTTTCCGGGAGCAGGTGTGTTCCAATACATCTCGTTCAGGGCAGCGGCGAGCATAGTCACATCGCTGCTCATCATGCTTGTGCTTGGCAAGCCTTTCATCAAATGGATGAAGAACAAGCTTGGGATAATGGACGAGGTGCGCACTGAGCTCGGCCTTGAGGGAGCGGTGCAGAAGGCCAAGACCCCCACGATGGGCGGGTTGTTGATACTCACCGCCATAATAGTGCCGACACTGCTTTTTGCCAAGCTGGATAACATATATGTGCTTATCATGATAGGCACCACGTTGTGGATGGGCATGGTGGGATTCCTGGACGACTATCTGAAGAAGACCCGGGGCAAGGCTGGTCTGCCAGGTCGCTACAAGGTCATAGGGCAGGTGCTGCTCGGTCTCGCCGTGGGTTTGCTCATAACCTTCCACCCGGACATCAAAGAACCCCTGAAGACCACGATACCTTTTGTCAAGAACAACGAGTTTGACTATACGTGGCTGGTGTCGTGGATGGGCGACTGGGCTGTTGACTATGCGTGGATAATATATGTGGTCATAGTTATCTTCATCGTCACTGCTGTCAGCAATGCGTCGAACCTCACCGACGGTCTGGACGGCATAGCTACCGGTGTGGCTGCCGTCAACGGCGGTGCACTGGCAATACTGGCATGGGTCAGCGGCAACGTCATTATGTCGTCCTACCTGAATATCGTCTACCTGCCCAACATCGGAGAACTGGCGGTCTTCAGTACAGCCTTCGTAGGTGCCACGCTTGGATTCCTATGGTTCAACACACACCCGGCGGAGATATTCATGGGAGACACAGGTTCGCTGGCCATTGGTGGTATCATAGCAGTCTTCGCCGTGCTCATACGCAAGGAGCTTTTGCTGCCGGTACTCTGCGGCATCTATCTTGTCGAGGATCTGTCGGTGATAATACAGACCACTGCCTGCAAACGTTACCGCCGGAAGCACAAATTGCCCGCAGGGGTTCCTGTGCCGGTGGAGAAGAGGCCGCTGCTTATGTCGCCGCTGCACCATCACTTCCAGAAGAAGGGCATGGCCGAAGAGAAGGTGGTTATGCGCTTCGTCATCATCGCCATATTGCTGGCTATTTTCACATTGTCAACACTGAAACTGAGATAAAATGACTATAGAGACACTTGCCAAACAGGGTGTAGCACATACTGGCCTTGCCGGTATAGACACCTCACGTCTTAAAGCCATGCGCAATGCGTCGTTGCGTGCCTGCTTCAACCGGATAGAAGATACTCGCTACAGACTTGAGTTTGTAGGCCGTATACTCGGCAGAGAGTACATAAACGATGCCGGTGCACGTACGGTAAATGCCACGTGGTATGCGTTGGAGACCCTGCAGGGTGGCATAATATGGATAGTCTCCGGCACAGAGGTAGACACCGACTACAGCAAGCTTGTGCCTGCCGCACTGCGCAAGGTCAGGATGATGCTTGTGTTGGGCCCGGCCGAACAGCTGAAAAGCACCTTTGCCGGTGTTGTGCCGAGCATTGTGGAATGCCAGTCGATTACGGATGCACTTCATAAAGCCTATCTGTATGATGCCACAGATGTGAAAGTGTTGTTCTCGCCGGCATGCAACGACGGTACGCCCACCAATGCGCTTGGCGAGGCTTTCCGCAACGAGGTTAATGAATTGTAAGACTGCATAGATATGAAGATGGCACGAATATTCAAGGGCGACAAGACAATCTGGGTGGTGTTTTTCCTGCTCAGTATTGTGTCGTTGCTGGCAGTTTACAGCTCCATAGGACTGTATGCCTACACGGCGTTCGCCAGCAAATCGCCGACGTCGCTGTTTCTGCGCCATCTGCTTATAGTTGTGGTGACTTATGTCGTTGTGGCACTAATGTCGCATGTCAACTACCGATACTTCTCGCGTTTTGCCGTGCTCGGCTACTGGGCGGCGATAGTGTTGCTCGTGATAATGCTGGCCCTGAACCAAGGCCGCTGGGTGCGCATACCTGTTATCGGCCAGTTCCAGCCGTCGGAGATTGCCAAGGTTGTGCTGATAATCTTTGTGGCAAGACTTCTCGCCCTGAAGAAAGAACATGTCGGAGAGCTTGGGACTTTCCTGATGCTGCTGATATACATAGCAGCTGTCGCCATACTGGTGTTGCCTGAGAATTTCTCTACGGCGGCGTTGATATTCCTGTCGGCGTATCTTGTGATGTATTTTGGCGGAGTGAACAAGAAATACTGGTGGCGTCTGTTCCTGGTTGGAATGGTGGCTGTCGTCGCTTTCCTTGCAATAAGTTATTACAAGTATGAGAAGTCGATGCTCAGCACTGGGTCGGAGTCAGAGATGGTCATTGAACGCCAGGAGACATGGGGCCACAGGGTGTACTCGTGGATTAATCCGCAACCCAACGAGCTGACTCAGGAGAATATGTCGAGGATGGCGATAGCGCGAGGCGGCATAGCCCGTTTCGGGGTAGGCACCACCGTGCATGCGCGATTGATGACGCAGGCTCATAATGACTTTATTTATGCCATCATAATAGAAGAGTCTGGAATGGTAGGAGGTTTGTTTGTCTTTGCCCTGTATAGCGTCTTCTTCTTCCGTTGCATACGTGTTGCACGGAGGTGCAAAGGTCCGTTCGGGGCTCTCACTGTTGCCGGCCTTGGTACCATGATATACCTGCAAGCGTTGGTGAATATGAGTGTGGCGGTAGGAGTGCTGCCGGTTACAGGCCAGACGTTGCCGTTTATCAGCTATGGTGGTACGGCGTACCTGTTCCTTGGTTGTGCATTGGGTGTGATTCAGTCTGTTGCCGCCGATGTCTATGCGCACGAAAAGACCGGCGACGAACCGCTGCCAGATGTGGGACCGGAAATGATCGAGGCAACAGAACCAGCAAATGAAAAGAAATAGAGAAATAGATATATGAAAGCAATAATCAGTGGAGGAGGAAGCGGTGGACATATATTCCCCGCAGTAGCAATTGCCGGAGCTCTTAAGCGTCGCCATCCGGACGTCGATATACTGTTCATCGGCGCTGAAGGGCGTATGGAGATGGAAAAGGTTCCAGCTGCCGGCTATAAGATTGAGGGTCTGCCGATAGCTGGGCTGCAGCGCAAGTTGACGCTGGAGAATATCGTCAAAAACCTGCAGTTGCCATTCAAAATGCTCAAGAGCCGCAGAAAGGTGAAAGACATTCTCAGGAGCTTTGCCCCAGATATTGTTGTCGGTGTCGGTGGCTTTGCCAGTGAACCCACTCTTAAGGCCGCCGCTGACATGGGTTACCCCACTCTGCTGCAGGAACAGAACTCGTATGCTGGGTTGACCAATAAGATGCTCGCACGCAATGCCAAGAAGATATGTGTGGCATACGAAGGAATGGATCGTTTTTTCCCAAAGGACAAGATAATCTTCACCGGCAATCCCGTAAGGGGAGACATAGAGCAGATGAATGCGACCCGCGAAGAAGGCTGTGAGATGTTCGGTCTCAATCCAGAGGGAAGGGTGTTGCTTTCTGTTGGCGGCAGTCTTGGTGCTAGAAGCATCAATCAGATGATAATAAGCCACCTTCACTTTTTCAAGGAAAACCGTATTCAGCTTGTGTGGCAGACGGGGCGTTGGATGTATGAAGAAGCGGTGTCTGCGGTGAAGAGAGCCAATGTCGAGGACTGGGTAAAAGTCCATCAGTTCATAAGCCGTATGGATATGGCTTATGCTGCTGCCGATGTTGTCATCTCCCGAGCCGGAGCCATTGCCATCTCTGAGCTGTGTATTGTTGGGAAGCCTGTGGTGTTGATACCGTCGCCCAATGTCGCAGAAGACCATCAGACAAAGAATGCCTTGGCCTTGGTTGACAGGGGAGCTGCCGTCATGGTGCGTGATGCGGAGTGTGATGCGTTGTGCTTGCCGCAAGTGCAGGAACTTTTTGAGAATGCCGCGCATCGGGAGGCTATGAGTGTGGCGATAAAGAAAATGGCAGTATGTGGAGCTGCCGACAAGATTGTTGACCAGATAGACAAGATAGTGGGATGAACTACTACTTTTTAGGCATAGGAGGCATAGGCATGAGTGCGCTGGCACGCTTCTTCAAACAGAGGGGCGATAATGTCAGCGGCTATGACCGTACGCAGTCACCGCTTACCGAGGAATTGGAGAAAGAGGGAATAGGTGTCCATTATTGTGACGACCCGACCCTCATACCTGATGATATTGACCTGGTTATATATACTCCTGCAATTCCGCAAGATCTGCAAGAGTTTGTCGTGCTGCAAGAGCGTGGCGTGAAGATGGAGAAACGTTCTCATGTTCTTGGTGAATTGACGAGAGGTAAGAAATGTATAGCTGTTGCTGGCAGTCATGGCAAAACAACCACGAGTACGCTTATTGCGCATTTGTTGAGCCATACAGACATCGGTTGTAGTGCTTTCCTTGGCGGCATCAGCAAGAACTTCGACAGCAATCTCCATGTGGATAAAAAGAGCGAGTATGTCGTTGTCGAGGCTGATGAGTACGACCGTTCGTTCCTGCAGTTGCATCCGCATTATGCCGTAATAACAGCCACAGACCCTGATCATCTGGATATATATGGCACACATGAGGCAATGCTTGAGGCATACGCCCAGTTTGCCAATCAAGCCGATGCTGATGGTAAGTTGTTCCTTAAGCAGGGTATTTTTACTACATCCGATGGTGAATTGTTTGGGCACCATCATGACCACGACGAGCATGAAGAACATGACGAGCATGCCCATGAGGGCTTTGACTTCATAGAAAGGCCATATGCAACCTATACCGCGCACGGTGTTGATGCCGACTACTATGCGATAAATGTGCGTGCTTATAATGGTAACATATTCTTTGACATGCGTACACCTGAAGGTGTGATGTATGACTTGGAGCTTGACGGCACAGCGCTGTTTAATGTGGAGAATGCCGTAGCGGCTTCAGCCGTGGCTTTGAGTTGCGGTGTCGACCAGTACCAGCTTCGTAGTGGACTGAAGAGTTTTGCCGGAGTGCGTCGGCGTTTTGATTATCGTATCAAGGAGAAAAACCTTGTATATATTGACGACTATGCCCACCACCCTCAAGAGATTGCATCTACCATTGAGTCGGTGCGGTTCCTGTATCCCGGCAAGCGAGTTGTGGGAATATTCCAGCCGCACTTGTACAGTCGAACGCGTGATTTCGCCGATGAATTTGCTTCCGTGTTGCAGAGTCTTGACGAGATAATCATGATGCCCATCTATCCGGCGCGCGAGAAGCCCATTCTGGGAGTGACATCAAGCATGGTGCTGCGAAAGATGGACAGCATGTCGAAGTACCTGTGTACCGCCGACCAGGTGTTGGAATTGGTACCGGCCCTGTGCCCCGATATTGTGCTTTCGCTCGGAGCCGGTGATATCGACCGCCTTGTGCCGCGTCTTGAAGAAACGTTAAGAGAACAGATGTTGTAAACCAAAGACTGCAATAATCTTAAAAACAGAATAAAGTGATAAAAAGACCGTATAGAATAATGCTCATACTTCTTGGCGCCATTGTGTTGGCGGTATTGGTCGTTGTGGCCAATATCAGTCGCTCAAACCGCCAGGTGCAGGGTATTGAGGTGAACATACGTTACGGTCATGCGCCTGTGCTTGTCGCAGAGCAAACAGTCGTGGACAGTATTATGGCGGAAGTTCCCACACTTTATGCCATGCTGGTCAAGGATGTCGACCGCGGTGCTGTTGCCGAGGCGGCCTCGCACGTGCCATACCTTAAGGATGTCTCTGCGTCGTTGAGTGTCAGCGGCAAGGTTGTTGTCAGGGCCACGCAGCGTCAGCCGATAGCACGACTCTTCTACGGGGGCAGGGAATTGTATTTCGATTCTGACGGTGGCATTATGCCTGTAGGAACTGTTGGTGACTGCGACGTGCTTGTTGCCGGCGGCGACTTTGTAGAACCGCTTCGTGTTGACAGCCTCAACAGCCAAATGCAGTCGCTCTTGGTGCTTGCCAAGTTTCTTGACAGAGAGCGTAAGTATCGCGGTTTGATTGATCAGATATACATCCAGCGAGACGGAGACGTTATGATGGTTCCGAAGATAGGCGACCATGTCATAGAGCTTGGTGCTGTAGACGAGTTAGAGAGCAAGTTCTCAAACCTTGTGACATTCTATGAAAAGGGGATGCCGAGGGCTGGGTGGAACACGTATGTCAAGATCAGCCTTAAGTTCAAGGATCAAGTTGTTTGCACGAAAGAAAAGAAATAAACAAATAATAACAGATACTATGGCAAATGAAATTATTGTAAGCCTCGACATTGGCACCACAAAGATAGCCTGCTTTGTTGGTATGAGAGGCGAAAATGGCAAGGTGAAGATTCTTGGCTTTGGCAAGACGGAGTCGATTGGTGTGGAGCATGGTGTTGTGAGAGGTATCACACAGACTGCTGAATCTATTACCAAAGCTGTCAATGAAGCTGCCGATCAGGCTAATGTAGATATTGACGAAGTGTGGGTTGGCATTGCCGGCCAGCATATCAAGTCGAATCCCAGTCATGGCAGCATCATGATACCGCCAGACCATACTCTCATTGAGCAGGAAGATGTAGAGCGCCTTATTGCCGAGCAGTATAACATACAGCTGCCCCCTGGCGAGGAGATAATACATGTCTTCCCGCAGCAGTATATTGTTGACCGTGAGCCCCTGAGTCGGGACATACCCCCTGTTGGCGTGGCTGGCAAGAGCCTCGAGGCCGACTTCCATATGGTCACCGCCAATGTGCAGAATCTGCAATATATCAAATATGCTGTTGAGCATGCAGGGCTCAAGATAAAAGGTGTCGTCCTTGAACCGATAGCCTCTGCCAAGGCTGTCCTTGACGACAGTGACCGGGATGCCGGTGTCGCCATGGTAGACATAGGAGGTGGTACTACGGATATTGCCGTCTTCCATGATGGCATCATCCGCCACACTTCCGTGCTGCCTCTTGCCGGCAATGCCATCACCAATGATATTCGCGAGGGGTGCAATATATTGAAGAAGCAGGCAGAGAGTCTCAAGGTCAAGTTTGGTTCCTGTTTGGTGCAAGCTGTGTCCGAGAATGATGTCATCTCCATTCCCGGCATTCGCAGCCAGGCGCCGCGTGAGATATATGTGAAGACGCTTGCCGGCATCATCCATGCCCGTGCCAAGATGATTATGGAGCAGGTAGACTATGAGATAAAGCTCTCCGGATATCACAAGAAGCTCATCGCCGGTGTCGTCCTTACTGGTGGCGGTGCGCAACTGAAGAACATCAAGGAGCTGTGTGAACTCATGACAACAACAGACACCCGTATCGGAATTCCCAACGAGCACCTCGACCCTGAAAGTGTCTCATATGCAGACCTGGCACATCCGATGTATGCCACGGGCATCGGTTTGGTCCTTTATGGCCTTGAGAAGACCGAGAATCCTCATCAGGAGACGGAGGAAGAAGACGCGCAGGACAATGGCCGTATAGACATTTTTGCCGACATGAATGCTGAGGCAGCCGTTGAGACCGAATCCAAGCCAGAGGAAAAGAGCAAGGAAAAGAAAGGTAAAGGGCGTGGTTTCGACAAGATTCTTGGCAGCTTCTTGGATAACATGTTCAAGGAGACGATAGACGAGTAGAAAAGATATTGTGCATAGATTGTTGAAAACTAATATGTAGGGCTGCTCTTTGGACGCGTAATTATTAGTAATTTTACAATGCCAATATAACTGGCTAAAATCAAATAACGACATCTTTATCAATAAGATAGAAATAAACAAGCACATGGAAGAAAACGTAAATTCTGCATTGTTCACTTTTGATTCACCCAAGGGTCAGTCGTCCTACATCAAGGTTATCGGTGTTGGTGGCGGCGGTGGCAATGCGGTGAACCACATGTTCGACAAAGGCATCGAGGGTGTGGACTTCATCGTTTGCAACACGGATATGAAGGCTCTTAATGCGAGTCCTGTTCCCAACAAGATACCTCTTGGAGATCTTGGTCTCGGCGCCGGTAACAAGCCCGAGCGGGCACGCAAGGCCGCCATGGACAAGGCTGATGAGATCCGGGAGGCGATCTCGCACAACACGCAGATGCTTTTCATCACCGCCGGTATGGGTGGTGGCACAGGCACTGGTGCGGCACCTGTCATTGCCGAAATCGCAAAGAGCATAGACCTCGACAACGATGAAAACAAGAAAATCCTTGTTGTCGCCATTGTCACCAAGCCTTTCAGTTTTGAGGGCAAGCGTCGCCTTGAACAGGCTGAGGCTGGCATAGAGGAACTCCGCAAGCATGTGGACTCCATCATCGTCATCAACAACGACAAATTGCGCTCCTTTGGCAACATGCGCATCTCCGAAGCATTTGGCCTGGCCGACGATGTATTGCTCACGGCTGCCAAGGGCATAGCGGAGATCATCACCAAGAACGCCTATATCATCGTCGACTTCCAGGATGTCAACACCGTCATGGAGCACAGCGGCACTGCCCTTATGGGTACAGGCAGTGGCCGTGGCGAGAACCGCGCCATTGACGCCATCACGGCTGCAACAACGTCGGTCCTGCTTGACGACAGCGACATCAGCGGCGCCAAGAACGTCCTTCTCTATTTCTCCTACTCCTCCGAGCATGAGCTCACTATGGACGAGCAGGCCGAGATTACGGACTATATCCTCGACCGTACCAATGGCACGGCCGACTTTATATGGGGTGCCGGTACCGACGAGAGCCTTGGTGACGAACTCAAGGTTATCCTCATCGCCACGGGGTTTGAGAAAGCTTCCAAGGCTGAGCCTGAGAAGCTCGTCCTTGTCGACGAGCCGTCGGATGCCGCTCCTGCCAAGCCTGCTCCTGCCAAGCCCGACGAGGATGGCATGTATGTCCGCAAAGCCGCAGAGCCGGCGGTGTCTGCTGAGGTAGAGCAGGCCCCCGTCGCTGAGGAGAAGCCCAAGGCTGAGAAGAACATCGTAGGCGTTTTGGTGGATGACGATGTCGTTGCAGAACCCAAACGTGAGGTGCGGTCTGCACGTGCCGAAATGCCCGAGTTCATCACCGAGGCCGATGTTATGGTTGAGGACATACAGCTTGTGCAGCCTGCCGCCACGCGTCAGGCCCCCGTTGCCAAGCCTGAGGCCGTCCAGACCCCTGCTCCTGAACCTGTCTTCGAGCCTAAGCACGACGACGTCTTCACCTCGGCTTTCAAGAACGACAACGATGTCACCACTGCTGGCGACCGCATCCGCCGCATCCACGAGCTTTTGCGCAGCAATCCCAATGGCGCCGATCTCGTGCAGCAGATGAGCACGAGCCAGATTTCTGGCGACGAACTCTTCGAGGGCGCCCATTCGGCCACTCGCGAGGCCTCTGCCTACACCATGCGCGCTGATGGCACTATGACCAAGAACACCTTCCTCTACGGCAACCAACCTGATTGATGAACAAGAAACTCATTGGCACGCTGTGCGCTGTGGGTGCCGCAGTATGCTATGGCACCAATCCGCTGGGAGCCTTGAACCTATACGCCGAGGGCATGAATACGCCCTCGGTTCTTTTCTATCGTTTCGGCCTTGCGTGGCTCATTGTTGCCGTCGTCATGCTCTTCCGTCGGGAGAGCCTTAAGGTCGACCGGCGCGAGTTCTTGACGCTCACCGCCCTCGGCGTCCTCTTCATCTTCTCTTCGCTCACTCTTTACCTGAGTTTCCATCTCATGCCTGCCGGTGTTGCATCCACCATTCTCTTCACCTACCCGGTGATGACGGCCGCCATCATGGCAGTCTTCTTCCGCGAGCGAATACGCACGGGCACAATCATGAGCATCCTCCTTAGTTTTGTGGGCGTCCTGCTTCTCTATTGGAGCGACGGCAGCGGCACCTTGCACATCGGTGGCGTGGCTCTGGTGCTTGTCTCGGCGCTGACCTATGCGCTGTATATCATTGTCGTTGACAAGTCGCCATTGGCCATGTCGTCCTTCAAGATTAATTTCTACGTCCTCTTCTACTGTGCCGCCGGCATGGCGTTGTTCGCTCTGCTGAGCGGCCAGCCGCTGCAGCTGCCGCCCACGCCGCGCGCCTGGCTCTGGGTGTCATGGCTCGCCGTGGTGCCAGCCATCATGGCGTTGGTGATGATGGTGTATGCCGCCAAGTATATAGGCTCCACGCCTACAGCCATCCTCGGCGCGCTGGAGCCCACTACGGCGGTGCTCATTGGCGTTTTGGTCTTTGCGGAGCCGTTCACCCTGCGCCTCCTCTGCGGCATAGCGCTCATCCTTGCCGCCGTGACCATTGTTGTCCTTGGCAAAAACCGCTCGCACAGCGTCTCTGCATAATAATCGAGCCCGTTTCACGTTATTATCTGTGTTATGAATATCGCGGCATTGGTATCCGGGGGCGTGGACAGCTCCGTGGTGGTGCACCTGCTCAAGGAGCAGGGCTACACGCCTGACATCTTCTACATCCGCATCGGCATGGAGGATGAGGAGGGCTATATCGACTGTCCGGCGGAGGAAGACATAGAGATCACGCAGTGGATAGCCAGGAAATACGGCTGCCGCTTCGAGGAGGTGAACCTGCACAAAGAGTACTGGGACAACGTGGTGAGCTACACCATAGAGAGCGTGCGCAAGGGCTTGACGCCTAACCCCGACGTGATGTGCAACAAACTCATCAAGTTCGGCGCCTTCGACGACCGCCGTGGCCACGCCTACGACCGCATAGCCACAGGCCATTACGCCACTACGGCCATCGTCGACGGCCGCTCCTTCCTCGCCACCGCCAAAGACCCTGTGAAGGACCAGACGGACTTCCTGTCGCAGCTAAGCTACAGGCAGATACAGAAGCTTATGTTCCCCATCGGCCACCTCATGAAGAGCGACGTGCGCGCCATAGCCCACGAGGCCGGCTTGCCCAGCGCTGACAGGAAGGACAGCCAGGGCATCTGCTTCCTTGGCAAGATCAACTACAACGACTTCATAAAGCGCTACCTCGGCGAGCGCGAGGGCGAGATTGTGGAGCTGGAGAGCGGCAGGGTGCTGGGCACCCACAAAGGCTACTGGTTCCACACCATAGGGCAGCGCAAAGGCCTCTACCTCAGCGGTGGCCCCTGGTTCGTCGTGCGCAAGGACATAGAGAACAACGTGCTGTATGTGAGCCAGGGCTACGACCCGCGCGAGCAGTACGGCGACCGCATCACCCTCATGGGCTTCCATCCGCTGGCACCCGTTGAGTTGCCGCTGCCCATGGAGGTGAAGTTCAAGATACGCCACACGCCTGAGTTCCATCCCGGACGCCTCGTGCCGCTGCCCGACGGCCTCGTGCAGATAGAGAGCGGCGAGCTGATACAGGGCATCGCCGCGGGCCAGTATGCCACCATCTACGATGCCGACGCCCACTTGGTCATCGCCTCAGGAATGATAGTTTAGCCTATGCAGTTATTCTACAGTAAAGACATTGCCCTCGGCGGCATCTGCACCCTCGACGCCGAGGAGAGCCGCCATGCCGTGCGCGTGCTGCGTCTGCGCGCGGGCGACCCCCTCAACATCACCGACGGGCAGGGGCACCTCTACCGTTGTCGCGTGCTCCAGGCCGACGACCGCGCCTGCGCCGTGGAGCCGGAAGAGGCTCTGCGCACCACGCAATCACCGCTCCCCGCGCTCCATCTTGCCGTGGCGCCCACGAAGAACCCGTCGCGCATGGAGTGGCTCGTGGAGAAGGCCGTGGAGGTGGGGGTGGGGGAGGTCACCCTCCTGGAGTGCGACCACAGCGAGCGCACCTTCCTCAAGACCGAGCGTCTGGAGCGCATAGCCCTCAGCGCCATGAAGCAGAGCCTCCACGTCATACTCCCCGAAATCCACCCCGCCGTCCTCCTCCGCGACTGGCTTTCCTCGTTCCGCTTTGCAAATCCCACGCAAAAGTTCATCGCCCACTGCGAGGCCGGGCAGCCGCGCACGCCGCTGGGCGCCGCCCTGCAGGGCGGGCGCGACGCCGTGGTGCTGATAGGCCCGGAGGGCGACTTCTCGGCTGAGGAGATATCGCTGGCACAGGAGCAGGGCTTCCAGCCCGTGAGCCTCGGCCCCAGCCGTCTGCGCACCGAGACGGCGGCACTCTACGTTTGTTGCGCTTTCAACCTTGTCAACGACCGAAGCTTATGAAAAAGACTGTCCTATTTCTCATTTTTCATTTTTCATTTTTCATTTTGACAGCCCAGCCGCAGATAGCCCTGCTGAAGTACGGCGGCGGTGGCGACTGGTATGCCAACCCCACCTCGCTGCCCAACCTCATAGCCTTCTGCAACGCCGACCAGCAGATGGGGCTCAACCCCGAGCCTGCCACCGTCGACGTGGGCAGCGCGGAGCTCTTCAACTACCCCTTCGTGCACATGACGGGCCACGGCAACGTTGTCTTCAGCGACGCCGAGGCGCAGAACCTGCGCAACTACCTCATCGGCGGCGGTTTCCTGCACATCGACGACAACTACGGCCTGCGCGAGTTCATAGTGCCGCAGATGAAGAAAGTCTTTCCTGAGCTGGAGTTCGTGGAGCTGCCCTTCACGCACCCCATCTACCACCAGAAGTATCAGTTCCCCAACGGCCTGCCCAAGATCCACGAGCACGACAACCTGCCGCCCAAGGGCTACGGCCTCATCTGGGAGGGGCGTCTGGTGTGCTTCTTCACGTGGGAGTGCGACCTTGGCGACGGCTGGGAGGACCAGGACGTGCACAACGACAGCCCTGCCACGCGCCAGAAAGCCCTCCGCATGGGGAGCAACATAGTGCGTTACGCGTTCGGGGAGTAGTCCGCCAGCCAGTCGGCCCCGCGCGGGGCGTCGTCCCAGCCGTCGGTGTCTATGGTCACCTCGAGGAATGTAGCCTTGCCTTCGGGGAAGAGCTCCACGCTGTCGGCCGCCGCGGGCACCAGGCAGCACTCGCCGGCATGCAGCGGCACGATGGTCTCCATGCTCTTGACCGCCGCCAGCCCCTGCACGCAGAAGTAGACGACGAAGCAGTCCACCGCTTCGAGGTTCTTGCGCATGGGGGTGTCGAGCGGCATGATGTTGGTTGTGAAATGTTCGCAGCGGGCCACCGTGGTGGTCTCGTTGGTGCGGGCGTCGTAGCGCGTGTTGGCGTGGCCGCTGACGCCGCCGAAGTCTATGGCCTCCATGGCCTCTGCGGTGTGCAGCTGCCGTTTGCGGCCGTCGGCGTCGACGCGGTCGTAGTCGTAGATGCGGTAGGTGCAGTCCGAGGTCTGCTGTATCTCGGCCACCATGAGTCCGGCGCCGAGGGCGTGGACGCGGCCGGCGGGGATGAAGAAGACGTCGCCCGGGGCGGGCTGCTCGCTGTGCAGCAGGTCCATGAGGTGGCCTGCGCCGAGGGCTGCGGTGTACTCTTCGGGCGTGGTGTCGCGGCGGAAGCCGCTGATGAGCCGGGCGCCCTGGCTGGCCTGCATGACGTACCACATCTCCGTCTTGCCCCACGGCATGCCGCGCCGCATAGCCAGCGCGTCGTCGGGGTGCACCTGTATGGAGAGGTCGCGCGCGGCGTCGATGACCTTCAGCAGCAGCGGGAACTCGGTGCCGTAGCGGTTGAACACCTTGTCGCCCACCAGTTCACCCATGTATATCTCTATGGCCTCGTTCAGCGTGTTGTCGGCCAGGAAGCCGTTGGCGATGACGCTCTCGTGCCCCTCGACGGCCGAGAGGGCCCACAGCTCGCCGCAGTTGGGCAGCGGGTCGTAGTTGAAGCCGTAGTCTTTCAGTCGGTTGCCGCCCCAGATGACATTCTTGTAGAGCGGCAGGAATTTCAGCGGATAAATCATGTTTTCCATTAAAAACCTATCAGCGTATCAACATATCAACGTATCAACGTCTCAACCTCAATAGCTTCTCGTGGTGTGTCCGTTGGCCTTGTTGCTGCCTCTCACCTTGATGTTGGACTTCACCGTAGCCCCTTTGTTGGTCTGCTTGCGGCCGTACATCGTCTGTTCCGAGCTGCAGGCGCCGAGTGCGGCGCAACTCATGGCCACGATGGCGGCCATAAGCAGCAACGACATAGTTTTTTTTGCTCTGTATTTCATTGTTACTTATTGTTTTTCAATAACATCACTCGTCGGCGCATATTTTTCGCACACCGCAAAGATACGAAGGATTTTTGATTGTTGCAAATCGGCTGGCCAAAAAGGGAGAAAAAAGTGGTTTGATAGGGTCTACTAGCCGTCTACTAGCCGTCTAGTAGCCGTAAGTGTGCGTTAGTGGCTGGGGATTAGGTATTTAACATTGCTGGTTGCTCATATTTAATTGGTTCTCAGTATGTCAAGGGACGCTCGTTTTGGAATTCCGATGCAAAGGTACAACCAATTTTCGTGGGGTTCGGTGTTTAACGGTGTTTAGTGGTGTTTAGCGGTGGATTTCGTGCGATTATGGTGTTTATAACGGCGAATTTAACGAATTAAGCGAATTGCTACGCAGGTCAATTGCTGGCTAATTACTCGAATTGTGGTTGGCGAAATTGATGAGTCAGGTGCTGTTTTGACATAAAAACCCCCTTCAAACGGGGTGAAGGGGAGATTTTTGCGACGATGATATGTGCGCCAAGTAGGGGGGTAAAGGGTCGGAACGAGGGGGGTCTTGTCAATTTTTGGGACCTAAAAGAGCCGTTTTTTGATGTAAACTGTCATGTTAATAAGTTTGACAAAGCTGATGACGGACGTTATACGGTATTGTAATTTGTTGTTTGGCTGCCTTTTAGGAGAATTAAATGTGGTTTGATTATTACAATTACAGTTATTACAGTTTTTTTTTGAGGGGTATCTATTTCTTATTTTCACCCCTTTCTTATTTATATATATCTAATTATTAATTATTTATAAGTATTATAAAAGAGGGTTTTTGAAATTATGTGATGCCTTTTTTTTTACTGTAATAACTGTAATTGTAATAGGGTTTGTATTTGTCGCTCCCTACAAGGCATTGGTTTTTAACTTTTTGAGTTGAGGTAGCGTTACAGTTACAGTTGTTACAGTTGTTTTTTAAGGGTATCCAACTTTCCAGACTTTCATCTTTTATTATATCTATATATTTAATTATTAATTATTTATAGGAATTATAGAAAGAATTAACGAGGAAAGGGGTATCCCATTTTTTAACTGTAACAACTGTAACTGTAACGGAACAAAACCAAACATTCTCTATATCAAGGCCTTCCCCGTCTTGCGTTACGGCGTTACAGCGTTACAGTTCGAAATATTGGCACAATAAAACGCCGAGGGATTGCGTTATAGAAAATGAGATATGGATACGGGTAAGAACAGCGGTATAGCAATAGGGCATCTGGCGTGCGCGGGGGCGTATGTGATTTTCGGTATCAACGTGGTGGTGTGTCGCGACATAGCCACCGAGGGGGGGCTGGCGCCCATAGTGCTGTTCGCCATGCGGAGCCTAGTGGCTGGCGGCCTGTTCTGGCTGGTGTCGCTCTTCGGGCCGCGGGAGCGGGTGCCGTGGCGCGACCTGCTGCGGCTGGCGGGTGCCGGCATGCTGGGGCTCTTCCTGCCGCAGCTGACGTTCCTCCACGCCATAGCGCACACCACGCCGGTGGACCTGTCGGTGATGAGCACCACGACGCCGATATTCACCATGTTCGTGGCGGCCATCTTCCTCAAGGAGCCCATCACATGGAAGAAAGCCCTGGGTGTGGCGCTGAGTTTCGGCGGCATCCTGTGGCTGATACTGCAGAGCACCTTCGGCGGCAGCGGCGCGTCGGAGACGGAGCCCGTGGGCATACTCTACTGCTTCGCCAACTACATAGTCTTCGCCCTCTACCTCGGCACCTGCCGGCCGCTGATAGCGCGCTACACGGTGGTGACGAGCATGAAGTGGATGTTCCTGGCGTCGTTCCTGCTGGCGGTGCCCTTTGCATTGCCGCACCTGCCGCAGAGCGACTTCGGCGCGGTGCCGCAGTCTGTGTGGTGGGAGATAGGGTTCATGATATTCTTCTCCACCTTCGTGGCCTACTACCTCGTGCCCGTGGGGCAGAAGCGCATAAGGCCCACGCTGGTGAGCATGTACGGCTACCTGCAGCCCATCATAGCCATCGCCGTGGCCATCTGGACGGGCATGGACCGCCTGACGGTGACCAAGGTGCTGGCGGCGCTGCTGGTCTTCGCCGGCGTGTGGGTGGTCAACAAGAGCCGTGCGGCGGCACCGCCGGTTAAAAGTTAGACGTTTTTTTCGTCGGTTTAGGGAAAAAATTGTATATTTGCATTGCTCCAAATATTGTTAATTTGGGGTAATGTTTTTATATTAAATAAGTTAGATATGGCAAAGGAGATAAAATTCAGTCTGGTGTACCGCGATATGTGGCAGAGCAGTGGAAAATACCAGCCCAGAGTGGACCAGTTGGTGCGCATTGCGCCGGTGATAGTCGACATGGGGTGCTTCGACCGCATAGAGACCAACGGCGGCGCTTTTGAGCAGGTGAACCTCATGTATGGCGAGAACCCCAACAAGGCGGTGCGCGCATGGACCAAGGCCTTCAACAAGGCCGGCATACAGACGCACATGCTGGAGCGCGCGCTGAACGGCCTGCGCATGTACGGTGTGCCGAAGGATGTGCGCCGGCTGATGCCCAAGGTGAAGAAGGCGCAGGGTGTCGACATCATGCGCTCGTTCTGCGGCTTGAACGACCCGCGCAACCTTGAGCTCTCTGTGAAATACGCCAAGGAAGCCGGCATGATAAGTCAGGCGGCCCTGAGCATCACCCATTCGCCGGTGCACACGGTGGAGTACTACATGGGCATCGTTGACAAGCTGGTGGAGTTTGGCGCCGACGAGATATGCCTGAAGGACATGGCCGGTGTGGGGCGTCCCGCCACGCTGGGGCGTCTGGTGAAGGAAATCAAGACCAAGTATCCGCATATAGTGGTGCAGTACCACGGCCATACGGGTCCCGGCCTGTCGATGGCCAGCACCCTGATGGTGGCCGAGGCTGGAGCCGACGTGATAGACTGCGCCATGGAGCCCCTGTCGTGGGGCATGGTGCACCCCGACGTCATCAGCGTGCAGGCCATGCTCAAGGACGCGGGTTTCCTGGTGAAGGACATCAACATGGACGCCTACATGGAGGCCCGCAAGCTGACGCAGGAGTTCATCGACGACTTCCTGGGCCTCTACATCAACCCCGGCAATCGCGTGAGCACCTCGCTGCTGGTGGGCTGTGGCCTGCCTGGCGGCATGATGGGTAGCATGATGAGCGACCTGCGCGGTGTGCACGGTGCCATCAACATGGCCCTGAAGAAGAGCGGCAAGCCCGAGGTGAGCTTCGAGGAGCTGACGGTGCAGCTCTTCCAGGAGGTGGAGCACATCTGGCCCATGCTGGGCTACCCTCCGCTGGTGACCCCCTTCAGCCAGTATACCAAGAATATAGCGGTCATGAACCTGCTGGCTATGGCGCAGGGCAAGCCGCGCTTCAGCCAGATAGACAAGGACTCGTGGAGCATGATCCTGGGACGTGCCGGCAAGCTGCCCGGCCAGCTGGCTCCTGAGATCGTGGAGCTCGCCAAGCAGCAGGGCATGGAGTTCTACACAGGAGTGCCGCAGGAGGCCTATCCCGATGCGCTGCCGGAGTATATCAAGGAGATGGAGCAGAACGGCTGGGAGCGCGGCGAGGACGACGAGGAGCTCTTCGAGCTGGCCATGCACGACCGCCAGTATCGCGACTATAAGAGCGGTGTTGCCAAGGAGCGCTTCAACAAAGAGGTGGCGCAGCTGCGCGCCGAGAAGGACGCCCCCAAGGCTCCCGCCACCGCCGAGACCTTGGCCCTCAACTATATCACCCCCAAGCACCCCAACGCTACGCCGGTGGTGGCCACGGCCACAGGCCGCATGCTGTGGGAGGTGCGCTTCGACGACAAGAGCACGGCCCCGGCCCCCGGCACAGAGGTGAAGGAGGGCGCCGCGCTGGCCAACATCGAGGCCAGCTACGCCGTTGTCCCCGTTGTGGCCCTGAAGGGTGGCAAGGTGGTGGACACCTGCATCAAGCAAGGCCAGATGGTCAAGAAGGGCGACGTGATAGGCTGGGTGGAATAAGGCTCCATGACAGACCTGAAGCAACTGAAACGCCTGCTCAAGCAGGACAACACAGCGCTGCCTTCGGTGAAGGTGGCGCTGTTGGGTGACAGCGCCACCCAGCTGTTGGCCACGGCCATACGTGGCACCGGGGTGTTGCGTGGCTTGAACATCGACCTCTTCGAGGCCGAGTACAGCCAGGTGGAGAGGCAGCTGCTGGACCCCGCCAGCGAGCTCTATGCCTTCGATGCCGAGTATGTGGTGCTGTTCCAGAGCACCCATAAGCTCGGCGAGCGCCACAGCCTGCTCGACACCGCCGGGCAAGAGGCGCTGGCCGACGAACGGCTGGCTTTCGTCGAGGCCGTGTGCGGCAACCCGCGGATGGCCGGCAAGAAGGTTGTATGCTTCAACTATCCCGAGATTGACGATGCGGTCTTCGGCAGCTATGCCGACAAGGTGACGTCGTCGTTCACGTGGCAGGTGAGGAAGCTCAACTATGGCCTCATGACCCTTGCGCAGCGGATGCCGAACCTATATGTGTGCGATGTGGCGGCGTTGCAGAACAAAGTGGGACGCGACGTGATGTTCGCCCCCAACGTGTACACCAGCACAGAGATGGTGCTGTCGGTTGACGTTGTGCCTGCTGTGGCGTCGAGGGTGCTTGATATCATCTGTGCCGTGCGTGGCAGCATAAAGAAATGCCTGATACTCGACCTTGACAACACACTGTGGGGCGGGGTCGTCGGTGACGATGGCTGGGCGGCACTGCAGCTCGGTCACGGACTTGGCATAGGCAAGGCGTACACGGAGTTCCAGATGTGGGTGAAGAAGTTGCGCCAGAGAGGCATTATAATATGTGTCTGTTCGAAGAATGACGATGACAAAGCCCGTGAGCCCTTTGAGAAGCACCCCGACATGGTGCTGCGGCTGGACGATATAGCGGTCTTCATGGCCAACTGGGAGACCAAGGTGGACAACATAAGAGCCATACAGAAGGTGCTGAATATTGGCTTCGACAGTATGGTGTTTGTCGACGACAATCCCTTTGAGCGTGCCATGGTGAGGGAGAACATAGCTGGCATAGAGGTGCCGGAGATGCCTGAAGACCCGGCGGAATGGCTCGAGTACATGTATGGGCTCAATCTCTTCGAGACGGCTTCGTATAGCGGTGCCGACGCGGAGCGCACACGGCAGTATCAGGCCGAGGCGCGGCGTGTGACGCTGGCGAAGAGCTTCGACAGTGAGGCTGATTTCCTGCGCTCGCTTGACATGAAGGCCACGGTGAGCGGCTTCACGCCCTTCAATACGCCGCGTGTGGCGCAGTTGAGCCAGCGCAGCAACCAGTTCAACCTGCGCACGGTGCGCTACACCGAAGCCGACGTGGCGGCTCTGGCTGCCGATGGGCAGACGGTGTGCTTGGCCTTGACCCTCGAAGACCGCTTTGGCGACAATGGGCTCGTGGCCGTGGTGGTCATGAAGCCAATAGATTCAGAGAGCCTCTTTGTGGAGACATGGCTGATGAGCTGCCGCGTGCTGAAACGCGGTATGGAAGACTTCACGCTCAACACCATGGTGGCCGTCGCCAAAGAGCGCGGATACAAGCGCATAGTGGGTGAGTATCTGCCCACGGCGAAGAACGGCATGGTGGCCGACCACTACAGGAAGCTTGGCTTCGCGGAGGTTAAGGGATCAGCCTCGTCGCGCTGGGTGTTGGAGACTGACGGCTATATTCCGCGCGAATGTTGTATAGAAAACAAGGCATAGGTATGGAGAACACAGAGATACTGCACAAAGTGGAAGAAGTGTTCCGCGATGTGCTCGACGATGAAGAAATAGCACTCACGATGGCTACCACCGCCAACGACATAGAGGATTGGGACTCGCTGACGCATGTGGAGTTGGTGCGTGCCGTGGAGAAGGCTTTTGGCATAAGATTTACCTCGGCCGAAATATTGACCTGGAAGAACGTGGGTGAGATGGTGGAGAGCGTGACAAGGCACAAAGCATAGCATGACACTGGCATCGTGGAAGTTCTTGGGGTTCTTCGCGGTGGTCTTCGCTGCTTATTACCTGCTGCAAAGGCGCCGGATGTGGCAGAACGTGCTGCTGTTGGCGGCCAGCCTCGTCTTCTATGCGATAATGGATCTTCGCATGTTGCCGATGTTGGTGGCGATGACACTGATGTTTTATGGCGCGGGCTTGTGGATAGGGAACCTGAAGAATAAAGGTGCAGCGAATGCTGCGGCATGGCTGACACGTGCCACTGTGGTTGTAGGGCTGTTGCCACTGCTGTATTTTAAGTATTATGGCTTCTTCTACAGTGAGATATGTACCATGCTGGGGCGCGAAAGCGTGGCATTGGAACTCTTGTTGCCTTTGGGCATCTCGTTCTTCACCTTCAGGCTGTTGAGCTATGCCATCGAGGTGAACCGCGGCACGGTGGAGCCTACACGTGATGTGGTGGCTTTCGGCATCTATGTTATGTTTTTCCCCACGCTGATGGCAGGCCCCATCGACAGACCGCAGCAGCTGCTTCCTCAGCTGGCTGTGGAACGCAGGGGGGACTATGGCATGCTTGTCGGTGGCCTTAAGCGTTTTGTATGGGGATGTTTTATGAAGGTATGCGTTGCCGACCAGCTGTTTGTCTTTGTGGATGTGATCTTCGCGCAATACAGCGAGTGGAGTGGAGGCATGGTTGTGCTGGCTGCATTGTTGTATCCGCTGCAGTTGTATGCTGACTTCGCTGGCTATTCTCACATGGCCATTGGCTTGTCGCGTATGCTGGGGTTAAAGGTGGTAGAGAACTTCAACCGCCCGTTCTTCGCGCAAAATGTTGCAGAATACTGGCGGCGGTGGCACATGAGTCTCACCTCGTGGCTTACGGACTATGTGTTCATACCGCTTAACTTGAGTTTCCGCAACTTAGACCGTTGGGGTACGGTGCTGGCTTGTGTGGTGAACTTCCTGTTGGTCGGTTTCTGGCATGGTGCCAACTGGACATACGGCCTCTTCGGCTTCTACTATGCTTTGCTTTTTGTGCCGCTGATACTGCGCGGCCGCATGAACAAGAAAAACAAGTTCAAGTGGCGCTACGGCTGGCTGCCGCCGCCGGATGTTCTATTGCGGATAATAGGTACCTACCTGCTGATAGTTGTTGGGCAGATAATATTCCGCAGTGTTAGCGTGCCTGATGCTTTCGGCTTCATGGCGCAAGTGTTTCATGGCGGTAATACCGAGCTGCAACCATATATTGCACATAGCCTTGCGGCCGGTCTGCTGTGCCTGGCAGTAGTGGTGGTCAACGACTGGATGGAGGAATGCCGTGGCGGCAAGACAGGCGACGGACTGCTGCGCGCTGAACGACCGGTGGCTGTGGTGGCATTGGTGGTGGTGCTGGTGGCGTTGGTGTTGTTCCTGGGCTCGTCAACCACACAGGTGTTTATATACCAAAAGTTTTAGGCCATGAAGAGATTCCTGCTGAAAATAATTGTTCCGTCGGTAGTGTTGATCATGGCTGTCGTTGTGCTGTGGGAGTTTGTCCTGCATGCTTTCCCGCATGAGCACATGTACAAAAGCCATTGGATGGACAGCCACGCCGAAGAGGTGCAGGTGCTGGTACTTGGCTCGTCGAACACCAACCGCGCCGTTATACCAACCGGTCTGGGGCTTGGCAGAGGCTTCTCCTGTGCGGGCTCGTCGCAGGATATACAGAACGACTATTGGATATTGCAGCGTTATATTGACAGGATGGACTCGCTGAAATATGTGGTGCTGGACTTGAATTACCTGTCACTGTTTCTCAATATAGACTACGATGAAGACTATGCCGCCTTGCGAAAGAAATATGCAATATATTGGGACAATCCTCACTATTCTGTGTCAACGCTTGAACGGCTTGAGGTGAGCCGCTTCAACTGGCTTGTGTGGTGGCAGGAGACTCTCTCGCGGACTGATACCATACATGAAGACGGCCATGCCTCACTTGCCGTAGAGCCCTACAATGATGAGTATTGGCGTTATTATGGCTGGCGAACGGCGCTGGAGCATACGAAGGTAAACGACAGCACTGCGATGACAATCTATTCTGGCAACATGGCTAACCTTAGAAAGATTGCGGAGATGTGCGCTGGGCGCGGAGTCATGGTGGTTCTGCTTAGTTGCCCCGTGCATGAGTACTTCCGGTCTTTTATCGAGCAGCGTCAGTTGGATATGCTGCACGCTGCAACCGACAGCCTCTGTGCCGAGTACCACAATGTGGTCTACATGGACTATATGGCCAGTCCGCTGTTTACGGCGGATGACATGAGCAATGCCAACCATCTGAACCGGCGCGGTGCGCTGCGGTTTACTCAGATGGTTGGCGATAGTATCAGAAATCTTTAGTCTTCGGTATGCTTGCGTGAGCCGTCAATGGCCTCGGAGATGTTGATGACATAGTCACCGAGCTTCTCGTAGAGGGCGTAGAGACTGCTGTAGGCGTTGCCTATGGAGTAGTCGTAGGCGCCGTGCTTGAGGGCGTCAAGATGCTGCGAGCGCAGCTGGTCGCGGTATGTGTTGATGGCGTGTTCGGCGGCGTAAGCGGTGTCGAGATCCACGTGGTCGTAGTCGTGGAGGTTTTTGTCCATAACGTTGAGGGCGTTCTGCACCAGCTCGCTCATGTGGGAGAGGTTGGCGTTGAGGCTTGCGTCGAAGTGGACGGCATCCTCGCGCTTGTTCTTGCGTGTCATGGCTATCTGGTAGACGGCGTCGCCGATGCTCTCAAGGTTGTCTATGATGCGCAGCATAGCGCTGACGCGCGTCGAGGCGTGGGCGCTGATGTCGCCGGAACTTACCTTGGTGAGGAACTTGGTCAGCTCCAGGTCCATGCGGTCTGTGATGTTCTCGTATTTTGCTATGCGGTCCATGATGGCGTCGAACTCCTCGTCGCTCTTGGCGGTGCGCAGACCCGGCAGGAAGGTGTACATTCGCAGCACGCGTTTGCTGAATTCCTCTATCTCGCTCTTGGCGCTCTGCAGGTTGAGCTCGGCGGTGGAGAGCCAGTTGCCCTCGATGTAGGCCAGGCGGAAGTCGTCCTCGGTGTCCTCGTTCTTGGTCTTCACCATCCAGTCGACGATTTTCAGTATCTGCGGTATGAAGAAAGCGAGGATGATGGTGTTGCCAACGTTGAAGATTGTGTGGAAGAGTGAGATGGCCAGAGGCACTGAGTCGTGGTTGTATGCCGGGTCGTCGACGGCGGTGTAGGGGCTGCAGCCGGTAATGTTCTGTGTGAGGAAGGCAATGAAGCGCATAAGGGGAGAGAAAATGATGAGCGTGATGATGACACCGATGACGTTGAACACCAGGTGGGCGCGGGCCGCTTTCTTGCCTGCGGCGTTGGCTACGAGTGCCGCCAGGTTGGCTGTTATCGTGGTGCCGATATTCTGGCCCATGACGAGGGCGACGGCCACGTCGAAGCCTATCCAGCCGTTATAGCACATCACCAGCGTGATGGCCATCATGGCCGCCGAGGCCTGCACCAGACATGTCAGGATGGCGCCAATGGCCACGAAGAGCAGGATGGACCAGAAGCCATAGCCGCTCAGCGTGCCAAGCATGTTGAGAAACTCCGGGTATTGGTCAAGGTTGGCCAAAGGCTTCTGTAGCAGCTCCATGCCGACCAGCAGCAGGGCAAGGCCTATGACCGTCTGGCCTATGGACTTCATCCTGTCGCGGCTGGAGAATATGAAGAACAGGCTTATGGCAGCCAGCAACATCGGCAGGCTGAACCCTCCAGCCCCTTCGCCGAGGCCGAAGAGAGTGATTATCCACGCCGTTACCGTGGTGCCGATGTTGGCGCCCATGATGACGGCTACGGCGCCCGCCAGCGACAACAGGCCGGCATTGACGAAGCCCACCACCATGACCGTCGTGGCCGAGGAGCTCTGGATGGCTGCGGTGACGACTGTACCTGTGAGGATGCCGCTGATGGGGTTGCCGGTGATGTGTTTCAGTACGGAGCGCATCTTGCTGCCGGCTATCTTCTGCAGGCCCTCGCTCATGAGCTTCATGGCAAACAGGAAGACCGCCAATGCACCTGCCAGGTTGACGATGATGAAGATGATGTCTGTAGTTGTCATTGGTGTAGACTGATGATTGTTACTATATGTATGGCTTAATTTTCGGGCAGCTTTATCTCCTTGAAGCGGCGCTGGCGCTGTTGCCACCGCTCGCGGGCGTACTGTTGCATGTCGGCCACCTCGTCGCTTTCGTCTATAATCTCCAGACCGAAGATGGTCTCTATGATGTCCTCAAGGGTGATGATGCCTTGGAAAGAGCCGAACTCGTCGATGATGCCGGCAATCTGCTCCTTGTGTTTCAGCAGCGAATCCCAGATGTCGGCCACGCTCATCTCTTCGTTGAAGAGCGGTATGGTGCGTTTTATCTCGCCCAGCGTCATGCCGAAGTGGTCTTCAGCCAGCTCTTCCAGCACCTCGCTGCGCAGCACGTATCCTGTGATGAAGTCTTCCTCCTCGGCGTACACGGGTATGCGCGAGAAGTGGCTGTACTCGTCGTTGCGGTAGAAGGCCTTGAGGGTCATGCTCTCCTTGGCGGTGGCGGCCACCACGCGCGGCGTCATCACGTCGTAGGCCTTTATGCCGTTCAGCTTTATGACGTTCTGTATTATCTTGTTCTCGTCCTCGTCAATGACGCCTTCGTCCTCGCCCATGTCGGCCATCGCCGCCACCTCCTCGCGGCTTACGGCGGTCTCCTCCTCGTCCTTCTTGGCTATGAGTTTGGTGAGGCCTTGCACCAGCAGCACCACGGGGTAGAGCACGAAGATGAGCACCCGGATGGTGTAGGCAGTGAAGCCCATCAGGCGGCGCCACTGGTTGGTGCCTATGGTCTTGGGGATAATCTCGCTGAAGACCAGGATGAGTATGGTGGTGATTACAGATACCAGGCCGAACCAGTGGCTGCCGAAGACCAGTGTCGCCTGCCGGCCCACACCGGCGGCGCCTATGGTGTTGGCGATGGTGTTGAGGCTCAGTATGGCCGCAATGGCGCGGGCGTTGTCGGTCTTGTATTTCTTGAACAAGGTGGCGCCCTTGTAGCCTTCGTCCTCGCGCATTGTGATATAGCTGAGGGGTGTGGACATCAGCACGCTTTCCAGCACTGAGCACAGGAAAGAGATGCTCATTGCCCCCAGCAGGAATGCTATCAGTAGTGTCATTGTGTGGCTATGCTTTCAGTTTCTTGTAGTGTATGCGGTGCGGCGTGTCGTCGCCGAGGCGCTTCTTGCGGTTCTCCTCGTACTCGGTGTAGCCGCCCTCGAAGAAGTAGACCTGCGAGTCGCCCTCGAAGGCCAGTATGTGTGTGCAGATGCGGTCGAGGAACCAGCGGTCGTGGCTGATGACCACGGCGCAGCCGGCAAAGTTCTCCAAGCCCTCTTCCAGTGCGCGCATCGTGTTGACGTCGATGTCGTTGGTGGGCTCGTCGAGCAGCAGCACGTTGGCCTCGCTCTTCAGCGTCAGCGCCAGGTGCAGACGGTTGCGTTCGCCGCCGCTCAGCACGCCGACCTTCTTCTGCTGGTCGGTGCCGGTGAAGTTGAAGCGGCTGATATAGGCCCGGCTGTTCACCAGTCGGCCACCCACCTGCAGGTTCTCGTTGCCGCCGCTGATCATCTCGTAGACGGTCTTTTCGGGGTCTATCTCCGCGTGCTGCTGGTCTATGTAGCCTATCTTGACCGTCTCGCCGACCTCGAAGGTGCCGGTGTCGGGCTTCTCCAAGCCCATGATGAGGCGGAAGAGCGTCGTCTTGCCGCAGCCGTTGGGACCTATGATGCCCACGATGCCGGCCGGCGGCAGCGAGAAGGTGAGGTTCTCGTAGAGCAGCTTGTCGCCGTAGGCTTTGCTGACGCCGTTGACCTCCAGCACCTTGTTGCCCAAGCGCGGGCCGTTGGGGATGAATATCTCGAGGTTCTGCTCTTTCTCCTTGACGTCCTCGTTGAGCAGTCGGTCGTAGGCGGCCAGACGCGCTTTGCCTTTGGCGTGGCGGGCCTTGGGGGCCATGCGCACCCACTCCAGCTCGCGCTGCAGGGTCTTGCGGCGCTTGCTCTCCTGCTTCTCCTCCATGGCCAGGCGGGCGGTCTTCTGCTCCAGCCACGAGCTGTAGTTGCCCTTCCAGGGGATGCCCTCGCCGCGGTCGAGTTCCAGTATCCATCCGGCCACGTGGTCGAGGAAGTAGCGGTCGTGGGTCACCGCGATGACGGTACCCTTGTACTGCTGCAGGTGCTGCTCCAGCCAGTCGATGCTCTCGGCGTCGAGGTGGTTGGTGGGCTCGTCGAGCAGCAGGATGTCGGGCTCCTGCAGCAGCAGACGGCAGAGGGCCACACGGCGGCGCTCGCCGCCGCTGAGGTTCTTCACCAGCTGGTCCTCGTCGGGGCAGCGCAGGGCGTCCATGGCGCGCTCCAGCTTCTGGTCGAGGTTCCATGCGTCGTGGGCCTCCAGCAGCTCTGTTAGCTCCCCTTGCCGGGCTATGAGCTTGTCGAAGTCAGCGTCGGGTTCGGCGAAGGCGTTGTTCACCTCGTCGTACTCGCGCAGCAGGTCAACGGTCTCCTGCACAGCTTCCTGCACCACCTCCTTCACCGTCTTGGTGTCGTCCAGCTTGGGCTCCTGTTCCAGATAGCCCACCGAGTAGCCCGGCGCGAAGACCACCTCGCCCTGGTAGTCCTTGTCAACCCCGGCGATGATCTTCATCAGCGAGCTCTTGCCGCTGCCGTTGAGGCCTATGATGCCTATCTTTGCTCCGTAGAAGAAGCTCAGGTATATGTCTTTAAGAATCTGGCGGCTGGGCGGTATCAGCTTGCCCACGCCAACCATAGAGAAGATTATCTTCTTGTCGTCTGCCATAGTTTAGTCCACGAATTTTATGTCTTTCACGTTGAGCTGTATCTCGGTGCGGCCGCGCCAGTAGTTCTCCTCGAGCTGGTAGCAGAGGTCGAACCGCTCGCCGCGCTGCATGCCCTGCAGCGCTTCGCCCTGCTGGAAGGCTATGGCGGGGTAGGGGGCCGAGCGCTCGGTGAGGGGGATGGCGTTGAACTTGAGGTGGTTGGTGCCCACGATGCGGGCGTTGCCGGTGTCCACGAGCTCGCGGCTCACAAAGACCGGCACGTTGTTCTCCGGTCCGAAGGGGGCGAACTGCTTGAGGATGCGCAGGAACTTCGGGGTGATCTGCGAGAAGCCTATCTCGGCGTCCACCTCCACCTCCGGCACCACCTCTTCGGTGCCCAGGCCTTCGCGCACCAGCCGCTCCAGCCGCTCCACGAAGGCGCGCATGTTCTCCTTCTTCAGGCTCACGCCGGCGGCGCTCTTGTGGCCGCCGAAATGCTCCAGCAGGTCGGCGCACTTCTCCAGCGCCTCGTGCATGTCAAACTCCTTGAGCGAGCGCGCCGAGCCCGTGATGAGGCCGTCGCTGCCCTCGGTGAAGACTATGGCGGGCTTGTTGTAGGCCTCCACGATGCGGCTGGCCACGATGCCCACCACGCCGCGGTGCCACCCCGGGTCGTAGAGCACCAGCGACTGGCGCCCCGTGTAGAACGGGTCGTTGTCGATGCGCCGTTTGGCCTCCTCGGTGGCGGCCGTGTCGAGGTCCTTGCGCTCCATGTTGTACTGGTTGATGTCGTCGGCCAGCTGGCGCGCTATGGCGGGGTCGTCGGTGAGCATCAGACGCACGCTGTCGAAGGCCGACCGTATGCGGCCGGCGGCGTTGATGCGGGGGCCTATGAGGAACACCAAATCGCTGATGGTGAGCTCCTTCTCGAAGTATCCGGCTTTCTTGTCGCCCTGTGCGGCCTTGTCGCCGCCGTCGCCTTGGTCGGCACGCCGTTTGTCGACGTGGCCGTAGCGCAGTATGGCCTCGATGCCGGGGCGCGGCTTGGTGTTGAGCACACGCAGGCCGAAGAACGCCAGCACGCGGTTCTCGCCCATGATGGGCACTATGTCCGAGGCTATGCTCACGGCCACCAGGTCGAGGTATTTCAGCAGTTTGAGCTTGAGCTCCTCCTGGCGCTGGAGTCGATGCGCGTCGAGTTGCTCCGGCAGGTCGCACAGGCGCACGCCCAGGCGCTCCTCGAGGTGTGCTTCCACAATCTTGAAGCTGATGCCGCAGCCGCTGAGCTCCTTGTAGGGGTAGGGGCAGTCGCTCTGCTTGGGGTCGAGCACCGCCACGGCGCGCGGCACCTCGTCGCCCGGCAGGTGGTGGTCACCGATGATGAAGTCGATGCCACGCTCCTTGGCGTAGTCCACCTGCTCCATGGCCTTGATGCCGCAGTCGAGGGCTATCATCAGCTTCACCCCCGTCTCGTGGGCGTAGTCGATGCCCTGGTACGAAATGCCGTAACCCTCGCGTTCGCGGTCAGGCACGTAGAAGTCTATGTTTCGGTCCAGCTCCTTCAGGTAGCTGTAAAGCAGCGCCACGGCCGACGTTCCGTCGACATCGTAGTCGCCATAAACCATGATTCTCTCCTGTTTGCGTATCGCCTCGTTGATGCGGTCCACCGCCTCTCGCATGCCCTTCATCAGGAAGGGGTCGTGGATCTGGTCGAGTCCCGGACGGAAGAATTTGCGTGCCTCCTCAAACGTCGTCACACCCCGCTCCACGAGCAGTGTGGCGATAATTCGGTCTACGCCCAGCGATGCTGCAAGTTTTTCAACAGTCTCTAAATCATAGTCTTTTCTGATTATCCAACGTTTTTCTTTCATATTTTTCTGGCCGTAAAGATACGAACTTTTTTTTATATACGCGCAAAAACTTTTCAACCGCCCCCTTTTTAATCCTCCACCCCTCCTGCATCCCCCGTCCGCCCCCGCTTTGCCCCCCTCCCCCCACGGAGCCGGTACGGACCCTCTTCGGCATTTCTTCAGTAGTTCTTCAGTAGTTCTTCAGTGCTACACTGAAGAACTACTGAAGAACTACTGAAGAACGGCCGTAGGGACTCCGTAGAGGGGCCGAAGGGACACGCTGCAAGCGCCGGCCCTGTCGACAATGGGTGTTGCGGCGCAATGGGTTGAAAAAGAGGGGTGTGGAGGACGGGGTGGGGCTGGGTCAGACTATATGCCTGCGGTAGGTGCGCGCCGCGAGCACTGCGGCGGCGGCGGCGCAGAGCACGAGGAGCACCGACGCCAAGGCTGTCTGCCACAGCGGCAGGCCGAAAGGCAGGCGCAGCATGGCTGCCACGGGTGCGGTGAACGGTATGACGGTGAGCCAGGCTGCCAGTGCGCCGGCCGGGGCGCGGAGCACGAGGGGCGCCAGCGCGAGTGCCAGCAGCAGGGGCGCTCCGGCGACGAGTGTCCACTGCGTGGTGTCGGCGTCGCTGTCGAGCCGCGCCGCCACGGCGGCCACGAGGGTGCCGTAGAGCAGGTAGCCCAGCAGGAAGAAGAGCACAAAGGCGCCGGCGACGACGGGCAGCTGTATGGCGGCAAGGCCTTCAACGGTCTGGTCTACAAGCTGCACCGGGGTGTCGTACTGCACCGTGGCCTCTGTGCCCTTGGTGGCCAGCGAGCGGTGTTGCTGCTGTGCGCGGGCTTGCTCGAAGAGGTTGGGGTTGGCGGCTTGCACGCCGGCTATGGCGGCCGCCGCGAGGGCTATCCAGAGGGTGAGCTGGAGGGTTGCCGTGAGGGCCACGCCGGCCACTTTGCCGGCCAGCAGCTGCACGGGGTGTACCGATGTGGCGACGATCTCCGCCACGCGGTTGTGGCGTTCTTCCTGCACGGCGCGTGCCACCTGGGCGCCGAAGAGCAGGAGGGCCAGGGCCATGAGCACCGCGAGGGCTACGGCCACGACGGTCTTCACCTGCAGGTGGCTCTCATGGCCTGTGGCGGCATCGTGTGTGCGCAGGCGCAGGTAGGTGGACTCGACGGAGTGGTATACTGTGGGGTCGAGGTCGTAGACGTCCTGCAGGATGGCGTTGCGGAGGAGGGTCTGCAGCTGTGCGTCGACGGCGCTCTGCACGGCGACGGTGGGCGGTGTGCCGCGGTAGTAGAGGTAGGCGTCGTGCGGTATCGTGGTCTCGCGCCGCGGAATCATCAGCACGAGGTCGTGTGCAGAGGCTTGCTGCCACGCGTAGTCGAGCGTAGGCATGGGCTTGAAGCTGAGGCTTTCTGTCGGGCACAGGCCGTCGGCGAAGAGTCCTGTCTGGTCTACGACGAGCACTGTGGTGGCTTCGTCGGCCTGCCGTGCGGCGACGACGGGCAGGGCGTAGAGGGCGGCGACGACGGCGGGCACCAGCAGGGTGAGCACCCAGAAGGAGGGGCGCCGCAGCCTCAGGCGGCATTCGCGGGCTATGATGAGCAGGGTTTTCATCGGTGGTCAGTGGTTGGTGGTCAGTTTCAGGGTTTTGGTGCAGAGGTCGGCGGCGGCTTGCAGGTTGTGTGTGGAGAGTATTATCGCCGTGCCTTGCGCCAGGAGCAGCTCTATCTGGCTGCGCAGCAGCGCCGCGCCGTCGGCGTCGAGACCGGAGAAGGGCTCGTCGAGGATGAGCAGGCGGGGGCTGTGGGCCACGCTGACGGCGAACTGCAGGCGTTGCTGCATGCCTTTGCTGAGCTTGCGTGTGGGCAGCTGCCACCAGTCCTCCATGCCGAGGCGTTGCAGCCACGGCTGCAGGGCCGCTTCGGCGTCGTGGCGGCCGAGCCCTTTGAGCTGCATGAGGTAGAGCGCCTGTTCGCCGACGCGCATGTTGCGGTAGAGGCCGCGTTCTTCGGGCAGGTAGCCTACCTGGCTCAGGTCGGCCTGGCCGAGGGGGTGCCCGTCGAAGAGCAGTGTGCCGCTGTCGGGCTGCAGCAGGCGTGTGATGATGCGCAGGAGGGTCGTCTTGCCGGCGCCGTTGCCGCCGAGGAGGGCCATGGCCTGGCCTCGGTCGACGCAGAAGCTGACGTCGGCGAGCACCTGTTTGTCGCCAAAGGATTTGCTGATATGATCCACTTGTAGTATCATGGCTGTTGGCTTTTAGCGGTTAGCTGTTAGCGTTTTGCGTTCAGTCTGAGGACGGCGGTCTCGGCGGCGAGTGCCAGGAGGGCGAGGATGATGCACAGGCGCCATAGCTGGCGGCCGCTGTCGCGTGAGCGCAGTTCGTCGCCGATGTCGCGCGCGGTGTTGGCGATGACGCTGTATCCTGCGCGGCCCTCGATGGCTTCAGCCACCTCTGCCGGTGTGAAGAATGTCATCTGCGACTCGCGGCGCGGGAAGTTGAAGGCCAGGTGTTCGTCGGCCAGGGTGTAGATGCCGCCTTCGGTGAGTTCGCCGTGGAGCACCAGCATGTTGCGGTTGCCAACGCGGCGCAGGTCGGGGATGATGGAGAGGTCTGTCGTTTGGGATTTAAGCTCTGCGGTTGCCGAAGGGTCGTGGCTGCCGCTGAGGACTATGGGGTCGGCGCTGCCGAGGGTGTGGCATGGCAATGGCAGCGGACGGCTGTAGAGGGCCATGTTGTAGAGCGTCGGGACGAAGAGGGCTTGCCCCACGAAGTCGGTGTACTCGCTGTGCAGCGGTGTGGTCATCATGTAGAGGCGTCCTTTGCCGCAGGGGGTGACACTCAGCAGGGCGCTGCCGTCGGCGAGGGTTATGATGGGCTGGCTGGGCGACGGCGACGCATCGTGGCTGTAGTGGCCGCGCACAACGGGCATCTCCATGTCTTCGTCGGTGGCGCTGAATACGTTGCGATAGAGGCTGTTGGCATAGTCTATGCTGCGGGCTCTGAGTGTGGCGTTGTTCCAGCGTGCCGTCTGCGGTGCGTTGAGGGCGGCGAGGAGGGTCTGCGGTGCGGGCCGGCCGGCACCCGGGATGACGAGGAGCGTGCCGCCGTCGTCGACCCATGCCGCCAGTAGCTGCGCTTCGCCGGAAGGCATGGATGCCACCTCGTCGACGACGATGAAGTCGAGCCCGTCGAGCGATGCCGGCAGCTGTGTTGTGGTACGCATGTCGACGACGGTGTCGTCGGCGAAGAGGCGTCGCAGGTTGTCGTTGGGGGTGCCGCCGTGGACCTCGAGCATGTTGATGCGGTCGCCCACGCGGAGTGTGAAGAAGTAGCTGTCGTCGAAGGTGACGGGGTAGTCTTCGATGGTCACGCCGCCGTCGAGCCAGCCCGTGGCGTTGATGGCGAAGCGCATGGTGGACTGCGCTGTGCCGCCGGCGGGGACGTCGACGGTGGATACGGCGCGCTCATGTCCGTTGACGGACAGCTTGAGGGGGACCCTCTCGGCGTCGCGTGTGCCGCTGTTGCGCACGGTTACCTTGACGCTGACGTCTCCGCCGGCGAAGTAGGCCGGAGCGTCGAGCAGCAGGGTGTCGATGTAGAGGTTGTCGGTCTCTACGCCTTGCAGGGGCACGAGGGTGACGGTGGCGAGGCTGTCGGCGGGCAGCGCGTCGAGGTCGCTGCCGGCCTGCTGGAAGTCGCTGACGATGTAGGCGAAGCGGTTTGCCGCTCCGCTCTGTTTCATGAAGTCGAGTTGACGGCGCACGGCGTCGCTCAGGCGTGGCGAGGCTGACGTGGGCTTGATGTCGTCGAGGGCTTCGAGGAACTCGTCGCGGCTGAGCCACCGCATCTGTATGCCTGTGAGGTCGGCGGTGAGCAGCTGGTAGCGGTCGCTGATGGCGTGGGTGGAGACTATCTCGCGTGCTTTGCGCACGGCTTCGTCGATGAGGCTGCCTTCCGACGCGGCGCTCTCCATGCTGTAGGTGTTGTCGATGTAGACGCTGACCACCGTGGTGCCGCCCCGCACGGTGCTGTTGCGGTTGGGGACGACGGGTCGTGCAAAGGCAAGCACAAGGAAGGCCACGGCGAGGATGCGGAGGACGAGGAGCAGCCAGCGGCGCAGTTTGCTGCTGCGACGGCTCTCGGTATGCAGCTCGGCGAGGCGGTCGACGTTGCTGAAGTAGACGGTGCGGTAGCGGTGGAAGTTGAAGAGGTGTATGGCGATAGGTATGATTACCGCCAGCAGGCCCCACAGGAATGCCGGGTTGGCAAAGGTCATGCACACCCTCCTTTCCGGTAGTGCTTGCAGACGCCGGTGAGGCCGCATTGGTCGCATTTGGGCTTGCGGGCCTGGCATACGTAGCGGCCGTGGAGGATGAGCCAGTGGTGCGCCTTGGAGAGCAGTTCGGAGGGTATGTATTTCACCAGTTCGCGCTCGGTGGCCAGCGGCGTCTTGGAGTCTGTGGTGAGGCCTATGCGGTTGGCCACGCGGAAGACATGGGTGTCTACCGGCATGGCGGGCTGGTCGAAGACCACGGCGGCGACTACGTTGGCTGTCTTGCGGCCTACACCAGGCAGGCGCTGCAGGGCGTCGATGTCGGCAGGCACCGTGCCGCCGTATTCGTCACGCAGCATACGTGCCAGCGCCACGAGGTGGCGGCTTTTGCTGTTGGGGTAGGAGATGGAGTGTATGTAGTCGAATATCTGGTCCTCGGAGGCCTCGGCCATGTGCGCCGCATCGGGGTAGGCGGCGAAGAGGGCCGGTGTGACCATGTTGACGCGCTTGTCGGTGCACTGTGCCGAAAGGACCACGGCCACCAGCAGCTGGAAGGGCGTGCCGTAGTGGAGCTCCGTCTCCGCCACAGGCATAGCCTCGGCGAAGTAGTCTATCACTTGCTTGTATAGGTCGGCTTTTCTCATTGCGTAAGCTCTAAGGAGGTGATAACAGGATAGTGGTCGGACAGAGGTACCTTGAGGCGCTTGTAGCTGAGGGTGCGGAACTCTTTGCTGTGGAACACCATGTCGATGCGGAACTGTGGGAGCCAATTGTGTCCGAGCGGGAGCCAGTGTTCGCTGCCGCCGCTGAAGGTGTGGCACATGCCAAAGCCCTTGTCGCGGTAGGTGTCGTCAAGGTGTTTGCTCACCTGTGCGTAGAGCCACGACGAGGGAATGTCGTTGAAGTCGCCGGCCAGCAGTATCGGCACCGTGCTTTCAGTGATGACGGGCTTTATCTTCTCCTGCCACTCGCTCTCGTGCTTGAGGATGGTCTCCTTCACCTTGTCAAGGGTGCGGTGCTTGCGCAGCGTGCTGTCGTTGAGGTTCTCCATCTTGCCGTGGCGCAGCTTCTCTATCTCTTCAAGGTCTGCGCCGTCGAAAGCATAGCTGTCCATGTGTATGCAGCAGACACGGAAGAGCTTGTCGTTGAGCATCAGCTCGACGAGCAGCTTCTGCTGGTCTATCTTTTTGACGTAGGTGATAGGTATACGTGAGAACACCGTCGTCCCCGAAGGAGAGGTGCTTGAACCATGGGCGCCATTGTAATGGTTGTAGCCGAGAAGCACAAGGCTGTCGGTGAGGCGCATCTTGCCCGGCGACTGGTATTCCTGCAGGCACATGATGTCGGGTTGGTATTCGCGCACAAGGTCAAGGAACTGCAGTGCATAGTTGTCTGATATATCGGGCTGTATCTCAGGCCCTTTCAGGTTGTGCAGGTTGTAGCTCATGAGGGTGACCATCTGCGGATGATCCTCGCGGTCGGGAATGGTTGAGGTGCCGCCTACCTGCATGAAGAGGCCCACAAAGCTCCACCGCGCGGCGATGGCGGCGGCGCTGAGCAGGAAGTGCCACTTGCCCATAATGAGCCATACCACCACCATCAGCACGTTGACTGCCAGCATGGGCAGGTAGCCGAAAGCCAGCAGGCTGGGCAGTATCGATTCTGACGGTGCCACGACGGGCGCAAGGGTGGTCAGCAGCAGTCCGATGGCCAGTATGATGTTGATTACAAAGAGTATTGTCCTAATTACTTTCATCGCTTAAAGACTGCAAAATTACGCTTTTTTCTTCAATCCTGCGGCATTATTTTCAGTAATCTTCTTCGTCGCTGGAGTACACGGTCTTGGACAGCCACTTGAGCCAGTTGGGCACCTTGGTGGTTTCGTTGCCCACCGAGTAGCGGAACACGCCGAGCCCTTCTTTCTCTATCTTGCGTTGTTCGAGCGGTATGGCCTTGATCAGGTCAAGCCATGTCCCTACGGAACTGTAGATGACGAGCTGTTGTGCCGAGAGGTCATACTCGAAGAAATACCAGTGGTCTTTGGCGGCCTCTATGTAGTATCGCATTATCTGGCTGTTGCCCTGCTTGCTGATTTGCGCTTTGAGCCTCAGCTCGAGCCCGAGCTCTTTGTCGCCCATCGACACGAGCCCCACCTTGCCGTCGTAGTAGAGGCCCACGGCCGGGCTGTACTGCCACCGTATGTTGTCGAACAGCAGTGTGCTGCGCATCTCTTTGGGCATGTCGTTTATCTTGCCCGTGGCGCTGTACAGCGCGTAGGCTCCACCGCCCTTGTCGGCACCGAGGTGGTACATCATGGCGTGTCTCATCTCGGCGTTGGTGCCGCCGGTGCTGTTTTGCAGGCGCAGGTCGTCCTTGAGGTTGCCGTACATGGCGTCCACCACGTTCTGCGCCAGCGGGAAGGTCATGCCGAAGACCGTGGTGAGGTGGTCTTCCTGTGTGTTCTCGCCGATGCTTACCGATGATGTGCCGTAGGCGTAGAACGAGGCCTGTGTGCGTTTGAGGCTGAAGTCCATAAGCCCTTCGCCCTCTACCGAGCAGCCGTCGGTGTTCATGGCCAGGTAGGGCTCCACCACCCCGTCAGGGTCCGACACCTTGGCCTCGGAGCCTATCATGTACTGCTTGCGGTCGCCGAGGTAGGTGAGCACCCCGTGTGCCGCCAGCAGCTCGTTGTCGGCCACCCTCTCGTTGGTGAGGAACGCGGCGTGCGGACGCAGGGAGTTCTTGTCCATAATGATGGACGCCGTTATGCGTTTGCCTTTCCAATCGGTAGGCTCTTCGGGCACCGCTATGTGCACATGCTCCGGGTCTGTGTAGTCTGAGTAGGCCAGCAGCCCCATCTGCTGCTGCGGTATGCACTGCTGCAGCAGGCGCACGCCGCCCTCGAAGTGCAGCCACCGCTTGTCGCCCTCTGCGCGCACCTTGCCGGCGAAGCCGAAGGCGGAGCTGATGGTGAACGAGGCGCTGTCGCTGATTTTGCCGCGTGCCACGGTGACGCCGCGGCCGTCGACGCTGATGTCGTCCAGGAAGAGGCGCTGCGTCTTCTCCGTGTCGTTGCGGTAGTCCATGAAGCCCTTGCCCGTGAAGCTGCGGGCACCAGCCACCTGCACGTCGGCGCTGGTGACGTAGTGGTAGGCGCTGTCGCGGTTGAAGACGAGCTGCGCCCCGTTCAGCTGGTGCAGCTTGCCCCCGTTGGCCACGTAGAGGGTGTCGGCGTTGGGCGCTATGGCGGCGTCGGCCACGTTGATTATGTACACCCCCTTGCTGCTGAGGTTGCCTTGCTCGTAGTTATATATGCTGCGCAGCGCATTGTAGCTCAAGCCGTCCTGCTTGGGGTCGGTGCTCACGAAGCGCACTCCCGGCAGGTCGTTGCGTTTCTGCAGCCTCATGCGTATATCCATGGCGTCCATGCCCTCGCTCGTGGCTCGGGTGCTGTTGACGATGTCGAGCAGCTTGCGGTCCATGTCCCACGCGAAGCGGTCGGCGTAGGCTTCCTGCTTGACGAGCTGCAGCTCTGTGCGTTGCGGCCCCTCGGGAATGGTGAATTCCGCCTTGCGGCTGTCGTAGTCCACATGCGAGTGCACATGGCGTGCCGTGAAGGCTATGTTGTTGTGCTTCACGCTGCGCAGGGTGAAGTCGCTCACCTCGGCGTTCATCTCCATGGCCAGCATGTCGAAGCGGTTGCTCACCAGCGTGCCTTCCTTCACCGTCGCCGTGCCGGCGCCGTGGGTGCCCTGCGGCATGATGTCTACGCGTCCGCGGAACGTCGCGTCGCCGTGGTACATCTTGAGCGGACGCCCCTTAGCCAGCGTGGCCACGGCCATGGAGTCGGCGTATGGGTGCCAGTGTATGCTTGTGCGGCCGCCCTTGATGTCGGGGAAGCCCTGCTCTTCGCGCACCGTGAAGGTGTCGGTGGTGGCCATGGCCGAGTCGAGCAGGAAGAGGAAGTCCTTGCTGCGTGCCGTCGATGTGAGGTAGTCGAGGCTGCCGGAGCCCTGCAGGCCGTGGTGGTCGAGCGATATGCGGCTGCGGTAGTTGCCCTTGCCGCCGTAGGCCGGGTACCCGCTCTCCGGTGTGTTGACCTGGAAGCCCAGGTAGTAGTCGCGCTGCACGCTGAGCGGGTAGGTGATGTCCGGGAAGATGCCGCCCGAAGTGAGCACGCCGTTGAACTGGAGGCTGTCGGTCACAAAGTCCACCAAGCTGTTGAGGGTGAACGGGTGAAGGGTGTAGTAGAAGCGCTCCTTGACATACTGGCCGCCGCGTATCTCGGCCTTGTCGTAGTAGACGAAGCTCTTCTCGCGGCTCTCGAAGATGGGGTATTCCTTGTTCTTCTTCAGCCCGCAGTGGTTGTCGGGCTGGTCCACCGTGAGGCGGCCCACGAGGCCGTAGAGCGGCGTCATCACCATGTGGTCGGTGTCGGGGTTGTTGAACTCGGGCACATAGAAGAACAGCGAGTCCACCTTCGGCATCTCGAAGCCGAACTGCTCGTAGCTGAAGTCGCAGTCGGTGACGAACATCGTGAAGCGGCCCGCGTCGATGCGCCCGTTGAAGTGGATGGAGCGGTTCTCGCCCATCGTGATCTTGCCGCCGCGGGGATACACCACCACGCGCTGGCTGTCGCTCACCACAAACTGCTGCACGCCGCGCATCTCTATCAGGTGGTCGTCAATGTTCATGCGGGCGTTGTAGTTCTTGGCGTTGCTCTCTATCGACAGGGCGTCGTAGTCGGCCCCCTTGGTCCTGCTGAGGGCTTTCATGTAGTCCTCCAGCTTCTCCTTCACCATCACCATGCCCGTCATCTCGTTGTACGACACCAGCCCGTGCTTCGTCAGCCCGTGTATCATCAGCATCGTCTGCCCCATGTCGAGCCCTATGTGTGTAGAGAACTCCCTGACCGGGAAGCTGTAGTTGTAGCCGCCGAAATAGTCGTAGACACGCTTCACGGGGCTCACCTCGTCGATGCCCTGTATCTCGCGGGCCTTGCGCAGCGTGTAGTAGTTGCTGCTCTCGAAAGTGGCCGTGCCGCTGGTGGCCCCGAGGTTCGAGAACTCCAGCACATCGCCCGTGGTGACCCACGTGATGAGGTCGCTGTATATGTCAAGCTCGTGGTAAGAGTCCGTGTAGGGGCTGTAGAAATTGCGCTTGGGGTCGTTGACCATCGTCACCTTGCGGTCGGCCGTCGTGTAGCGCACATTGATGCCGGTGTTGGCTATAGAGTCCGCCTCGCCCACATAGAAAGCCACGGCGGCGTTCTCGCTCACCATCCGCTCGGGCGTGATGGTGAACTTCAGCGCCGTCACCGACAGCTGCCGTTTGCCGCCGCGCCTGAAGATGAGGCTCGCCGGATGCTTGCTGCTGGCGGTGATGAACTTGGCCCCGTTCATCATGAAACTGCCGCTGTAGTCCACGTCGGGCATGATGTCGCGTATGACGAAGTCGCGCTTGTAGCTGCGGAAGCGCGGATAGCTGTACTTGCCAGGCTCCATGGGCACCGAGAGGGCCTCCTCAACGCGCCCGGTCACAGGCTCGCTGAAATAGTGCGTGTTCACCAGCAGCGCCGAGTCGGCCGTGAACTTGGGGAACTTGGTCTCTGCCTTGTACCTCCTCAGCTCGGCATAGCAGGCCTCGGCGCCCAGCCCCGTGCGGCTCCAGTCTATGCGGCCTCCGTCGCCGCGCCACAGGCCCTCTTTGTAGTCGTAGCTTCCCGTCGTGCCGTGTATCACGCCGTCGTCCTTGGCCGACGAATAGAACAGGTCCGACGGGCTGTCGACCCACACCCTCGTCTCGCCGCCCTCCACGCCGATGCGGAACGCCGCCTTGGCGTCGAGGCGCCACTCGCTGGTCTGGCTGCGGTAGAGCACGCGCTCCTTCAGCAGCCGCTCGCTGAAGTCTACCCACTCAATCACGGCCTTCCCCTTGGCGGCCCTGCGCTTCATGCCCTCCAGGGTCTTCAGCCATCCGTCGAGGTTCTGGCCGCCACCGGGGGCCGTGGCGTAGGCCGTCAGCGTGCGCACCAGCTGCACCATCTCCGTGCCGCCCTTCAGCTTGGCGGCGACGCCGTAGTTCACCACCGCCGTAACGCGCTCCTGCATCCCGTCGTCCATGGCCCCGTACGAGGCACGGAAGGCTTTTACCGTCTTCGCGGCCTCGCGCTGCCGGTCGCTGTCCGACGTGCTCTTGGCCATCCACTCCTGCAGCCCGTCGGGCAGGTTCGCCGCGCCGAACTCCGTTGTCTGTTTGGGTTTCTGGGCCATCAAGGCCACCGTTGTCACCATCATTGCCACAAAGGCTATATATCTTTTCATAGCGTGTTATTTACATATTAATTTCAAAATGCAAAAATACCCCTTTTCCGCCGCCCGCACCCCTCCGCCCCCGGAAAGTTATCAATACCCAGCTGTTGATTAATCCCCCCTGCCCCCCGACTCCCTACGCCCCCTCTACGGACCCGGTACGGCATTTCTTCAGTAGTTCTTCAGTAGTTCTTCAGTGCCGCACTGAAGAACTACTGAAGAACGGCCGAAGGGACTCCGAAGGGGCTCCGTAGGGGAAAGAACTCTTTTCGGGGGTGTTTTTATAAATTTTCGTATATTTGCAACATGGTATTAAAAGGGATGAAGTGGTATAATGCACTGCAGTTCATTGTTCTATGCCTTACGGTTGCATTGGTGGCTGTGGATTGGGGTATAGGATTATGGGCCACGGTGACCTTTGCGGTTGTCACATTGGTGAAAATCATCGCCGAGAAGCGTGTCGGCAATCCGTCGCTCGACACGCCGATGCGTGTGGCACTGCTGGCAGTGGTGGCCTACTGGTTGAGCAATGTGGCGAGTATGCTTTACAGCACCGACTTGTCCGGGGCAACGGATGTTGTGTTCCGCAAGGCCGTGATGCTCATCGCCCCCTTGTGCGTGCTGCTTTCAGACATGTCGTACATCAGTCGGAATCACCTCCGTGCCGTGTTCTATGCGCTGCTGCTTGCCGTCGGAGGCCTGTTTGTTTACGATTGGATTACCGACACTTTCGAGGACAAAAACCACTCGTATGTGGCTATGTATATCTTGACGGTTACACCGTTTATATACAAGGAGTTGGCGGTCAGACGGCAGTCGATGCCGCTGTGGCGGAGGTTGGTGCTATATGTGGCCGCCGTGATGACCGTTGTGTTCATCATCTACATTGACTCGCGTGCGGGTATATTGTGCCTCTACGGCCTTGAGGTGCTTTTTGGCGTGCATCTGGCGCTGAAGAGCTGTTGGTGGAAGGGCGCCCTGCTGGCGCTGCTGCTTGTAGGCCTCACGTTTACAGCCGAGAAGAAGCTGCCCAGCCATAACAGCCGCTTGTCTGTGGCCGCTGTGACATCGGTGGCTGCCGATGAGTCGTTGGTCGAGGCTGTGGCTGCCGGCGACACGGTTTTAGCGACAGGCCCACTCTACGGAAAGTACTACGACGCGCGCATGGCCATCAATGAAACGGCCCTGAAATGCATAGCCGACAGCCCCGTGTTCGGCTACGGCGTTGGCGACTACGACACTGTGCTCATCGACCGCTACGGCACCGAGGGCTATCAGAGTCTTAAGGAACAGCATATCAACGCCCACAATCAATACACCGAGACAGCGTTGGCTACAGGCATCGTCGGGCTGCTGGTGATGCTGTGGTGGCTCGTGATGCCGCTGCTCGTGGCATGGCGGCGCCGGGCAGCCTTCTGGGAGGTGCTGTCGCTGACCTTCATCGTCATGTTCAGCCTCCTCTTCGAGTCGATACTGGAGCGTCAGATGGGCATGCAGTTCGTCGCCCTGTTGTACGCTTTGATGCTTCTGGCTGTGCATGTCGCGCGTCAGACAATGAATACTGAAAATTGAACACAATCATGTCGTTGCGAAGCCAGTCGGTAAAAGGAGTCAAATGGAACGCGGTGGGTACCTTGACCACCACGGCACTGCAGATGCTCAAGCTGTTTATCTTGGCGCGACTGCTCACCAAGCAGGACTTCGGCTTGCTGGCCATAGCCACCATGTTCCTCGGCTTCACCGAGATATTTGCCAACATGGGGCTTGCCACAGGCATCATCCACAAGCAAGACATCAGCCGCGACCAGTACTCGTCGGTCTTCTGGCTGAACCTGATGCTCAGTGTCGGTCTTTGGCTGTTGCTGTGCGCCTTCACGCCGCTGATTGCGGGCTACTACCATCAGCCCGACCTGCGGCGGCTCATTCCGCTGCTGTCGTTCACGCTTGTGATCGACTCCTTCGGCAAGATGTTTTACACGTTGAAGACCAAGGAGCTGGACTTCAGGTTTATCTCCATCGTGCAGATTGTCGGTGTCACCCTTGGGGTGGTGCTGACTGTGGTGCTGGCCCTTCGCGGCCACGGGGTGTTCAGTCTGGCGTGGGGTGCCCTGCTGCAGGAGGCGCTGACGCAGGGCGTATACTTCTTTGCCGGTTTCCGCGCCTACCGCATCAGGCTCCATTTCCGCCTGTCGGAAATACGCGAGTTGGTGTCCATCGGGCTCTACCAGCTTGGCATGCAGGTGGTTGACTATGCCGCCAACAAGCTCGACATATTCCTCATCGGGCGTTTCTTCAACGCCGAGGTGCTGGGTGTCTACAACCTGGCCAAAGAGTTGCTGTACAAGGCTGTGCAGCTCATCAACCCCATCGTCACCAATGTGGCGGCGCCGGCCTTTGCGCGCTTCCAGGACGACAAGCCCAAGATGCGTCGCTCCTACGCCGAGGTGCTGCACCTGCTCTCTTTTGTCAACTTCCCTATATTCATGGCGTTCTTTCTCTTTGCCGAACCGCTCACGGTGCTGCTCTACGGGCGTGGCCTGGTGGAGATGGTGTGGTTTGTGAGGGTGCTCGCGGTGTGGGGGATGCTGCAGTCTGTTGGCAACCCTGCGGGAATACTCATGGTGTCGCTCGGGCGCACAGACCTGGGCTTCAAGTGGACGCTGGTGCGCATCGTTTTTGTGCTCACCGGCACCCTCATCGCCAGCCACATCAGCATCCAGGCCATGGCGTGGACGCAGGTGTTGCTGGCTTTTGTCTTCCTCTTCGCCTACTGGCGCATGATGGTGTACCGGTGCATACAGATGCCTTTGGGACAGTATCTCGGGGCGGTGTCGTGGCCGCTGCTGGGCGTGGTGGTGGCTGCGCTGCCCGCGCTGCCATTGCTGTTCTTCGCAGCAGGGCAGGAGGAACCGCTGCGCACCGTGATGCTCTATGCCGACATGGCGGTCTTCGGGCTGGCCTACTTGGCTTTCTACTGGTTCGCCAAACGTGATATGTTGTTGCAGCTGCCTGTTTTCGGCAGACGCGATAACCAATAACCGATAACCAATAACCATTTCCAAACGTGAGACTGATATTCCACATACCGCTTAAGATAGACCGCAACGACCCGTCGGCCAGCCAGATTCGCCCGCAGAAGCTGATGGCGGCCTTTACTGAGCTCGGCTGGGAGATGGATGTTGTGGAGGGTTGGGGACGAGAGCGCAAGCGCCAGATTGCCGCGATAAAGGATAAAATCAAGCGTGGTGTGCACTACGACTTCTGCTACAGCGAGTCGTCGACCATGCCCACGCTGCTCACCGAGCCTCACCACCTGCCCACATATCCCTGCCTGGACTTCGGTTTCCTGGCTTTCTGCAAGCGCAGCGGCATCCCCGTGGGGCTGTTCTACCGCGACATACATTGGCAGTATGCCAACAAGGGCGAGGGCTTTAAGCAGTGGGTGGCGCGTTTCTTCTACCGCTATGACCTATGGCAATATGGGCGGCTGCTCGACGTACTGTTCTTGCCGACACTGCCGATGCTGGAGCATGTGCCGCACAGGTTCCGCTGCCCGGTGGTGGAACTGCCGTCAGGTTTGGATGTCGAAAGAAAACGGGCTGATAGGGACGATGGACAGAAGCCACTGGAGCTGCTGTATGTGGGTGGCGTGGGCGGTAACTATAACCTTAAGCCGTTGCTGCAGGCGGTGTGCAAGATGCAGGATGTGAGACTTGTATTCTGTTGTCGTACATACGATTGGGAGGCTGTCAGAGAGGATTATGCACCATGTCTCGGCCCCAATGTATCGGTGGTTCATCTGGGTGGCGATGAGTTGGAGGCAGCCTACAGCAAAGCCGACTTGTTTGTTATGCCGATGAGTACAGAGTATGTGCGCTTTGCGGCGCCGTACAAGCTCTTCGAGGCCATCGGTCACGGATTGCCGATAGTGGCTGCAAAAGGCACGTGGAGTGGTGATTTTGTGGAGCGCAACGGCATAGGTTGTGTTTGCCAGAACGATGTGGAGTCGCTCGGACAGGTGATACAGTTGCTGAGTGACGACAGTGGCATAATGGTTAAGTTCGGCGAGGCTGTGGCTGCTGTTGCAGAGCGGAACACCTGGACGGCCCGCTGTCGTCAGATTGCAGCAGCACTAATGAAGAAAGAGGTTTAAACAAAGATGGCATTCACACTATATAAGCATGCATGGCTGTGGATAGGTTCCGAGGACGAGGAACCGCAGTTGAACCAAGCCGAATGCAAGGCCTTGCTCCGCAAGGGCGGCTGGATGGTGCGCAACACGTATGACTTCGACTGCGGCGAGGAGACAGGTTTTTGGAATGTGGTTAAGGACTCGTTCGGTGGCATGGAGGAGTTGAGCAGCAAGATGCGCAACCAGGTGAGACGCAGCATGGCAAACTATGAGTTCCGCCGCATGACGCGCGAGGAGCTGCTGGCGCTGGGCTATCCGGTGCACCGTGCCGCCGCCGAAGGATACAGGGTGAAGACCGCTGTGCCCACGGAAGAGGATTTCCGCAACGATATCATGGGCGGACCCGAGAATGACTACTGGGGGGCCTTTGACAAGAGTGACGGCCATCTGGCTGCTTTTGCCAAGAATATAGTCTATGAGCGTATGTGCGACTACTCGGTGATGAAGGCGAGACCCGACGAGTTGTCGCGATACCCGTACTATGGGCTGATATACACCATGAATGAATACTATCTGAAGGAATGCGGGTTAGGGTATGTCAACGACGGTGGGCGCAGCATAACGGAACACTCGAACATACAGCCCTTCCTCATGCAGAAGTTTAACTTCCGCAAGGCTTACTGCAGGATAAGCATTGTGTATAAGCCATGGTTGGCGGTGATGGTTAAGGTATTGTTTCCCTTCAGGAAATGGGTGCCTGTGGCATCGGTGCGCAGCCTGCTCAATCAAGAAGAGATGACGCGCTTGTAGATGTCCATCATGGTGTCTACGTTGCGCTCCCAATCGTAGAGGTCGGCCACGCGTTGGCGTGCGGAGGTGCCCATAGTGGCGCGCAGTTGAGGATTGTCAATGAAGCGTTCTATGGCTTCGGCAGCGGCTTCGGGGTTGTCTTTGGGTACAACGAAGCCTGTGACATTGTTGTCGACAACCTCGCAGAAGCCTTCGGCGTCGGAGGTGACCACCGGACAGCCGCAGGACATGGCCTCGACGGCCACCACGCCGAAGCTCTCTTCGCGGCTCAGCGACACTGATACGTCGAATTTGGCATAGAGTTTGGGCAGCTCTTGGTTGGGGATGTAGCCGAGGAAGTCAACAAGTTGGCGGATGCCGAGTTCTTCACAAAGCGCTATGAGTTGGTCGCGATCGGGGCCAGTGCCGGCAATGAGCAGGCGCATGTCGGTCTGCGGATGACGCTTGAGGACAAGGGCGAAAGCACGGATGAGGGTGTCGATGCCGTAGCAGTATTTAAGAGTCTTGACGTTGCCGACGACAAATGCGGCGGGCTTCTCGTCCGTGGGGACGGGGCGGAAGCGCTGCATGTCTACGCCGAAGGGAGTGACGGAGATGGGCTTGGAAGTGTAGAGGTTGGTCTCGCGTGCCATGCAGTGGCTGGTGGAGAGGATGTAGTCGGCCTTTTTAAGGGTGAATGTGAGCAAATGGCGGTAGAGAGTGCCCTGGCGCGGATAGTTGTAGACGTCGCTGCCCCAGACAGAAAGCACGAAAGGATGGAAGCCGGCGAGAGCTCCGATGAGGCCGAAACTGCAAGCATAGTGTGCATGCAGGAAATCCGGACGGAAAAGCCTTATCTGTTGGCGGAGCAGGCGGACGGCCTTGAGGTATACCATTTTGTCGAGTATACGCTGTGAGATGGCGGCACTGTCTCGCAATACGAAATCACAGCTGTACACCTTCACGTTGGGCATACCATCGTAGGGAGACAGGTCGCAGCGGAGCAGGTTGAAAAGCAGTATCTCGCAGCCTCGCTGGCTGAGGGAGCGTACCCAGCGGAGGGTATGGATGCTGTCGGCGTCGGAGAGGAGCAGTACTTTCATATGGCTTTAAGCATGTGGTACATGATTTCTATGGGGTGCAGGGCTTGGTGGCCGGTGCCGTCGAGGATCTGCTGGCGGCAGGAGGTGCCGGGGGCGGCGATGTAGGCCGGTATGTCGTGGGGTACGGAGGCAAGGGCTTTGCGGACGGTGGGGAAGAGGAGCATCTCGCCGATGGCCAAAGATGTCTGGTAATGCTCTTTCTCGTAGCCGAAGGAGCCTGCCATGCCGCAGCAGGAGGAGGGTATGACGTGCAGGTGACAGCCTGGCAGCATGCGCAGCATGGCGGCAGTCTTGTCGATGCCTACGATGGCTTTCTGGTGGCAGTGGCCGTGGAGCCACACCTCAAGGGTGTCTGGCTTGAACTGGTCCGGAGTGATGTTGCCCTTGGCCACCTCGCGCATGATGAACTCGTCGAAGAGCAGGCAGTTGCGCCCCAACCGCTCGGCGTCGGCGCGCATGATGTCTGGCACCAGGTCGGGGTATTCGTCGCGGAAGGTGAGTATGCAGCTGGGTTCTATGCCAACGAGGGGTGTGTCGTCGGTTATCTTGTCTTTCAACAGAGCCACGTTGCGCCGGGCGAAGTGGGCTGCTGTGTCAAGACTGCCTTTGGAGATGGCGGCACGGCCACTCTCTACATGTCGGGGGACTTCGACGCTGTAGCCGAGGTGTGTGAGTAAACGGGCGAATGTGAGACCGAGCTGTGCTTCCTGGAAGTTGGTGAATTCGTCGGCGAAGAGATATACGGTGCCCTTGGGATTCTGAATTCTGAATTTTGAATTCTGAATGAGTTGCCGCATGGTGCGGGGCGAAAGGGTGGGTATGTCGCGTTCCTGTGAGAACGATACGATATGCTTGATTATTGCAGACGAGAAACCCCATGATGCGAAGAGGTTGTAGAGGGGCCAGACGACGTGTCCGAGACGCTCTACATCGGCCATGTGGGTCACCATCCAGCTGCGGAATGGAGTGCCATGCTTGCGATAGAGCATCTGCAGCACGCGGGCGCGGATGGCCGTCATGTCTACGTTGGACGGACATTCGCCATGACACCCTTTGCATGCGAGGCAGCTGTAGAGCATCTCTTCAAGGGCTTTGGCTTCGGTGGTGTCGGCGTTGTCTGGCAGTCCGCGTGTGAGCACTTCGCGCAGGATGTTGGCGCGGGCACGGGTGGAGAGGAGTTCGTCGTGGGTAAGTTTGAAGGTTGGGCACATGGTGCCACCGATGAGGGTGCTCTTGCGGCAGTCGCCGGCGCCGTTGCATTGCTCGATGGAGCACATGAGGTCGGTGTCAGGACAGGCATACTGCTGGTTGACGTCGTAGCGCAGACTCTCGTCCATGGGCGGTGTGTCGACAATCTTGTGCATGTTGAACACTCCGTCGGGGTCCCAGCACTGCTTTACCTGTCGCATGAGTTCATAGACCGCTTGCCCGTAGACCATGGGTATGAATTCGCCGCGGAGGCGGCCGTCGCCGTGTTCGCCGCTGAGGCTTCCACGGTATTTGCGAACCAGCAGGGCTGTCTCTTCCGCCACCTGGCGGAAAAGTTGGCGGTCATGCTGCTGCTTGACGTCTAAAATGGGACGCAGGTGAAGTTCGCCAGTGCTTATGTGGCCGTAGTAAACGCAGGAGAGACCGTGCCGCTGCATCATCTGCTCAAACTCTTCGAGGTATTCCGGCAGACGCTCTGGAGCTACTGCTGTGTCTTCGATGACGCCAATGGGTTTACGGTCGCCCTTGACGCTTGTAAGCACTCCGAGCCCGGCTTTGCGCAAGGCCCACACGCGGTTGATATCATCGTTGTATACACGGCTGCAAAAGTAGGAGAGTCCGCTGGCAAGAAGGTCTTTCTCCAAGGCATCGGCCTGCTGCTCCATATTGATGCCGTTGAATTCTGCTATGAGCAGCGCTTCGGGTTCGCCTTTGATAAAGAACTGGTTGCTCTGCTGAGAATGGTTGTTGCGGCAAAGCTCGAGTATCTTGCCGTCCATGAGCTCTATGGCCACGGGGTTGTGCCGCAGTGCTATGAGGTTGGCCCTGTAGCTGTCGGGCAGGGAGTGGCAGTGGGCACATAGAACCATCTTCTCTGTTGGCGGCAGCGGGTCAAGAGATATCTGTATGGCCGTGATGAATGCCAGCGTGCCTTCGCTGCCGCAGAGGAGTTTGCAGAGGTCTATGCCGCAGTCTATGGCTTCGTCAATGGCATAGCCACAACTTCGGCGTTGCAGCGATCTGTCGGGGAAGTTGTCTACTAATAGTTGGCGGATGTCAGGATTGTCTGACCATGCTCTTAACTGGTTGTATATTTTGTTGAGAAGCGTGTTGCTTGAGTCGGGATTTGAGGTGTCGAACAGACTGCCGTCGCTGAGTACTCCGCGCAACGCGAGGACGTGGTGACGGGTGCTGCCATAGATGAGGGAATGGGTGCCACAGGAGTTGTTGCCAACCATACCGCCTATGCAGCATCTATTTGAGGTGGAAGTCTCTGGGCTGAAGAAGAGTCCATGAGGTTCAAGCGTTTTGTTCAACTCATCGCGTACCACACCGGGCTCCACCCATACCCAGCGTTCCTGTGGGTTGATCTCGATTATATGGTTGAGATGGCGGCTTATGTCAACAACGATACCGTTACCTACCACCTGACCGGCGATACTTGTGCCGCCGGCACGAGGTATGAGATGGGTGTGGCGACGGCGAGCCTCTGCGGTGAGTTCGATGATATCGTCGCTGTTCTCGGGGTAGGCGACACCCTCGGGAAGCTCGCGATAGATGGAGGCGTCTGTGGCGTAGGCTATGCGGTGCAGGGTGTCGGTGAGTATTATCATGACAAGATATTATGTATGATGTGTTCGGCGGCATGACCGTCACCGAATAGTTGAGGAAATGTAATGTTGCTGTTCGCAAGTCTATCATAGGCATCGACGATACGCTGATAGTTGGCATCGGCGATGATTCCGGCATGGTGCTGCACTATTTCCACCCACTCGGTCTCGGGTCGCATTATGATGCAGGGGCGTTCAAAGAAGAATGCCTCTTTCTGTACGCCGCCGCTGTCGGTCATTATTAGGAGTGCGTTCTGCTCCAAGAGCGTCATCTCGAGGAATGAGAACGGCTCTTGGATGCGTATCAGTGGCTCGCTGTCGAGGATGGCGCGATGCTGTGCGGAGAGTTTGTTGCGGGTGCGTGGATGTAAGGGAAGGATGACGGGGATGTTGTCGCGGTGTGCAATGTCGGCGATGGCACGAAGTATCTGTTCCAGGCGATGCGGATCATCGGTATTGTTGTCGCGGTGTATGGTGGCAAGGATATAGCTTTCGTGCCTAAGTGAAAGCCGTTTCATTATGTTGCAGCGTTCTGATGCTATTTTGGCGAAGTGTATGCTATTGTCGTACATCACGTCGCCACAGTTGACGACACGGCGATGTATTGTCGGATGGTCGGCAAAAAAGCCTTCCTCGCGCAGGTTGTCTACGGCGGTTTGTGTCGGGGCAAAGAGGATGGTGGAGAGTTGGTCGCAAACGATGCGGTTGATTTCCTCGGGCATCATACGGTTGTAAGATCGTAGACCGGCTTCGATATGAAAAATGGGAACATGCAGTTTCGAAGCGGCAACGGCACCGGCAAGTGTGCTATTGGTGTCTCCGTAAAGGATGATGCCGTCAAATGTATTGCTCATGAGCACCTCTTCAATGCCAGAGATCATCTTTGCAGTTTGCTCGCCGTGACGGCCGGACCCTACCCCTAAGTTGTATTCAGGTTGCGGTATGCCAAGTTCGTCGAAGAACACTTGCGACATGTTGGTGTCGTAATGCTGTCCGGTGTGAAGAATATGCTCCGTCACACTGTCAGAAAAGCTGCTGCTAATGGCGCGGCTTACGGCGGCAGCCTTGATTATCTGGGGCCGGGCTCCTATGACTGTGAGGATGTGCATACGTAGTTGATGAATTTTTGAGACAATGTATGATATTCGAGGTTCTCAAGTGCATATTTGCGACCTTTTGCGCCCATGGTGGCTCGCTCATCAGCAGTCATGTCAGCAATAGTCTGTATTGCATCGCGCACTTGTTTTACGTTCTCGGCTTCTACCTGTATGCCGCAGCCGACACGCTCCACCTCACTGCCAGGTTCGTCAACAGATTTGACGATTGGTTTTCCTGCCAGCATATAGTCAATCATCTTGTTGGCAGATGTACCATATTTATGTAGGAAACTATGTACACCTCCTTCGTAGCAAATGTCAAACTGTTGCACTACCTTGGGTATGCAGGTCTTCTCAACAGGAGGGAGGAAAAAGAAGTCTTTTAGACCATAACTCTCAGCCAGGTTCATCAACTCCTCTTTTTGGGGTCCTTTGCCTACCATGACAAATGCTATATCGGTGCGGTCTTTGAGTAAATCTGCCGCTTTTATAAGTACGTCCATAGCTGTTGACTGGGTATGTCCACCGGCAAAGCCGATGATAGTTTTACCTTCAGTATGCAATTTGGCAAAAAGGGACGCGTGTTCCTGAGGCAAAGTGATATTTTCAGCGTTCTCCCATTCTTCTTTCAGATACCCGTTGGGCACACAGCAGAAACGGTCTTCTGTGAGTCCGTGGCGCTTCATGTGGGGGAATGCTTTGTCAAGCATAGAGACAACCATGTCACAGTGTTTATATGCATAGTTCTCACAATGCTGCAACATAAATATGAATGGATGCCATTTTTTGTATCCGCCAATGACCATTACCGACAACGGCCAAAGGTCGTGTACTTCGTATACTAACTTGGCATTTGTGCGTTTGGCGATATAGTGGCAAGGGTAAATGTCAAATGTGTATACGGATGATGCAATGACAATGTCTGGCTTGAAGGCTATCAGTTCTTTTCTGTGTTTGTATATTTGATGGCAGAACTGGAACATTGTAAGTACACGCTTAAGTCCGTTGCCCTCATATTCACTCGTAGGTAGCCACAGGTAGTTTATCCCCTCAAGGGTTTCACGTCCGATAGTCGGCTGTTTTTTGCGCAGGTGCGAAAATACGGCTCCGACAACTGTCACTTGATGCCCCATACGTACCCACTCACGGGCCATATAGTAGGAGCGAAACTCCATGCCATATTGTGGCGCACCAGCGTAGTGGCTTATCATTAAAATGTTCATAGGAAAAGTCTTATAACTTCAAATGCCTCTGCATATTGGCAACCTACTTGTACTCCGCGGGTGCGGGCTAAAGAACGTACAAATTCTGGTGAGGTATAATCACGGAATCCTTGACTCTTGTATTCCCTGAGAGCTTGGCATTTTGCTTCGACGTGACGTTCTTCAAGTTGAACGAAACAGTCTGTGTCGAATGTTAGATTGTTCCATATGAGTTCATAACCAAGCAATGTCGTCTTTTTAAAAGCACGTATGGCCTCTTGTGCAACGGTTGTATGATCTTGATGTATGTCGTGAGACGATGGCATGAATACTAGGTCGTAATTCCGCTCATTGCGTAATTTGACCATGTCTTCTAGTAACTCTTGCCGCACATAGTTCAATTTGCGTACCTCGTAATGGTAGATGTATAGGTTCTCTGGAGGTATACCAAGCTTTCGAGTAGCACTGCGGACCTCTGTTGCAAGAATGTCCTTTGGAAACCCCTCTGGTACTGATTTGTCTGCTGTCGAGAAAGCAGCATAATAGACGTTTTTCCCTTCCTCTATATATTTACTAATAGTACCACCTAACCCGAGCTCTCCGTCGTCGGTATGTGGTGCCAGCACAAGTATGTTCTCTATATTCATGGTTTTTGTTATTTGTTTCTATTAATCTCTTTTGCAGGAACACCGGCTACGATTGTGTCGTCAGAAACATTTTTTAGTACCACAGCCCCTAAGCCTACAAGGCTTCTGTGACCGATAGTCACTTTCTCTTTCACGCTTACATTGGGGGCAAGGTAGCTTTGTGATTTTAATACAGCACCGCCACATACTATGGCACCTACGGTAATCATACTTCCTTCACCAATATGGCTGTTGTGGCCTATCTGTACCAGATCGTCTATTTTCACATTGTCCTCGATTATGGTGCTGCCGAGGGTTGCTCGTTCTACAGTCGTGTTGCTGCCGATAAACACATTATTGCCAATGATTACATCTCCGAAGTGTGGGAAATGTACAGGATTGCCGTTTTCATCCCGCTCAAAACCGAAACCTTCTTGTCCCAGAACGGCTCCGGATTTTATCTCGCAGTTTTTGCCAAGTACTACGCGGTTGTCGAGTACCACATTGGGGTGCAGTATGCAGTTGTCTCCTATAACACTTTTTGTTGACACATAGCATCCGGCACCAATAAATACATCCTTACCTATGGTAGCACCTGTTTCAATATTTGCTGAAGGGTGAATGAATCCTTTGTTTTTTTCTTGTGTGAAGAAATGGGACAATACTCGGATGTAGTCTAATCGTGGATTGTTGGATATGATGTGACTACAAGTTAGTCTGTTGGCGTACTCTGGTGTTACTATGGCTAGAATGTTGTCAACATCATTTAATTGGCACACAAACGAGTCATTGTATCTTTTGGCGAAAATAACACTATGTGGTAGTGGTGAAGACAATTGGGCGTAACACTTAATGGTGATATTCTCTCCATTAAGTGTTAGTTGCAGATAATTGGCAATATCTTTTGCTGTAATCATTTCCCTGTTTTAATATTAGCAACCAATGCATCAACTATCATCTGAATATCTTCGTCTGTAAGGTATGGGTGCATGGGCAGAGATAATACACATTGCGACAACTTTTGTGCGTTGGGTGTGTCAACATATGAATGTACACTGCTGAATGCTGTTTGCCTGCTCATGGGTGTTGGATAATAGATCATCGTTGGTATCCCGGTTTCTTTCATATGAGTTTGTATCCCCATCCGCTGACTTGCATCCGTCAATTGTAGTGTGTATTGTGCCCAACTGCTCATGTATCCTTCTGAAATGTAGGGTGTGGTTATGGCGTTACCAAGAGCCTGGTTGATGAGTCTTGTATATTGTGCAGCAACATGGTTTACGGCTTCAAGCTCATGCTCTTTAAACGCATTTAGCTTTACTTGCAATATTGCGGCCTGCAATGTGTCTATGCGTGAATTCATTCCAATGCGTACATTGTCATATTTGTTTCTGCCTTTCCCATGAATTCGCAATGACCGTATCATGTCAGCCCATTCGTCATTATTGGTGAACACTGCACCCCCGTCGCCGTAGCATCCAAGTGGTTTGGCCGGGAAAAAAGATGTAGTACTTATGTCACCCAAGCTGCATGCTATGCCTTCTGCCATACGTCCACCAAATCCTTGGGCTCCGTCTTCAATGACATAAAGTCCATGCTGTTTGGCAATCTTTCTGACTGCGATGAAGTCTGCAGGTAGCCCAAATAAGTCGACAGCAATGATGGCTTTCATCTTCAATATACCCTCGTTTTCTACGGCATCAATTGCTTCCTTAAGGCTGACAACGTCAATGTTGAATGTTCGTGGATTCACGTCAACAAAAACTGGTGTTGCTCCTTCAAGGGCCACAACTTCCGCACTGGCAAAGAATGTGAAGTCTGGTACAAACACTGCATCGCCCTTGCCAATGCCGAGTGACTTAAGTGCCAATGTTAACGCGTCAGTACCATTGGCACATGTTATGCAATGTTTCACACCCACATAATCGGCCAACTGCTCTTCTAACTCAATTACGGGTCCGCCCATAATGTAGTTGCCAGAGGCCGCGACTTTCTGCATTGCATCGTCAATGTCAGCTTTCAATACCTGATATTGCTTCTTTAAATCCCGGAACTCCATATTTCTGATGGTATTAGTATTTCATGTCATCCCAACCGAACGGGTGTGGCGCCAGCGGCATCTTGGCAAGTGGGTGATAGTCGCCCTTCAGTCCGATAGGTGTTGAGTGGCGTATGTCGCTCACTATCTGTATGCAGTTGCGCGCTTCGCTGATGCGAAATCCACGGCCTGCCAAGATCTCTTGATAGCTCTTGGTATGCAGTTCGGTAAAACCCTGGCTGAACTCAAACTCATCGCCGTCAATCATGATGGTGCGGTAAGTTCTTTTCTCACCCTGTACGGCATTTGGTGGCAGGCATGCTGCATTAATGCTGAGGAAGTAACGCACGCGTGCTTTCTTAAGGCGCAGGAAACCAGCCACACGGTCGTGACTCATCACGTGAACGATGTTTTCTTCTACAGGTCCGAAAATCCATTGCAGCATATCGTAGAAGTGCACACCGATGTTGGTGGCCACGCCACCACTCTTATGTACATCCCCCTTCCACGACGAGTAGTACCATTTACCACGAGATGTGATGTAGGTAAGATCAACGTCGTACACCTTATCTTGCGGACCTTCATCCACTTTCTTTTTCAGAGCTACGATTGAGTCATGCAGTCTAAGCTGTAATATGGTGTAGGCCTGATGTCCGGTCTCTTTCTCCAATTCTACAAGATTGTCAATGTTGTAGGGGTTCAGGACCAGAGGCTTTTCACATATCACATTGCAGCCTAAGCGCAGACCGTAACGTATGAAAGCGTCATGTGTGTAGTTAGGTGTGCATATACTGAGCCAATGCAGAGGATTGTCTGTACGCTGCTGTTTGGAGCAATAGCGGTCAAACTGTTCCTGTTCGGTAAAGAATGAACAGTCAGGGAAGGAACTGTCCAATCGGCCCACGCTGTCAAACTTGTCGTATGCAGCTAATAGCGTGTTGCCTGTATCGGCGATGGCTTTAAGGTGTCGAGGGGCGATATATCCTGCTGCCCCAATAAGTGCAAAGTTTTGCATTATGTTGTTGTTATATTATCGGTTATTGTAGCGTATGCCGCGTAGCATACATATATGCAGAAGAATAAGTAGTGTGCCCACAGATACATAGATGAACTGGGTGAGAATAACAATAGCAGGTATAGTATCGGCATGACCACAAATAGGTCGCGGCCTGTTGATGAAGCGCGTTTTATTATTGTGGCAGTCAACACACAATAGAGTAGGAATACGAGCAATCCAGAAGTAAATAATATTTGCGAGAGATAAGAGTGTGCATTTATAATACCTTTGGTAATGTCGTAATTGTTTAACTCAGACAAGTATAGCTTGTCTCCGTTGATGCCAAACCCTATACCGTATGAGTCATATAAAGACACAAAGGCTGTGCCATATATTTGCAGTCGAGGACTGATAATACACCAGTTAGTAACTACTGCAATGCCAATTGCCACCAGTGTGCAGATAATTATGGCGGTTTTTATGTTGCGCCTCTTTATCTTTGTCATAAAGTGCCATATCAGAGCCAAAGCCGACACCCCGAGTCCTGTTCTGCAGTCGTTCCATAGCATTATCGGAAGGCAAGCCACTATGGCGGCATATCCAATGATGTGCCGTCTGATGTCCATGAAGTGTAGGCTATAGGCAAAAATATACAATGCTGCCATGATTAGCAATACCGAGTAGTCGTTAGGGTTATAGCTTATGCCTGAAGCTTGGAACTTTGCCTCGCCGTCTGCTAGGTATAGTGCCGACGTTGGCATATGCCATCCGGTAAAGTGTTCGGCATATCCCATCGCCGCCATTGTCACCAGGTATCCAGTGCAGACATAAAAGAACACACCGAGCATCTCACGTGGCGACACTAACACGACCCGTAGCAACGCAATGACAAGCACTGGGATGGTAAGGAACTTTAGCGCCTCCTTTACGGTAATGCTGTCTCCCCAAAGTAGAGTAACCGCCAGCGTCCATGCTCCGTAAATCAAGAAATAACCGCCAGTCAGCAAAAAGATGCGAGATGTCGTCGTTTTATACAGCAGAGCAAGCGCGACAGTGATGGCAATAAAAATGTGCATGGCTGTCAATGACGGTGTTATTGAAACCATGTGCCCGAACATCAGACCAAGACATACCACCGCCATCAGCGGTTTGTACCACTTTTTGAGGGCTTTGTCTATGGCTTGATGAGTCATATCGTGCCTTTCTTTGAGATGTTTCGTATTATGGCTATAGCGCCGATAACCATGAGCGAGAAAATAAAAGACAGAACGGCGTATAGTATATATTGTTGATGATGAGGTGTCTGTGCGATGTGTGGCGCTTCGGTGATGATGCTTCGTATCCCTTTTGTTGTAAAGTCTATTGCCAGAGCCATATTGTCAAGGGCTGCCACGCTATCGTGCATATACAAGTGCAGGCTAATCTGTTTGTCGTGAGTCTCATGGAATCGCAGTCCGTCAATGTCTTCAGCGGCCAGTAGTGTTTTCGACCAGTAGCAGGCGTTCGTGTCGTTGTCTTGTACCTCCATTATTGGGCGTATTACTGCGACAGCCTCATAGTAACCGACATGCCTGTTGTGGCATATTAGCAACGTCATAATGACGGCGCAGATTGCTGTGGATGCCCAAAACAGAGTTTTCATCATTACAGTCTTCCGTCAACCAGTTCTCTCGGCATGATGGCCTTTACGTCGAATATTACGTGGTTCTTCTCAAGCAGTTTGTCGAAGTCTATCTCCATCTCGCGGAACTGGCGGTGGGCAACAGCTACGATTGCAGCGCTGTACTTGTCTTTAGGCAGTTCGTTTACGATGTCGATGCCGTACTCGTGTTTCACCTTCTCTGGCGATGCCCATGGGTCGAAGACCGTAATGTCGGCACTGTATTCCTTCAAGGCATTGTAAATGTCTATGACGCGTGTGTTGCGCACGTCGGGACAGTTCTCCTTGAAGGTGAAGCCCATGATGATTATCTTCGAGCCAAGCACTTGGATGCCTTTCTTGAGCATCAGCTTGATGGTCTGGTCGGCGACGTATGCACCCATGCCGTCGTTCATGCGTCGTCCGGCAAGGATTATTTCCGGGTTGTATCCCAGACGCTGCGCGCATTGGGCCAGATAGTATGGGTCCACCGATATGCAATGTCCGCCCACCAGGCCCGGGTTCATCTTTATGAAGTTCCACTTGGTGCCGGCGGCTTCCAGCACATCGTACGTGTCGATGCCCATCAGCGTAAATATCTTCGACAGCTCGTTGACGAAGGCGATGTTGATGTCGCGTTGGCTGTTCTCAATCACTTTTGCGGCCTCGGCCACCTTGATGCTCGGCGCTTTGTGTGTGCCGTTGATTAGAACAGCATTGTAAACGTTGTCTATCAGTTCTGCAACTTCGGGAGTGGAACCGGAGGTTATCTTCAGTATCTTCTCCACAGTGTGCACCTTGTCGCCTGGATTGATGCGCTCAGGGCTGTATCCTGCAAAGAAGTCTCTGTTGAATTTAAGCCCGGATACTTTCTCCACCACTGGCAGGCACTCATCCTCAGTCACGCCTGGGTACACCGTCGACTCATACACCACAATGTTGCCTTTGTCAATAACCTTACCCACGACCTCGCTGGCACCATACAACGGCGTCAGGTCTGGGTTGTTGTTGCGGTCTACAGGAGTGGGAACCGCTACGACGTAAAAGTTGCACCCCCTTATGTCATCCAGGTCTGCTGTGCAGCGGAAGCCGTGCTTGTTTAAGGCTTCCTGCAGCAATTCGTCGCTCACCTCCAAGGTTGCATCGTGGCCTTCCATCAACGCTTTTACTCGTGCGGCGTTCATGTCGTAACCCACTGTAGGGAATTTTGTGGAGAATAATCTGGCCAACGGCAGGCCCACATAGCCCAATCCGATGACGGCAATACGTATGTCTTTTGTATCCATTGCGTGTGTTGTTTTGTCTATACCATGCAGTTTGTCAGGCGTTTGTGTGGCATACTGTGTGGTCTTATATATTTTATTTCCTCTGCAAAAATACAAAAAATTCTGTGCATGCAAAAAAAAAGTTGTACTTTTGCATCCTGTAATTATAAATCCAACGTAATGTATTACATCATAGCCACTGTCGCAATCATCGCTATAGAACTGCTATACTTTGTCATAGCCAAACGTTTTCATATTGTCGATCGCCCCAACGAGCGCAGTTCGCACCACCGTGCCGTGCTGCTCGGCGCCGGCATCATATTCTACCTTGCCCTGCTGTTCTATTCGCTCACCAACGCTATTCCGTACCCCAACTTCCTCATCGGTCTCAGTGCCTTGGCCATCATCAGTTATATCGACGACCTGCGTCAGCTGCCCGCATGGCTTCGTCTTTTTGCCCAGCTCTTCGCCGTTTTTGTCAGCTTCTGGACCGACGTCAACACCATAGAGATTTGGCAGATAGCCTTGTTGGTCGTCGTCTTCTCCGGCATCCTCAACATCTATAACTTCATGGACGGCATCAATGGCATGCTTGCCGCCTATTCGCTTGTCGTGGTGGGCACTTTCGGCTATCTTGACCTCTTTGAGAACAGATTCATAGACATTGAGTTCATCGCCACCATCATGATCGCCATCCTTGTATTCGGCTTCTTCAATTTCCGCACCAAGGCCCGCTGCTTCTCCGGCGATGTGGGAAGCATCTCCATGGGCCTCATAGTACTTTTCCTCCTTGTGCGTTATGTGCAGTCAATACCCGGCGGTGGTTACAATGTCAGCCGACTCTGTTTCATCATTGTCTTCCTCGCCGACGGTGGCCTCACCATCGCCAAGCGCTTCCTCTCAGGTCGCAACATCCTTGCCGCACATCGCGAGCATGCCTACGAAACAATGGTCAACGACCTCAAGGTCCCGCACCTCTATGTTTCTGCTGGCTACGCTTTGCTTCAGCTAATCATAAATGTCGGCTATATTGTGGTGGCAGACAAGAACCTATATACCCTCATCGTTGCATTCCTGCTCGTCATCGCCTACGGTCTGTTCTTCTTCTTTGGCAACCGTAGCGGCAAAGTCCACCCCGTAGTGTAGCCGACGCCGTCCCCACCGCCCTGGTCGGCTCCTAAACGGCTAGTAAACGGCTAGTAGACGGCTAGTAGACGGTCTGACGGCGCCCACAGTTCCCATCAAACGCCAATAGCCTCCCCCACCGCTAGAGTAGCTTCTCCTATTTGCATGGTCTCTCAGTATGTCAAAGAACTCTCCTGCAGAGTCTTGGAAAAGGTCCGCGCTGGCCAGCTCGCTCCCCTTTCCGAATGCAAAAGTACAACCCCGGGATTGCGGTCTACGGATGATTGCAAAAAAAAAATTCAAGCGCCTGCTTTACAGGGATTTGCCCTACAAGCTCGCATCCCGTTGCGCTACACTGCTACAGTGCTACAGTTCAAAATATGGTTGCCACCAAACCCTAAAAATAATTCTATATCTATATATCTATATATATAGATATATAGATATAGAGCTTAAAATTGAGGTTGTGTAATCCTAAAAACTAACTGTAGCACTGTAGCACTGTAGCAGAAGCAACGTTAATGGCCTCTATATGCCACAACCACAATACACTAAATCTTTTGTCAAATTGTAAAGTGCTGTAAAAGAGGTTTCTCCTTGCATGGACGATGAAGCTCTGCCTCCTGTGCGCTACACTGCTACAGTGCTACAGTTCGAAATATGCTTACCACCAACTTCTCTCCAAATCCACACGCGCCCATGCTTGACGGTAGATAACAGCGCAGTATCAAGTTCTAAGTACAAAAAAAAGACCGCTTGTCGGTCTTCTTTTTGGTGCCCGGTGCCGAAGGCGTCGGCTTTGCCGACAACGGGACTTGTGCTGTCGCCGACCGAGGGGAGGCAACGGCACAATATAAGGACTGTGGAGGGTACAAAAAAAAGACCGCTTGTCGGTCTTCTTTTTGGTGCCCGCAGCCGAACTCTTCTCGAACTCTTTTCTTGAAGACTTGGAAAAGATATGGGCATTGCGGTTTTACATTCCAGACCCGACGAAGCTGATACCACCCAGCAGACATAATGGCTAATGTCTGTAGGTCAATATACTATCGTTGTTCAAAATAATCAAATTGAAAAAAGTTTTTGGCAGATGCAGAAAAAGTTGTATATTTGCACTCGTAAACCGATAGTTAGGTTTACCGAAAAGAGTGCTTTTCGCTTATTCTGTTGATGGTGAACTTGGACACTTCACTTAATTATTGATTCAGAATAAGGAAAATGAGTGCTCACTTGTATTGTGTTCGTGTTATGCGACATACATCAAGTGGGGCATATTCAGAATCCTTATCTAATCAATAAAGGGAGTCCAAGCCCTACCATCGAGGATGAGGCGGATTGGATGGCTCCACTTTCTTCGTTATAGATAACCCCCTCCGAGCCGAGAACAGCAAATAACGATATGGCGCATTTTATTAATTGTACATCATGTGGCAAGCAGTATAACAAAGATGCTTTTGATGAGTGTCCTTTCTGTGGATTTCCAGCGAACGGCAAAACAGTAATATGTCCAAATCGTTTGTGTGGAAAAGAGATAAGTACAAAATTTGACAACTGTCCATTCTGTCATACACCATTAATCAAACCCAAGAGAACAGCAGAGGACATTATTAATGAGTACAAACATAAAGAGAGAGAAGAAGACTTGAGGGATGCCATCAGAAAACAATATAATATTGATGGAGATATTTCAGAAGACCAATATGTGCAATTAAGAGAAATATATCTGAAGGAGCACGGAAATAGAAATGATGCCACCAAAAAAGAGAATCTTTCAGGTCAAAGAAATGGAAGTGTCGGCTGGATTATCGGCATATTGGCAGCACTAATCATCTTTGTGATTATCTTTTTTGCTGCTGGTGGAGGTCATAGTAAAACCTATAATGAATACATGTCTCGCATCAAAACTCGTGAGACATCAATAAATAGAGCGACATCCCTATTTGACATGGCAAAACTTGATGAGCGCATATTACCGTTGGGAGCTTTGGACGACCTGACCGATGGGGACGAAAAGAGAGCCATTAGACTGGCACACGATGGAGTGTGGGAGTCGCTTGAAAGAAAATGTCAACAACTCTCTGTCGGCAAATACAGGTTGACCTCTAAAGAAGGGAATACTTATATTATAGAATTAACAAATGAAGTACAAAAGGATGATGGCTACAGGACACATTACATTGCTCGAATATACAAAAACAATAGTTTGCCTAATGTAGGTATGTGGTATGTACACGAAGTGAGTCCACATATTGTGCTTGAACGAAACACCAATACCACAATGGATAGAATAGACATGTGGATATCGCCAAGTGAGAAATCTCAAGTCCTGACGTATGGGGGCTGGTTAGATGGCGAATATTATGTTTCTCTTAGTGATGAATTCACCGTTAAAAAAATAATGTGATTAATTAAAGCAAGGTTAAAACAAGAATAGACGGCGGCTGCTTAACAAGCCGCCTTTTTTGTTTCTGAGGCAATCTGTCGCCTGCTCTTTGGGCACCTCTCCCTATGTAATACATTCAATCTTTCAGCAATCCCTCAGCCATTCCATACACATTATCTAATTGACTGAAGGCAGGTAACCCTTGTAATAATTGACTACAAAAACAGCCTACCTACCCCCATCAAATCTATATGCGTCGCGAATCCCAGAATTTTTTTTCTGGGATTTTTTTGTCACTTTTCTAACCTACCTACTATTTATTATCATATAAACATAAGCATTATGAACGCACAAACCAAACTTAAAATCTCCTACTCGCTACGTGGTAGAAAGAAGTCGGCAACCCACGCATACCGAATCGCCGAATCGTTGCGCGGCAAGAAGAAAACCGACGCACACAAGAAAGCCATCGCTGCCGCAATGCGGAAACTATGGCGTGAACGCAAGAATGTCACCACTTATACAGGTGACAAAACTTGCAAATTGACACACTTAATAATCAAATAAAACTGCCTATGAATGCTACAATTCGATAGGTTGAAGCTGGCGACATCGTCCCAATACATCACCAACCTCAACCAGACACAATTCCTTGAAATACCAATGAAACAAGGGGATTACTATTATAAATATCACCAAGACTGCCCTTTTTCGCTTACAATCACCAATAAACCACAAAAAAGTGAACTTGTCATTGACTTTACAGGCAAAGTACTTAAAGACGCTTATCCCAGCCTTATCAGCCGTAAAACCATCCGACAATGTTTCGACAACATCAGCGCAATGAATATCTGCGACCTTGATATAGATGCCATCCTTGACAATTCAGAAGTCTGCCTGTGTGACGTGACACAGGACTTTGTCTGCAATCATCCAATGGCTGACATCAAGCGTCACATCAAAGCCAGCATTAAGAACTATGACAAATGGCTGGTCAAGAAATGCCAAAACAATGGGCTGGAAATTTACAATTCCGTGACCACATCAAGACGTTTTAAGCGTTTTATCATATACGACAAAGCCAAGGAAATGAAACGTGCCGAAAATAGGGAATTTCTTGCCTGTGTGGATGACCCCAGCGCATTGTTACATCAATTCGATGGCAAGGTAAGATTAGAACTTAATCTGCGTTCAATGGAACAAGTCCGAAACTATCTGCACATCCCAAACAACCAACTGCAAGCCGTATTGAACACTACCGCAAACCCCATCTTGGCAATCTACGACGAAGCCGTCTCGGAAACCATACCCATTAACAATGCCATCTATAACAAGGCCGAAAAATTAGCATTGCTGGAACAATGCGACTACGACCTGCAAGCGGTTGAAATGAAAATCCGCGAACACACAACTACGAACACATCTATTCGCCGAAAGATGGAACCATATCGGGTACTATTACAATCTATCCAAACCGCCGAAACACGCCCGATGAATCTGCGTGAATACATCGCGTAAGTGTATCAAACCTGCGGTTGTATCATTTTAATCTTTGCGGAGGTGCTTTTTGTGACACTATTCTGTGTCACTCTAACCTAAAAGATTAGTTTGATTTGTTCAGTTTGTCGGCTATCGCTTTCAGTTCAGCCTTGGTGGTTGCGGTGTGAGTTACACCATCACAAACGACTATCGCCAGCAACTCATCCTCGCTGCGGTCGAACAGGTCGGTGACGGAAACGCCCAAAGTCTCGGCAATTTTGCGGATGGTCGACAGTTGAGGGTTGCCGTTGATGGCTCTCGACAGGCTTTCGGGTGCGATATCCATCTTTTCTGCAAGTTCCTTGATTGTTATGCCCTTGTTTTTGCATAACTCTTTCACTTTGTGACTGATATTCTCGTTCATGTTGCTGCGGTTTGAACTGCAAAGATACATAGATAACGCGAATAATCAATATCTAAAGTTAAAAATGATAAAATATATCATTTTTATTTTGCCATATTGATATTATTTTGTAATTTTGCAATAGATTTAATGATAATAAAAGTTAGCAATATGAAGACAATCATCTACGCAAGGGTTTCGACCAACAGCCAAGACTATGAACGACAGATAGCCGACCTTCGGGAGTATGCCAGCCGTATGAACTATGAAATCGTCAAGGAGTTCAGCGAGAAAGTCAGCGGAGCCAAAAAGGTTGCCGAGCGTGAGCAGTTGAGTGAGTTGATGAACTATGTGCAGACCCACAAGGTTGACAAGGTGCTGATATATGAGTGCAGCCGTCTTTCGCGTCGTATCGTGGACTTTCTGTCAATAGTCGAGCAGTTGAACGAACTGAAAGTAAGTCTGTATATACACCAAAACGGTTTAGAGACCTTGCAACCAGACGGCACAGTCAATCCGATTGCCCAACTGGTTCTCGGTATCATGGCACAGTTCAACTCTATGGAACGTGGCTTGATTCGCTCACGCATGGAGAGCGGTTACAACCACTACCGCAGCGAAGGTGGCAAGGTGGGTCGTAAAGAGGGCTACCGTAAGAGTGACGAGGATATGAAAGCCCAGTATGCCGAGGAAATCAAGTTATTGAAGAAGTCTTACAGCCTCCGAAATGTCAGCAAACTAACGGGTACGAGCGTGAACACGTTGAGAAAATTGCAAATTTTTGTGTGATTCTTTTCAGATATCCGAAAAATGTTGTATATTTGAGATATGACTACAAAGAACAACAGCCCTTAGCAACAGGGACAGAGAAAAACAGGTCGATGCTTACCTACACCGAACAGAAGACTCCAGACAGGCGACCACTTGTTTGAAGAGGTGGAAAAGCGAATAACCGCCGAAGAGCGGAGATTAGCATTTTACGGAAATGCTGAATATATCTGAATCGAAGAGGATTCTAAATGCTGGTGACAGGAAATATACGGACGATGAAATCAAACTGATTCGAGAGTATGTTTACTTTGTTGCGAAGATACAAGTTGAAATAGAAAACGGTAATCTAAATAATATTGAAAATGAGACAGTTTAATACAATTGAAGCAGAAAATGTTATCCTTTACTGCCGTGTGAGCAGCGAGGAGCAAGCCGAGGGCAGTTCTCTCGACTATCAAGAAATGGCGTTGAAATCATACTGTGCCAATCATAGTTACAACGTTATTATGACGAAGAAGGAAGACCATTCCGCGAAATCGTACAACCTCGACCGTCCCGAACTGAAAGGCATCCTTGACTATTGCCGACATCACAAGGGGCAAGTAAACAAAGTGCTGTTCCTACGGTGGGACAGGTTCGCTCGTAATCTTGAGTTTGCCTCAAAATACAAGCGTATCTTTATAGACGAACTGGGAGTTGAGATAAACGCCGTTGAAAACCCAATTGACTTTCACGGCACGGAATGGAGTACGATGCTCGGCATCTATTGTGGTGTCGCCCACACCGAGGACGAGAAGATAGCCAAAAGGACGAAAGACGGCATCCACGGCTCGCTTCTGAAGGGGAAATGCTGCAACAAAGCACCGAGAGGTTATAAGAACGTGCGGTATGCGAAACACGATACAGAAGTTGTCTTTGACCCTATCGCTGCACCAAAGGTGAAAGAGGCTTTCGCTGCGGTGGCGAGTGGCACGGAGTGCCCTAACAGAGTTAGACAACGGCTATTCCCCAAGATGGGGAAGTCTACATTTACCGATATGCTTCACAATGTTTTCTACATTGGAAAAATCCGTGTTCCAGCCTACAATGGCGAACCAGAGCAGATTGTGGATGGGTTGCACGAAGCGTTGATAGACCTTGAAACCTTCTACAAGGTACAAGATGTTGTTAGCGGTAGGAAGAAGAACACACCCAAGTTGAGAACCAAACTACCACACCCCGACTTTTTCCTTCGCCCATATCTTGTATGTCCGATTTGCGGTCACGCCATCACCGCCTCACACAGTCGAAGCAGAAACGGTAACAAATATGCCTACTACCACTGTTCGCACGACCAAAAGCACCTACGAGTAAGAGCAGAGCAGGTCAATGAGGGTTTCGCCCGATATGTCGGGTCTCTCAAACCAAACGCAACGGTACTGAAATACTACGAGGAAGCCTTGAACGATATACGTATGGATGAGCAACGCGACGTGAGAACGTCCATTCAAGGCATAGAAGACGAGATATCCAAGTTACAAGGGCGTATTGATAAGGCGATGGACGCATACCTTGACAACGAGATAACCAGTGAGGAAAAACAGAGTATGGTAGCACGGTACAACCGTGATATAGCAAGGAAAGGGCAGCAGTTAGAGACATTGAAAGCAGCGAACAGAACCAAACTCGAACCGAAATTGGGGTATGCAATATCACTGATAGACAATATGAAATGGGTTGTTGAGGATGCTCCCACAGAGGCAAAGTTGAGGCTGTTAAGTTCAATGTTCCCCCAGAAAATCGTGTATGACGGTGAAAGTTATCGAACCGCAGCAGTCAACAAAGTGCTTGACTTAATCTATCAACAAACCAACGAATTACGAGGGTCAAAAAAAGTAAAGGAGGGTAAATCCTGCGATTTATCCTCCGTCGTGCCCGGAACAGGACTTGAACCTGCACATCTTTCGATACACGCACCTGAAACGTGCGCGTCTACCAATTCCGCCATCCGGGCTCTTTTCGTTTCAGGCTTTTTTGTTTGTGCCCAGGACAAGACTTGAACTTGCACCGCCTATGGCGACTACCCCCTCAAAGTAGCGTGTCTACCAATTCCACCACCTGGGCAAAAAAGCAGCTTTCGTTCTCTCAAAAGCGGGTGCAAAGGTACGCACTTTTTTCCAACTGGCAAAATATTTTTTCAATAATTCTTGCAATACGCTGGTATATAGTGCTATATTTTTCTATAGCCCCCAGATGGCCCAGCTTAATTCTGCCTGCCTGCGGAGCATGTCGAGGCCGTTTTTGGCTCTTGCGCCGAGAGTCTCGGCCTCCCTCATCAGCAGGGTCTGCGTGGGGTTGTAGACAAGGTCGTAAACGAGCAGCGGCGAGGTCTTGTCGACGAGTGTGGCGAGTGGGAGAGGGGTGTTGCCGCTGTCAGGATACATGCCCACCGGCGTGGCGTTGACAATCGTGTCGTACTCAGCCGTAATGTCCTCATATCCAATGACGGGCTCGACGTCTGCCGTTTGCGGCTTGCGGCTTGCGAACACGTGTTCTACCCCCATCTGCCCCAGCGCGTAAGCCACCGCCCGCGCAGCCCCTCCGGTGCCCAGTATCAGCGCTTTGCCGAGGCTCGGCTCTCCGGCCAGGGTGGCCATGAATGCCGGGGCGTCGGTGTTGTGGCCCACCAACAGCCCGTGCACCACGCTCACGCAGTTCACGGCCCCTATCTCCGCGGCCATGTCGTCCACGGCGTCCAGCAGCGGCAGTATCGTTTGCTTGTACGGTATTGTGACGTTGAAGCCGCTGATGCCCTCGGCCTCAACCCAGCGGCGCAGCCCGTCGAGCGACGCCATCTCGTAGATACCGTAGCCGGCATCCCTGAAGCCCTGGGCCTCAAAGAGCTCCTGCGACAGCGAGTGCCCCAGCCGTTTTCCTATGAGCCCGAATTTCCTCAATGGCCGATAGCCTTTTTATCCGTTTACCGCCGGTCAGCCCACCGAAGCCTTCAGCTTCTCGGCGTTCTCGGCCAGCTGCAGCGCCTCGATGCACTCCTCGATGTCGCCGTCCATGAACGCCGGCAGGTTGTGCATGCTCCAGCCTATGCGGTGGTCCGTCACGCGGCTCTGCGGGTAGTTGTATGTGCGCACCTTCTCGCTGCGGTCGCCCGTGGCCACCATGGTCTTGCGCTTGCTGGAGAGCTCCTCCATGTACTTGTTGTACTCGCGCTCGTAGAGCCTTGTGCGCAGTATGGCTATGGCCTTCTCCTTGTTTTTGATCTGGCTCTTCTGGTCCTGCATGGAGACCACGATGCCCGTGGGAATGTGCGTCAGGCGCACGGCCGAGTAGGTGGTGTTCACACACTGTCCGCCGGGGCCGCTGGCGCAGAAGGTGTCTATGCGCACATCGCTCATGTTGAGCTCCACGTCAAACTCCTCGGCCTCCGGCAGCACCACCACGCCCGCCGCGCTGGTGTGTATGCGGCCCTGGGTCTCCGTGGCCGGCACGCGCTGCACGCGGTGCACGCCGCTCTCGTATTTCAGCAGTCCGTAGACGCCCTCGCCGGTGACGGTGAAGGTGATGTCTTTGTACCCGCCCGAGGTGCCTTCGTTGAAGTCCGTGACCTCCACTTTCCAGTGCTTCTTCTCGCAGTAGCGCGTGTACATGCGGAACAGGTCGCCGGCGAAGATGCAGGCCTCGTCGCCGCCCGTGCCGCCGCGTATCTCCACCACGGCGTTCTTCGAGTCCGTGGGGTCGGCGGGGATGAGCAGCAGGCGTATGTCGTCCTCCATGGGTCCTTTGCGCTCCTGCGCGGCCGTCAGCTCCTCTTTGGCCATCTCGCGCAGCTCGGGGTCTTTCTCGCTATCCAGCAATTCCTTGCATTCGGCTATGGTGTCGAGGAGCCCCTTGTACTCGTGGTACGCCTTCACCACGGGCTGCAGGTCCTTGTAGTCCTTGCTGAGCTTCACGTAGCGTTTCATGTCCGCAGTCACCTGCGGGTCGTTCATCTGTTCTTCAATCTCCTTGTAGCGTGTATAAATCGCTTCCAGTTTGTCTAACATTGTTTGTATTGTCTGTCGTTATCTATGATTTTTGTGCAAAAAGCGTGCCACGATGTCGTTCACCGTGGGCGACACCTTCCATGCCACCATCGCCGCTGCCGCCGCCGAGGCCAGCACGGCGGTCTTCAGCACGGCGTCGGCAAGCATCGGCGCCATGCCGCCGGTGGCCACGAGGGGCGTGAGCCAGGAGCGCCACCCCCAGTCGAGGGCGAAGGCCGCGGCCATCACCGCCAGCGTCTTGAGCTGCGCGCCGCTGAAGAGGCTCACCCGCAGCCGCCGCCACAGGAAGGCCAGCAGCAGCGCGAAGTATATGGCGTAGCTCAGCAGCGTGGCCATGGCGGCGCCGTTGATGCTCATGGGCCCTATCAGGCGGTCGTTGAGCACCAGGGCGCTCGCCGTCAGGACCCCGATGAAGAGCAGCCCGTAGGCGTAGTGGCGCGAGTAGTTGAGCACGTCGGTGCTTATGCTGAGCGACGAGTTGAGCACCTTGGCCAGCCCGAGGATGAGCACCACGCCGGCGCCCCCGCGGTAGTCCTCGCCGTTGGGTATCAGCGCGAAGAGCGTGTCGAGGTTGATCCAGATGACGTAGAATATCATGAGGCTCACCATCAGCTGGTGCAGGCTCACCTGGCGTCCCAGGCGGTTCACCTCCTCCCAGTCGCCCTCCTTCACCGCCGCCGCTATCACGGGCCGCGATATGGCGCCCAGCGAGCGGTAGGGCACCTCGACGACGTTGGCTATGAAGAAGGCTATGGTGTAGACGCCCGTCAGCGCCAGCCCGGCCTTGGCGCCGAGGAACAGCGACCCCAGCAGGGGCACGTTGCCGGCCAGCACCGTGGCCGTCATGAAGAGCGTGTAGCGCACCATGTCGCGCGCCAGCCCCGTAGAGCGCAGGTGCCGCCAGTCGACGCGGAAGATGCCCAGGCGGAAATGCTCGATCCGTAGCAGGTAGACCAGGTTGAGCAGCATGGCCAGCCCGTAGCTGCCGCAGAAGAGCCACACGAAGGCGTCGAGCGTGATGACGCGGTAGCCGTAGAGCAGATAGGCCGCCAGGGTGAACACCCTGATGCCCACCTCGCGCACCATCTTGGGCACCGTGATGCGCATCAGCACCGAGGCGCAGGTCTCGAAGACCGTCAGGTAGAGCGAGAAGAATATCAGCATCGGCAGCAGGCCGAAGTAGTCGGTCAGCAGGGGCGAGTTGACGCTGTATACCTCCACGAGGCGGCCGCGGAAAGCCAGCAGCGCCAGCCCCACCAGGGCGAAGCCCGCCAGCGGCAGCAGCAGCGCCAGGCCGAAGAAGCCGTGGCGGTGGCGCCCGTCTTTGAACCACGGGAAGAAGCGCACGATGGAGGCGTTGGTGCCCAGCTGCGCTATGGCCGAGAAGAGCACGGCGGCATCCACCATCACGCGCGTCAGCCCCACCTCCTCGGTGGTCAGCATGCGGGTGAGCACGAAGAAGGTGGTGACGAACCCTATCGCCACCCCCAGGTAGTTGGCCATCGCCCCCTTGATGCTCTGTCGCGCTATGACACCCATAACAGCATTACAACGCATCTTGTTGCCTTTTATTGTGCGCGTGCCCTATTTTTCTCCCTTCCTGCCTCTTTGCAGCCGTCTTCCAGCCGTCTTCCAGCCGCCTTCGCGTCGTTTTCTGTTGGTTTTCAGCCTCTTCTTGCATTTCACTCTTGCTTTTCCCCCTCGCCCTCCCTACGGAGCCGGTACGGCATTTCAACGATACTTCAACGATACTTCTTCAGTAGTTCTTCAGTGCAGCACTGAAATACTACTGAAGAACTACTGAAGAACGGCCGTACCGGGTTCCTAGAGGGTCCGTAGAGGGCCCGTAGGGGAGGCGAGGGGAGGGCGGTGCTTTTTGCCTATGTTTGAGTGGAAAATGAGGGTGAGGAGAAAAAAAGTTGCGGTTTTGCAAAATAATGTGTATGTTTGCATTGTTAAGGGAGTGTGACCGTTGTGTGTATGATGCTGGCATTGTGTAAGATGTGTATAATATATTAAATTGAAAATGTTATGAAAAGGACGATTATCTTTTTTGTGTTGCTGACGCTCTCGCTGGCGGGTATTGCCCGTCCGGTGTCACAGGATGTGGCGCGCCGCGTGGCGCAGACCTGGCTGCAGGCGCAGGGTATGAAGAATCCCGCTGCCTTGCAGGATATTACGGCGCAGACTCCGTTCACGGAATTCTACGTCTTCGCCGCCCCCGAGGGTGGTTTCGCCCTCGTCAGCGGCGACGACTGCGTGAAGCCCGTGCTGGCCTACAGCGTCAACAACCGTTTCGTGGCCGAGGATATGTCGGCGAACATACGCAGCTTCCTCGAAGGCTACGAGCGTGAGATAAGGTGGTGGAAACGCCACTCGTCCAGGGATATACCTACCTCGCCCCTGCAGGTGGCTGGTGTGGAAAAGGAGTCTTCGCTTCCCGGGGCCTGGCGCGAGCTGCTCGACGGCGCCGTGCCGCCGCCCGTGGTGTCGACAGCGGTGGCCCCGCTGATGACCACCACGTGGAACCAGAGTCCCTACTACAACGCCCTCTGCCCCACCAACGGCGGCGATGCCGAGCGCGCGGTGACGGGCTGTGTGGCCACGGCCACGGCGCAGGTGATGAAGTACCACAACCACCCCGCCACGGGCTACGGCAGCCATACCTACAGCTCCTCGCGCACCGTGGACGGCACGCAGTACACCTACAACAATCTGACGGCCAACTTCGGCGCCACGACCTACCAGTGGTCGCAGATGCCCAACGCCCTGACGTCGGCCAGCACGACGGCGCAGGTCAACGCCGTGGCCACCCTGATGTACCACATCGGCGTGGCCGACGAGATGGCCTACAGCCCTGTGGCCAGCGGCGCCAACAACGCCTACAGCTCGTCGATGAAACCGACGTCGCAGGCTTCGCTGATGCAGTATTTCAAATACCGTCCCGACATGGCCAATGTGGAGCGCGGGTTCTACAGCGACGCCGAATACTGCGCCCTGCTTCGCAGCGAGCTCGACCAGCAGCGCCCGATCCTCTACTCGGGCAGGGACGAGAGCGGCGGACACAGCTTTGTGCTCGACGGCTATGACAACAACGGCTACTTCCACGTCAACTGGGGTTGGGGCGGCAGCAACGACGACTACTACACCATCGGGGCTCTCAACCCCGGCGCCGGCGGCACCGGCGGCAACGCCACCTATACCTTCAACCTCGACAACTCGGTACTCATAGGCATACGCCCCAACACGGCATGGAGCACCACGGGGACCACCACCGTCACGGGCTCGATGCAGAGCGGCTCCCCCGCGGGTTCGTCGGTGACGGTGTATAACCGCACCAGCGGCGCCTCCGCCTCCAGCTTCGCCTTCGGCGACACGGTAGTGCTGCGGGCTTCCTTGCCCGAGGGCTACCGCTTCAACGGCTGGACCGACGGTTCCACCAGCAACCCGCGCGAGATATACGCCAACGGCGGCAGCTACAGCTTCTCCGCCAAGGGTGTGGCCATCGGCGGTGGCGACACTGTGGCCTACTGCAACGGAAGCCTTATCAGCCTCTCGCCCTATACCGGCGGCGTCAAACTGCCGGCATCGGCTCTCGACGCCACCAAGCAGATGACGTCGATAATGTTCTATGCTTACACGGCCGGCACGTACAACTTCACTGTCTACACCGGCAGCAGCCACGAGACGACGGCGGCCACGGCCTCCTACACCGTAAGCTCAGGCGACGAGGATGCTTGGCACACCGTGGAGCTTGCCACCCCCGTGGCGGCCACCTCGGACATCTGGATTCTCATCAGCAGCGACGACAGCGGCGTGTATCCGGTGAGCCTCACCAACTACAGCGGTGTGCCGAGCAGCCTGCTCCTCTCGCCTGACGGCACCATATACGAATACGGCGAATACTGGCAGAAGTCGGCCATGGTGAAGGGTGTGTTCAGCAGCGTGGTGGAGGTCAGCGGCGACACCGTCAGCTACTGCGGCAACAACGCCCCCGTCAGTTCCGTGGGCAACGCCAACGGCGGCACCTTCCAGTGGGGCGTGATGTTCCCCGCCGGCACGCTGAACAACAACTACCTGAAGAGCGTGATGCTCAATGTGCGCTCTGACCAGACGGGCAACTACACGCTGAACGTCTACCGCGGCGGCGACACGGTGCCCGGCACCCTGGCGCACACGCAGACGGTGACCTTCACCGCCGGCGGATGGCAGGAGGCGCAGCTCGACGCAGCCTTCGCCCTCGGCAACGAGAACATCTGGGTCACCTTTACGGCTACCGGCACCTATATGATGACGGTGTGCGACTACACGGGCGCCCCTAACAGCAACTGGATCAACAACGGCGGCACGTGGGCCCATATCACAGACTTCGGCCTCAACTATTCGTGGCTCATCAAGGCCGTCCTCTCGGCCACGCCGGCCAGCAGCTACCCGCCGCCCACCATCGCCATCAGCGGCCAGCAGCAGCTGGGCAAGGGCATGGCCTACACCTTCACCGCCACGGCCACCGAGGGCGCCAGCGTCAGCTGGTCGCTGCAGGGCGCCACGCCCGCCACGGCCACCGGCGCTACGGCTACGGCCACGTGGAACACCACAGGCCTATACCGCATCATAGCCACCGCCACCAACACCTACGGCACGGGCAGCGACACCATGTGGGTCAACGTGGTCGACTACACCGTGGGCGACACGGTGAGCTACGTCCTCGACCGTCAGCACTATACCAATGTCGGAGCCGGCGGCAACGACTTCGGCTGGGGCATCATGATGCCTTCCGCTTTCCTCACGGGGCGCACGCATCTCTACGGCGTGATGGCTGTCGTGGCGGAGCCTGGCACCTATACGCTCAACGTCTACCAGGGCGGCAGCGACGCCCCGCAGACGCAGATAGGCACCTATACGCTCAACGTCACCGACGCTGATACCGCCAGCGGCCATTACATGACCTACACCTTCCCCACAGCGCTGGCCATCAGCAGCGCCAGCAACCTGTGGGTGGCGATATTAAGCACCGGCATGGATTACCCTGCAGGCTCTGTGCCTCACACCACCGACCCCAACAGCGACTGGACATACTACAACAACAGCTGGTCGCACCTGCCGCAGCTGGGCCTCAACTATTCGTGGGAGATCAAGCTCCTCATGGGTCAGTCTGCCGCTCCGCAGAGCTACACCGTAACCGCTGCGAGCAACAACGCAGCCTGGGGCACGGTGAGCGGCGGCGGCACCTACCAGAGCGGCGCCACGGCCACGCTGACGGCCACGGCCAACAGCGGCTATCACTTCGTGCAGTGGCAGGACGGCAACACGCAGAACCCGCGCACCGTCACGGTGACGGCCAACGTCACCTACACGGCCACCTTTGCGGCCGACGCCGCGCCGCAGACCGGCGACACCTGCGCCATCACGGCACTACCCTACACCATGGACTTCGAGAACGGCGCCCCCTGCTGGTCGCTGCGCGACAACAACCAGAACGATACCACCTGGGGCATCATAGGCACCTACGGCTACAACGGCAGCCGCTGCGCCTATGCCATCTACCAGGCACAGGCCGACGACTGGCTGATGACGCCGCGCGTGGCTGTGACAGGCACACACACCGTGTCGTGGAAGTCGCGCGTCATGAGTGCCAACTACCCTGAGACCTACCAGGTGTGGGCCATGGGCAACGACACCAGCGTCATGATATTCAGCGAGACCCTGACGGACACCCTCTACGTCGACCGCATGGCCACCTTCACGGTGCCTGCCGGCGACTCGGTGCTCGTCATGTGGCGCTATGTCAGCGCCGACATGTACGCCCTGTTCCTTGACAATGTCACCATCAGCCAGGGTGTGGCCCAGTACACCATCACCGCCAACAGCAGCAACGCTGCCTGGGGCACTGTGAGCGGTGGCGGCACCTACAACGCCGGTGCCACGGTCACGCTGACGGCCACGCCCGCCACGGGCTACCGCTTCGTGAGCTGGCAGGACGGCAACACGCAGAACCCGCGCACGGTCACCGTGACAGCCAACGCCACATACATAGCCACCTTTGAGGCCATACCGCCTACACAGTATACCATCACCGTCATGAGCAACAACGACTCGTGGGGCACCGTGAGTGGTGGCGGCACCTACAACGCCGGCTCCACGGCAACGCTGACGCCGATTCCGGCGGCCGGTTACCGCTTCGTGAGCTGGCAGGACGGGAACACAGAAAACCCGCGTGTCTTCACTGTGACACAGGATGCCACCTTCATAGCCACTTTCGAGAGCTCGGTGGGCATCGACGGTGTGGAGACCGCTGCGGTCGCCATAGCTCCCAACCCTGCTACAGAGTATGCTGTGGTGAACGGTGTGAAGGCTGGCAGCGAGGTGGCAGTGGTAGACATAAACGGCAAGATGCGTCTCAGCGGCATTGCGCAGAGCGACATGCTGACGCTGGATGTCAGCGGCCTGTCGGCAGGCGTGTACTTTGTGCGCGTCAGCGACGGCGCTGAGACGGCAGTACGTAAACTAATAGTCAAATAACTACATGCGCTACGAAGTAGACTTTCTGGTTGTAGGCTCCGGCATCGCCGGCCTCAGCTTCGCCCTCAAGGTGGCGCCCTACGGCAAGGTGTGCATCCTCACCAAAGGTGACGCCGCCGAGGGCTCCACGCGCTATGCACAGGGCGGCATAGCGGCAGTGATGTACGACAGCGATTCGTTCGACAAGCACATCCACGACACGTTGGTTGCCGGCGACGGCATCTGCGACCGCGAGGTGGTGGAGATGACCATCCGCGAGGCTCCGGACCGCATCCGCGAGCTGGTGCAGTATGGGGTGAACTTCGACCGTGAGGGTGGGGGGGGCCGCTTCGACCTGCACCGCGAAGGCGGCCACTCGGAGTTCCGCATCCTGCACCACAAGGACAATACCGGCGAGGAGATAGAACGTGGTCTGCTGGAGGCAGCACGTCGTCACCCCAACATAGACATCAAGGAACGCCAGTTTGCCATAGACATCATCACACAGCACCACCTGGGACAGCGTGTCACCAAGCACACGCCGGGCATCGAGTGTTATGGCGTCTACGCCCTCGACTGCGACACCAACCGCATAGACACCTATCTGGCCAAGGTGACCCTGCTGGCCACCGGCGGCATGGGCAATGTCTACAGCACCACCACCACTCCCGTGATAAGCACCGGCGATGGCGTGGCTATGGTGCACCGTGCCCGCGGTGTGCTCAGCGACCTGGAGTTCATGCAGTTCCACCCCACGAGCCTCTACAACCCCGCCGAGAAGCCCGCCTTCCTCATCACCGAGGCCATGCGTGGCGCCGGCGCTGTGCTCAAGGACCGCAACGGCAAGGAATTCATGCAGAAGTATGACGAGCGTCTGAGTCTGGCTCCCCGCGACATAGTGGCACGCGCCATAGACAATGAGATGAAGCTCAGCGGCAAGGATTACCTGTATCTTGACGCACGCGGCATTGGCAAGAAGCACCTTATCGAAGGCTTCCCCACCATCTACGCCAAGTGTCTCTCGATAGGCATAGACATCACTCGCGACATGATACCGATCCGCCCGGCGGCGCACTACCAGTGCGGTGGCATCAAGGTGGACCGCAACGGCGAGAGCTCTATAAAACACCTCTATGCCGCCGGCGAATGCAGCTGCACGGGCTTGCATGGCGGCAACCGACTGGCCAGCAACTCGCTGCTTGAGGCTGTCGTCTATGCCCACAACGCAGCCATGTCGGCAATAGAAACCGTCGGCGATATCCCCTTCAAGAGCGAGGTGCCCGACTGGAACGCCGAGGGCATGGTCCTCAACGAAGAGATGGTGCTCATCACGCAGACCAAGCATGAATTGCAGGAGATAATGTGGAATTATGTGGGCATTGTGCGCAGCGACTTGCGCCTGCAGCGTGCCTTCGACCGCCTGAACCTCATCTTCCGTGAGACCGAAGACCTGTACAACAGGTCAGTCCTCACCGAGCCGTTGAGTGAATTGCGCAACCTCATAGCCTGTTCATACCTCATCATCAAGATGGCAAGGGCCCGTAGGGAAAATGTTGGTCTTCACTACAGTCTGGACCTGATAGAAAAAAAAGTTTAGCTTTTTGTCGTGTAATTGCAAAAAAATGTATATCTTTGCAGTCTCTTTTGTGAGATAAAACAGTTTAACTAACATAAAATAAAGCATTATGACATCACTATTGATTGCATTGCAGGCAGTGGCCGGCATCGCCTGGGGTTACCTGGGAGCAGCTATCGGAGCCGGTTTGGCTACCGTCGGAGCCGGTATCGGTATCGGTAAAATCGGCCAGGGCGCCATGGAAGGCATGGCCCGCCAGCCCGAGGCTGGTGGCGACATCCGCTCGACGATGATTATCGCCGCCGCTCTGGTGGAAGGCGTCGCCTTCTTCGCCGTTGTGCTTTGCCTGCTCGTCGTCCTCAAGTAAGTTGGGCACGACAAAAGAACACGGGGCTGCGATTGGCAGCCCCTTTAGCAAGAAGACTAAAGAGAACATAGATGAATAACCCTCTAATTAATCCCGGAGTAGGAACTTTTTTCTGGATGCTGTTGAGTTTCGGCATTCTGGCGTTCATACTCATCAAGTTCGGCTGGCCGGCGATCCTCAAGGCGCTGAAGAAGCGCGAGGAGGCCATTGCCGCATCCCTCAACGAGGCCGCCAAGGCCCGCGAGGAGATGAAGCATCTGGTGGCCCACAACGAGGAACTTCTGCGTCAAGCCAAGATGGAGCGCGACGAGATGCTGCGCAATGCGCGTATGGCCAGCGACCAGATTGTCGAGGAGGCTCGCGCCAAAGCCACCCTTGAGGCCAACCGCATCGTAGACAATGCCCGCGAGAACATCAACTACGAGAAGCTCAAAGCCATGACCGAGCTCAAGAACCAGATGGCCAACCTCAGCATCGAGATAGCCGAGAAGCTCATCCGCGCCGAGCTCAGCGACAAGTCAAAAGCCGACGCCCTCATACAGAAGGAGCTGGAACTCATGCACCTGAACTGATATGAACAACTATAAAATCAATACGAGCTACGCCAAAGCGCTCTTGCTGCTTGCCCGCGACATCGACAAGCTCGACCGCGTGGCCGACGACATGCGCCTTGTGGGCTCCGTGATGGCCGAGAACCATGAGCTCGCCGTAGTCTTCGCCAACCCCGTCATCAAGCAGGACAAAAAGCAAGCCATAGTGCGCGACCTCTTTGCGGAGCATGTCTGCGAGGCCACCATGGCGTTCCTGCTCTTCGTCGTACGCAAGAACCGTTCGGTATACCTGCGCGGCATCAGCGACTCATACCTTCAGATGTATCGCGACGAGAAGGGCATCGTGCTCAGCGACCTCGTCACCCACCAGCCCATCGACGACAACGCGCGCCGCCTGGTCACTGAGATGGTGGCGGCCTATACCGGCAAAACGGTGGAGCTGCATGACCGCACAGACCCCAAGATGCTCGGCAGCTTCAAGCTCGAGTTCGACGGCAAGATGTACGATGCGCGCATCCGTACCAAGATAAAGCGTATGCGCATGGAGTTCGCCAAAAACGAATACGAAAGCAAACTATAACATTATGTCAGACATAAAACCTGCCGAGGTATCGGCAATCCTTAAAAAACAGCTGGCCGATGTCAGCATCGACACCAAGCTCGAAGAGGTAGGCACCGTGCTCACTGTCGGCGACGGTATCGCCCGTGTCTACGGCCTCAGCAACGCCCAGAGCGGCGAGCTCGTCGAGTTTGACAACGGCGCCCAAGGCATAGTGCAGAACCTCGAAGAGGACAACGTCGGTGTTGTCATGCTTGGCGAGGTGAGCACCATCAACGAGGGCGACACCGTCAAGCGCACGCGCCGCATCGCCTCCATCCCCGTGGGTGAAGGCCTCCTTGGCCGTGTCATCAACACCATAGGCCAGCCCATCGACGGCAAGGGCCCCATAGCCGGCGAGCTCTTCGACATGCCCCTCGAGCGCAAGGCCCCCGGCGTCATCTACCGCCAGCCCGTCGAGCAGCCCCTGCAGACAGGCATCAAGGCCATCGACTCCATGATCCCCATCGGTCGCGGCCAGCGCGAGCTCATCATCGGCGACCGCCAGACCGGCAAGACGGCCATAGCCATAGACACCATCATCAACCAGCGCAACAACTATGACGCCGGCGACCCCGTCTACTGCATCTATGTGGCCTGCGGCCAGAAGGGCAGCACCGTGGCCAACCTGGTGAAGAACCTGCGGGAGAAAGGCGCCCTTGAGTATTCCATCATCGTCGCCGCTACGGCTTCAGACCCTGCCGCCATGCAGTTCTACGCCCCCTTCGCCGGTGCCGCCATCGGCGAGTATTTCCGCGACACGGGCCGCAACGCACTTGTCGTCTACGACGACCTCTCCAAGCAGGCCGTGGCCTACCGCGAGGTGTCGCTGCTCCTCCGTCGCCCGCCTGGACGCGAGGCCTATCCCGGCGACGTCTTCTACCTCCACAGCCGCCTGCTGGAGCGTGCCGCGCGCATCATTCAGAACGACGCCATCGCCGCCCAGATGAACGACCTGCCGGCATCCCTCAAGGGCAAGGTGAAGGGTGGCGGCTCGCTCACCGCCCTGCCTATCATCGAGACCCAGGCAGGCGACGTGTCGGCCTACATCCCCACCAACGTCATCTCCATCACCGACGGCCAGATATTCCTTGAGACCAACCTCTTCAACAGCGGCATCCGCCCCGCCATCAACGTCGGCATCTCCGTGTCGCGCGTCGGCGGCAAGGCACAGATCAAGTCCATGAAGAAGATCGCCGGCACGCTGAAGATGGACCAGGCCCAGTATCGCGAGCTGGAGGCCTTCTCCAAGTTCGGCTCCGACCTCGACGCCGCCACCAAGGCGGTGCTCGACAAGGGTGTGCGCAACGTGGAGATCCTCAAGCAGCCGCAGTACAGCCCCATGCCCGTCGAAGAGCAGGTGGCCATCATCTTCTGCGGCACCAACGGCCTGCTGCAGAAAGTGGCGGTAGACAAGGTACGCGACTTCGAGAAGGCCTTCCTCTTCCTCATGAAGCAGCAGCACGCCGACATCCTGGCCAATCTGCGCGCCGGCAAGCTCGTCGACAGCGACCTCGCCGCCATGAAGGAGCTGGCCCTCGACACAGCAGAGCGATATAAGTAAAGGTTATAGGTTATTGGTTATAGAAGTTGACTGCATCAGTCTTCAATAACCAATAACCCATAACCATTAAACATTGCATGAATGGCAAACCTTAAAGAAGTACGCACGCGTATAGCCTCGGTGAGCTCCACGCAGCAGATCACCTCCGCCATGAAGATGGTCTCCGCCGCCAAGTTCCGCCGTGCGCAGAACGCCATCATAGGCATGCGCCCCTACGCGGCCCAGCTCAACGACATCATCGCCGACATCGACACCGGCGACGGCGTGGCCACGCCGTACCATGCCCAGCGCCCCGCGCAGAGCGTCGTCCTGGTGGTCGTCACCTCCAACAAAGGCCTCTGCGGCGCTTTCAACAGCAACGTCCTCAAGCTCGCCAACCAGCGCATAGCCCACTGGCGCGCCGAGGGCGCCGCCCTGAGGCTCGTGTGCATCGGCAAGAAGGCCTCAGAGCAGCTCTCGCGCCAGAAAGACCTCAAGGTCGCCTCCTACGACGAACTGCTCGACAGCCCCTCCTTCGACGCCATAGCCACCCTGGCCGACACCCTGATGGCCGACTTCGTGGACAAGAGCATCGACCGCGTCGAGGTTGTCTACAACCAGTTCCGCAACTCCATAGCCCAGGACCTCGTCTGCGAGCAGTGGCTCCCCATCGGCGCCGGCGGCACGAAGGAGCGCGGCGGCCGCAAGACCGGCAACGACTACATCTTCGAGCCCTCCAAGGAGGAGATACTGCGCGAGATGATACCCCTGACGCTGCGCAGCACCTTCTACCGCATGATCCTCGACTCGCTGGCCGCCGAGCATGGCGCCCGCATGACGGCCATGCAGAAGGCCACCGACAACGCCACGGAGCTCCTCAAAGACCTGCGGCTGAGCTACAACAAAGCCCGCCAGGCGGCAATCACCAACGAAATCATAGAAATCGTCAGCGGCTCAGAGGCCCTGAAAGGCTGACGTCAGACAATCGGCAGACACCTGCGCGGCGGGTGTCTGCCTTTTTTTTATCCCTTAAACCGTTATGGAAAACAAGAACAACAAGACCAACGTCATCCCCATCGTCGTGATGATCCTGCTCTTCGGCATGATCTCCTTCGTCACCAACCTGGCCTCGCCCATGGGCGACATACTGAAAAGCCAGTTCACCATCCCCAACTGGCAGGGCACCCTCGGCGTCTTCGCCAACTTCATAGCCTACGCCCTCATGGGCATCCCCGCGGGCAACCTGCTGCAGCGCCGCGGCTACAAGACCACCGCCCTCATAGCCGTCGCCGTGGGCTTCGCCGGCGTCGGCGTGCAGATGGTCTCGGGCCTCGTGGGCAGCTTCGGCGTCTACCTCGCCGGCGCCCTCGTGGCGGGCTTCTCCATGTGCCTCCTCAACACCGTCGTCAACCCCATGCTCAACCGCCTCGGCGGCGGCGGCAACCGCGGCAACCAGCTCATCCAGTTCGGCGGCACCTTCAACTCGCTCTGCGGCACCGCCGTCATCGTCATCACGGGCCTCCTCATACCCTCCATCGTCGACGCCCGCATCTCCGACACCTTCCCCCTGATGTACACCGCCATGGCCATCTTCGCCCTGGCCTTCATCGTCATCCTCTTCACCCGCATCCCCGAGAGCGGCGACAGCGGCGCCGGCAAGGCCGCCGCGGGCTCCTTCCGCGACCTCTTCGGCTACCGCCACTTCGTGCTCGGCGCCATAGCCATCTTCATCTACGTCGGCGTCGAGGTGGGCACGCCCAACATCCTCAACAAGTGGCTGCAGAACCCCGAGCTCGACATCCTCTCCGACACCCTTGACGACGACGACATCGCCGCCTCGGTCACCGGCTTCTACTGGCTGCTGATGCTCGTCGGCCGCCTCATAGGCGGCGTCGTGGGCGCCAAGGTCTCGGCGCGCCGCATGCTCGCCGTCGCCGCCTCCGCAGCCGTGGTGCTCGTACTGCTGGCCATCTTCATCCCCGCCAGCGTCCAGGTGCACTTCCTCGGCTTCAACGGAGCCCAGGGCTTCGGCTTCAACCTCATACCCCTCAGCGCGGCCCTGCTCGTCTGCGTGGGCCTCTGCACCTCCGTCATGTGGGGCGGCATCTTCAACCTCGCCGTCGAAGGCCTCGGCAGCAACACCGAGCGCGCCTCGGGCCTCTTCATGGCCCTCGTCTGCGGCGGCGGCATACTGCCCCTGGCCATGAACGCCGTTGTCGACATCGTTGGCCCGGCGGGCTACCAGCCCTCCTACTGGATCGTCGTCGCGGGCTTCGCCTACATCCTCTTCTACGCCCTCGCCGGCTCCAAACCCGCCAGCCGCGGCGCCAAGACCGTGTAAGCCCCGCCACTCAACCCCCCAACCGCCTCCTCCCGCCCCGGGACGAGGCGGTTTTTTTTGCCCGTCCCTTCGCACCCCCCTCGCTCCCCCGACGCCATTTCTACGATATTTCTACGGTAGTTCTTCAGTGAAAAGCGTAGAAATACCGTAGATATACCGTAGAAATACCGTAGAAATGCCGTAGGGGCTCCGTACCGGAAAGGTGCCGAATGTAACCAAAATTAACGTAATGTAGCTTTGCGCAGCGATAAAAAAATGTTAAAAGTGAAAAAAACACTTGCTTTTTTCAAATCGTATCTGTAAATTTGTGGGTGCCTTTTGAAAAGAGGTTTTGCAATTAGACACTGAAAATCAAGTTAAACCAAAATATCTAACATCATGAAAAAAACATTTACCCATTTGGGAATGTTACTGCTGGCGGCGCTGATGCTGTTGCCGACGGTGGCGACATCCCAACAGACGACGGTGACCATCGGCAACTGGTCTTCGACCTCGAAGAGCAACGTCACCTTCAGCAACAATTACTACAAGAATTCGTACAACCAGACGCTGTACACGAGCGCCGAGGTCGGCGATGCGGGCTACATCAGAGCCATGATTCTCGACAACCGAAGCACGGGGGCTGTGACTCATGACACTATCTGCGTATGGCTCGGCCATGCCAGCGTCACAACTTTCGCTTCCACCACGGCGTGGATACCGGAGAACCAGCTGACGCTGGTGTACAGCGGCTCCAACTTCACCATACCGGCCGAGACCGGGGAGTTCCCTATCATCTTCAACACCCCGTTCCAATATGACGGTACCAGCAATCTGGTGGTTGTGGTGGCCAAGAGGTCGTCGACCTACAATACGAATACCCAGTTCGCGTATACGAGCACCACCAATGCTGCTCTTTACAGGCAGAACGACAGCGATACATCCTACTTCCACGCCCCTTCGTCTTCGACGACCGGCACGCGCGGTGTGTACAAGGGCAACCTCAAACTCATCAAGACCCCTACAGCCACCGAGAGTCTGTGCATGAACATTGCCGGCCTGAGGGTGTCGAGTGTTGACGTGGGCAGCATCACTGTGCAGTGGGACGAGTTGGTCGGCGCCACCTACGAGGTGGCCTGCGAGGAGCTGTCGCTGAACCCCACTTCTGCTTCGGTCATTGCGGAATCTGTCAGCGGCACCTCGCACACCTTCACCAACCTCTCACCCAACACCACCTACCGTGTCTTTGCCCGTGCCCTGTGCGGCGGCGAGACCCCTTCGGGGTGGGATTCGCTCACCGTGGCCACCACGCCTGAACCCGTTTCACTGCCATTCTTAACCGACTTCGAGGACGACAACGACGACGCGCAGTGGACACTGCGTAACTATGACGCCACGCACAACCAGTGGTGCATTGGCGGCGCCGCCTATGCCGGCAGCGACGAGGAGGGCCGCAGCCTCTACATCACCAACAATACCACCACTCTCGCCAACGCCTACAGCAACACCACGGTACGCGTCTTTGCTGCCATGCTGCTCAATTTCAGCGACGAGGGTTCCTATGACGTTTCCTACGACTGGCGCTGCCAGGGCAGCACGACAGTGGCCTACATGCGCGCCATGCTGATACCTGCCAGCCAGTGGGACAACTACACCGCTGCTACGTCGACCATGACGGGCCTCAGCGCCTCGGCGGTGCCTGCTGGCGTCATTGCCGTCGACGGCGGCTCGAAACTCAACTTGCAGAGCACGTGGCAGCACTTTGCCACCACGGCCGTAGTGCCCGATGCCGGCAACTACTATCTTGCTTTCTACTGGGTCAACAGCACCACCGCTGCGGCCAATCCGCCTGCGGCTGTGGACAACATCAGCGTGCAGGCCTCCACGTGCTATGCCCCCGCCACTGTCACTGCTACGGACATCACCAGAGCGTCGACCACGCTGAACGTGAACCACGACGAGGCCACCACCTTCATGCTTCTGCTGCGTGCCAGAGGAGACGAAGCCTACGATACGGTGAACATCGGTTCAACCCACGACTTGCAGGGTCTGCGTTTCGGCACCACGTATGAGGGAATGGTGTATACCCTCTGTGGTGACGACACGAGCAACACTGCCACCGAATTCAGCTTCACCACCTCCTGCATTGAGCTGACGGAGACCGAGCTGCCCTACTTCGAGGACTTCGAGTCCTACGGCACCGGCACCTCGCAGACCATCAGCCCCTGCTGGCACAAGGGTGTCTTCGGCAGCACCACCAACTATCCTTACCCCTACAGCACGGCGGCCATCAACGGCCAGCGCGGCCTGTACTTCTATTCCATCAAGACGTCATCAAGCGAGAGCGCCTCTTGGGCGGCACTGCCCGTCATCGACGAGACGCTGGACGTCAGCGACCTGATGGTGGAGTTCCTGATGAAGCGCGGCTCCTCGGCCACCAACACCAGCACTACCACCTACAGCTGCCGTGTGATGGTCGGTCTGGCCGACTCGTTGGTGTTTGCTTCTGCCGCCGATGTGGACACGTTGGTCGACTGGATAGACACGCTGGACATGTCGACCGAGCCCGCCAGCGCCATTAGCCACCAGGAAGTGAGCTTCGCCGGCTACAACGGCACGGGCCGCTATGTGGTTTTCTATGTTCCCACACCGCAGCAGCAGACGTCGAGCAATTACACAACGGTATATCTTGACGACATCAACCTGATGCTCATCCCGTCGTGCTACAAGCCAGTGGAATTGGTGGCCTCCAACCGCAGCCATGAGGAGGTGAGTCTCAGCTGGACACCTGACGAGCGCACCGCCAACCCGACGGCATGGGTGGTGGAGTACGGCCCTGCTGGCTTCACCCCCGGCGAGGGCACCGAGGAGAGCGTCACCGACACATTTGTCACCGTCACCGGCCTCAATCCCAACACGGAATATGACTTCTATGTGGTTGCCAACTGCGGCAATGCCGTCAGCGACGCGCGCCTGCTGAGCGTCACCACGCACTGCAGCCCGATAGAGGCGCTGCCCTACAGCGAAGACTTCGAGGCCTACGCTTCGGGTGCTACCAACCCCATCGACCCCTGCTGGACGAAAGATCACATAGGCGGTACCACAAACTATCCATATCCCTATTCGACCAACGCCATCAACGGTGAGCGCAGCCTTTATTTCTACAGCTTCACACCGTCGTCGACATCTACGACGGCCCCGTATTACTGCTATGCCGCGCTGCCCGCCTTCAGCGCCTCGGTCAATCAGCTTGGACTGAGTTTCAACATGAAGCGCTACACCGGCTCTACCGCCACCTACTTCAGCCAGCTGGTTGTTGGTGTGATGGAGAATGCCGACGACATAAGCACATTCGACACCGTGCAGGTTTTCGACCTCACGGACGAGGAACCGTCCACGGTGGAGAACCTGTACGTGGACTTTGGCGAGTATGAGGGCGACGGCCTTTACATAGCCCTTGTGGCCCCCTGTCCTCCCGAGTCGACGGCGGCACGCTACAACGTATTTTATATTGATGACGTTATTGTTGACATGACGCCTGGCTGCCCGCGTGCGCAGGGTATCAGTGTCAATGGTATAACCCAGGGGAGTGCCACTATTGTGGTCTCGGACAGCAATGATGTCGGCAACTATATTGTCACCGTAAAGAATCTCGATGACACAATGGAGGCAGACATCGTAGAGACTTTCTCCGACAGTACGTATACTATCACAGACCTTATGCCAAACACTCAGTATCGGATCAGCATGGTCACCGACTGCGATGATGGCACCTATACCATCCCCTTTGAGATTGAATTCCGCACCGCCTGCACGCCGATAGCTACCGAGGATCTGCCCTATATCGAGGATTTCGAGACCTACTCTACAGGCGCGGCCAACCCCATAAGCCCCTGTTGGACCAAGGGCGTCATGGGCTCCACGACGCAGTATCCTTATCCATACAGCACGGCGGCCATACATGGCAGCATGGGTCTGTACTTCTATTCCACCTCGGCTCTTAACTGCTATGCGGCGTTGCCGTTGTTTGAGGAGCCTCTGGGCAACCTGCAGGTGTCATTCAGCGTGAAGCACTCCAGTACGGCAAGCTACAAGCTGCAGTTCTACCTCGGCGTGATGAGCGACCCCAACGACCTGTCCACCTTCGACACACTGCAGTTTGTCGACCTCTCCACAGAACCCGCTTCCTCAACGCACCGCCTCAACTTCTCCCTCTTTGGCTACGTGGGTCAGGGCAATATGGCCATTCTGCTGCCCCGTATGACATCCAGCAGCACCTATAATACTGTCTATCTGGACAGCATTGTTGTTGAGCTGCTGCCCAACTGCGTATGGCCCGAGAACCTGGTTGCAAGCGGGATCGGCTCCGACAATGTGACATTGAACTGGATGGGCAATGCCGACAGCTATGAGGTTGAGTATGCTGACAATGCGGCATTCACTGGTGCATCCACGGTCGTTGCCAACGACACCACCGTCACCATTGGCAACCTCAACGATTACACGGCCTACTGGTTCCGCGTGCGCGGCATCTGCGGCAGTACCGACACCAGCGACTGGAGCGCTACCCTGCAGGCCATCACCAATGTGGACTGTGGTGGCGACGACAACATCAACATCATAGATACCATAGGCCGCGGCACATCGAGCGGCTACACATATGCCTTCTACAGCTACAGCTCCTATCCCAGGGCTTTCACCACTTCGCTGTTCACGGCTCAGGAACTTATGGATATGGGCCTGCTTTCCAACAACCGCATCAACGGCATCAAGCTGCACAGCGGCACCACTGGCGGCACCATCCGCAAAGCCAAGATATATGTGGCCGAGACAACGCTTGATGCTTTCGGTACGCCTGTGGCCAACGACACTGTGGACCGCAACACTATGACCCTCGTCTACAGTGGCGACCTTGAAGTGGCACCCAACAGCTGGGTCGACATACCCTTCAATGCACCGTTCAACTACAGCGGCGCCAGCAACCTTTTGATTAGTCTCGTGCGCGACACTGTGGCCACGGCCAATGTGACGTTCTACTACACATCAACCTCGCCCGACTACCGCTCGGCCTACTTCTACGTGTCAAGCACTGGCACCACATACGGCAGTGGTTTGCGCACCTACAGCAGGCCCAATGTGGTCTTCAACATTTGCACCGAAGTGCCCACCTGCATGCGTCCCTCCGAGGTGTCTGTGCCGGAGTGTACCGACACGATGGCCACTATCACGTGGACCGGCAACTCGCAGAGCTATGAGTTCCTGCTCAGCACAGCGGCTGTGAATCCCGACACGCTGGACAACCCGGCCTTTATCACCGTCAGCGACGACAGCATCACTCTCAATGGGCTTTCGGCCAGCACCACCTACTACGTCTATGTGCGCGGTGTTTGCGGCAACGACCGCTCCGACTGGAGCATGGAGGCTTCTTTCCAGACTAAGTGTGCTCCCATGCCGCTGCCCTACAGTGAAGATTTCGAGGCCTACAGCTCTGGCTCCAGCTATCCCATCAACCTCTGTTGGACCAAGGGCACCAACTCCGCTACAGCATACCCCTATCCATACAGTACCAACGCCGTCAACGGCAGCCGCAGCCTCTACTTCTACGGTCAGCGCACAAGCACGGCGGCCACCTACAGCTATGCCGCCCTGCCTCTGTTCGAGGACAGCGTGAAGAACCTCTCGCTCTCGTTCAGCGTGCGCCGCTACAATTCCACCGTGGCATCCAACACTACGCGCCTTGTCATCGGCGTGATGGCCAACCCTGGCGACATAGCCACCTTCGAGCCTATGGACACCCTCGACCTTCACGACGAGACTCCCGGCAGCATCCATGGCTACGAGTACTTCTTCAACAACTACACCGGCAACGGCAGGTACATAGCCATCTACAGCGGCGACTTGCCTCTCTACGGCACCGCCACCACTACAACCAACTATGCCTATGTGGACGATATATTGGTTGATCGCATACCTTCTTGCATGCGTCCGGGCAACGTTACCGTGTCTGCCATCACACAAACCTCCGCCACCGTGCATTGGAGCGGCTCGGCTCCTGCCTACGAGGTCGAGTATGGTCCGCGTGGCTACAACCACGTCCGCGGCGTCACTCTCAATACCACTGCCGACAGCATGGTGCTGACGGGGCTGGTCAATTCTACCGAATATGACGTGTATGTGCGTGGCGTGTGCGAGGGCGACGACTACAGCGTGTGGTCATTCACGCAGACATTCGCCACCGAGTGCGGCCCCAACCCGTTGCCCATGGTCTTCGACCCGGACAACTATGCCACCGGCACCACCGCAGCTCTGCCAATCTGCTGGACGCGCACCAACAACGCCACAGGCACCACAAACTACTACCCCTACATCAACTCCAGCTCCACCAATGCCCACACCGGCAGCAATACGTTGTACTTCTATGTGACCGGTACAGCGGGCTACGCCAACGACGAAATCATGGCCTTCCCGGAAATTGACACTGCCAACTTCCCGATGAACCGCGTGGAGGTGAGCCTCTGGGCCAAAGCCTCCTACAGCAACCGTCCGCTGGTTGTCGGCGTCATGACAGACCCGGCCGACATGTCCACCTTCCAACCTGTCGACACCCTGCGCCTGACCACCACCAGCACCGAATACACCGTTGGTTTCGACGGCTTCACCGGCAACGGCGCCTATGTGGCCCTGCGCACTTGGCGCGATTCAACCGTCAGCGTCTACCTCTATGTTGACGATATCCGCATAGGCCAGATATCGGCCTGTCCGCGTGCCTACGACCTCGTCGCCGAAGACGCTACACAGAACTCCGTTGTCCTGCGCTGGTCCGACACAATCGGCTCTACCAGCTGGGTGGTGAGCTATAAGGCAGACACCTCAGACACCTGGATCGAGGCCACCGCCACCACCAACCCCTACACCCTCTACAACCTTGACGTCTCCACATGCTACTCATACCGTGTGGCACCCATGTGCGCCGACGGCGAGCGTGCCGATTGGAGCCGCGAGACCATGAGCTTCTGCACCTCGCAGGTGCCAGCCACTGTGCCCTACAGCTACGACTTCGAGGATGCCGCCGAATGGCAGAACTGGCAGACCGCCAGTAACAACACTGTCGGCTGGTACCGTGGCAGCGTGGCGCAGTACAACAACACCAACGCCGCCTACCTCAGTGCCGACGGCGGTGCCACCCACTCGTGGAACATGCTCTCCGTCACCAACGCCGTCATGTACCGCGACATTGACTTCGGCCCCGTGGAGCACAGCTATCAGCTCACTTTCGACGTTTACCTCGGCGGCACCATAGGTCACAGCTACGATGGTGTCTCTGTCATACTCACAGACCCCACGCAGCCTGTTGTTCCTGTATCCACGAACATCACCTCGCCTTGGGGCCATGTGAACGATGTGGCCTTGGCAACTGTGCGCCACGACACCCTCTGGGGAACCACCACAGTCTTCCTCGATAATGTCAGCGGCATCAAGCGCTTGGCCTTCTATCATTTCAACCAGGCCACCGGCACCAACTACGAGTATGAGAACAACCCCTCTGCCATAGACAACATCTCGCTCACCCTGATGGCTTGCGAACGTCCCGCCGACATGGCTGTGGTATCCTACGACACCATCCGCGCCACCCTCACCTGGCGGGGCGACGACACCTCACGCTATGTCGTGGCCTACCGTGTGCGGGGCGCAGCTGTCTCCACCAACCGCTATGACACCGTCACGGGCAACACCTACACTGCCACCGGCCTTACCGCCAACACCGACTACTACTGGTGGGTGAGCCGCATCTGCTCGCTCACGGCTGCGGACACCAACATCAGCCCATGGTCCTCTGTTGGTACCTTTAGCACCGCCTGCGCCATCGTCAGCGTGGCCGACACCTTGCACGAGGGCTTTGAGAATGTCGAGGGTGTCATCTACAGTTCGCCGGGCAGCCTGCCTACATGCTGGAAGTCATGGAACACCAGCACCAATACATCACCCGTCTATCCGCATGTTACCAACACTGGCTCATACAGTTATTGGATTGAAGGCAGCCAGGCTCTGACCATGACCGCCGGCCTCGCCACCAACGCCTACGGCAACAACAGTTTCGTGCGTCTTGTCGATATCGCCGAGCCCACGAGCAGCCTCACCATGTCCTTCTGGATGTGCACCGAGAGCAGCTCCAGCGGCTATCTCGAGGTGGGCTACCTCACCGGCTCCGACTACGAGCGTGACTTCGTGCCCGTCAAGCACATTGCCGCCAGCACGGCCACCGCCCACTCCGGCGACGGCCTCCAGACAAACCACGGCATCTACGACACTGTCAGCTTCGCCTCGGCGCCAGCCGGTCGCTACCCGATAGTCTTCAAGTGGACCTACACCACCTCCTTCTACAGCGTCAGCATCGACGACGTCTATATCTGGACCTCCGCCGAGCCCTGCGACATGCCTGAAGACCCCGCCACCGTGGCTACACACAACAGCATTGCTCTCTCGTGGAGCGGCGTGGCCGACAGCTTCGAAGTGGCTATCATCGAAGGTGAATGGCAGGAACCCACGGGCGGCGTCATCGTCACCGGCAACAACTACACCTTCAACGGCCTCACGCCCAGCACTGCCTATATTGTGTGTGTCCGCTCCCTCTGCCCCATGGGCATGACGAGCGAGTGGGTGGCGGTCTCCGTGCTCACAGATCAGCAGCCCTGCCATGTGCCCACCGCCCTCGCGGTCTCCAGTATCGACTACACCTCCGCCGTCGTGACCTTCACGCCTGGCACCGAGCAGAACGCCTGGGAGCTCCACGTCACGGGTCCCAGCCTTGACCGCTACGACACCCTCGCTTCCGCCACCCACACCCTCTCGGGCCTCGCCCCGGCAATGGTCTATCAGGTGGCTGTCCGCGCCCTCTGCGGCGAGCAGCTCGCCAGCCCCTGGAGCGACACCGTCACCTTCAGCACGCTCAGCTGCGACGTTGTGCAGGGTGTCACCGTGACCGACATCACGGGCACCACGGCCCGCGTCAGCTGGACCTCCACCGGCGCCGCCTCCTACATAGTCTCCTACGGCTATCAGGGCTCAAGCCAGAACGAGGGCATCCAGGTCACCGCCAGCACCAACAGCGTGGTGCTCACTGGCCTTGACAACGAGACCAGCTACGACGTCTATGTCCGCTCGGTCTGCGCCGACGGCATCATGAGCGTCTGGAGCAGTGTGGCCAACTTCACCACCACCTCCGGCTCCGGCCCCGAACCTACCTACTACACCATCACCGTCCTCGCCAACAACAACGACTGGGGCACCGTCAGCGGCGGCGGCTCGTTCCTTGAGAACACCACCACCACCATCAGCGCCACGGCCAACCAGGGCTACCGCTTCGTGCAGTGGCAGGACGGCAACACCGACAACCCGCGCACCATCACCGTTACCGCCGACATGACCTACACGGCCACCTTCGCCGATGGTGTTGGCATCGACGAAGTGAGCCTCGACGAGGTGAGCCTCTACCCGAACCCCGCCACCAGCACCGTCACCGTGCGTGCTAACGGCATGGAGCAGGTGAGCATCATCGACCTCAACGGCCGCACCGTGATGACGCAGCGCGTCAATACTGAAACCGCCACCTTCGACCTTAGCACGCTGGCCAAGGGCACCTACTTCGTCCGCATCGTCGGCGAGCAGGCCGCCGCGGTCCGCAAGCTCGTGGTGAAGTAACCCTTACGCCAACCACGGCTCCGGCATGCCGGAAGCCGACACTCTCGGGGAGAGGCACCTCTGCGGTGCCTCTCCCTTTTTTGCGCTGACGCCTGCCCCCGTGTGGCCGCCGTCCGCCGCGCCATGTCGCCATACCTGCCGCACAGGTGTCCCCAACTTTCTTAACAAAAGTTAAAAGTGCGGTTTTCTTGCAAAATATTTTGCCAGTATCGGGAAAGTGTGTATCTTTGCATCCGATTTGAGAACGAAAATAAACAAAGAAAATAAACGTAACACGTTATGTATCTGACAAAAGAAAAGAAAGAAGAGATCTTCGCGCAGTATGGTAAATCCGCGAAAGACACCGGTAGCACCGAAGGACAGATCGCCCTCTTCACCTATCGCATCCAGCACCTCACCGAGCTCATGAAGGAGCACAAGAAAGACCAGGTCTCCGAGCGAGCCCTCGTCATGCTCGTCGGCAAGCGTCGCAAGATGCTCGACTATCTCAAGGAGAAAGACATCGAGCGCTACCGTGCCATCGTCAAACAGCTTGGCCTGCGTAAATAAAGAAAAAGGTAATAGTTTTTCATATTTATTTGGTTATGGTTGGGATTCCCGGACGTTCTGTCTGGGAGTCCTTTTTTTATGACGTTGGATATGGCTTACGCTACTGCCCTACATGCCGTGCAATAATTCCGGCTTCCTGACGTTAATAGTTATGTTATGGTAAAAGCTCTATTCGTCAACGGGAGTCCCCGTAAGAACTACAACACGGCGCAGCTGCTGCACCGTGCTATGGAAGGCGCGCAGGAGGCTGGCGCCGAGGTGGATATGGTCGATCTCTACGACCGCTCCCTGAACTACAAAGGCTGCATGAGCTGCTTCGCCTGCAAGCTGAAAGGCGGCAGGAAGGGCGTCTGCTCCTTCCCCGACGGGCTGAAGCCCGTCATGGAGAAGGCTGTCGAGGCCGACGTGCTGGTGTGCGGCTCGCCTGTCTACTGCGGCTACCCCACGGCGGGGCTCCGCGCCTTCATGGAGAGGCTGGTCTTCCCGGCGGTCAACTACTCCGACTTCGGCCACCCGCTCACGGGCAAGCCCAAGCGCTCGGCCACAATCCTCACCATGAACTGTCCCGACGAAGAGACGTACCGCGCCAACAACTACCACATCCTGATGGACGCCAGCGCCCGGCAGCTGGGTATGTTCGGCCCGACGGAGTTGCTATACAGCTTCGACACATATCAGTTCAACGACTACAGCCGCTACGACGCCGCGCAGCTCCCCGAGGAGCGCAAGGCTCGCGTGCGTGAGACCCGCTTCCCGCAGGACCTCCAGAAGGCCTACGAGCTCGGCAAACGGCTGGCTACGGAAGCAAGACAGGCGTAGGTATGTTCAGCTTAAGGTATAAGGTTACGACGAGCACCTGCGACAGCGAGGGGAGGCTGAAGCTCTATTCGGCTTTGCAGATGATGCAGGACTGCTCCGAGATGTGGATAGACAGCGTGCCGGTCGTGAAGCAGTATTTCGCCGACCAGAATATGGCGCAGCTGCTGGCCACCAGGCAGGTGGAGGTCGTCCGCGTGCCCCGGTACAAGGAGGAACTGACGGTGACGACGTCCGTCTATGACGTCAAGCCGATGTTCGGCTTCCGCAACACGTTTATCTACGATGCCGACGGGAAACCGTGCTACAAGACGTGGAGCATGGGTGCTTTCGTCGACAAGGCCGCCGGCAAGCTGAAGCGCGTCGACGATGCCACCATCGCCTCAATGGCGTTGGATTCACGGCTTGAGATGGATTATAAAGACCGCCGCATTATCCTGCCCAAAGAGGGTGGCGAAGTGCTTGAGCCGGTGCGTGTGCTGCGCGCCGACATCGACTACAACCGTCACATGAACAACGCCAACTATGTCCGTGTGGCAATGGAACTCCTGCCGGAAGGCTTCGAGGTCAAAGGCTTGCGGGTGGAATATCGTGTGGCAGCCAAGCTTGGCGACGTGCTTGTCCCTACGCTTTACCGTATCGACGGAGGCCTCATCGTCGCGCTGTCCGTCGGCAACGAGACGAGCGCAATCATAGAATTCACAGAATAGATATAAATAAAGAAAGGCAAAAATATGAAGATTATGAGAAAAACCTGTATGTTAGTTTCTCTGGCGGCGCTCATGCTTGCATTGGTCGGATGCGGCCAGCAGAAGAAGGAGACGGCCATGAAATACCGACCGTTGGGTAACACTGGTCTGATGGTCAGTGAGATAAGTATCGGATGCGGCGGTTTTGAGAAGCTCGACAGCGCCGCCTCGCTCGAGCTGATGACTATGGCGCTCGACAGCGGCATGAACTATATCGACATCTACGACGCCAACCCCAAGACGCGTTCCAATATCGGCTACGCGCTGCAGGGTAGGAGGGACGAGATGGTTATCCAGGGCCATATCGGCACCATATTCAAAGACGGGCAGCATACGCGCACACGCGACGTCGAAGAGGCCAAGGCCGGCTTCGAGGACCTGCTGGCACGTCTCGGCACCGACCATATCGAGGTGGGCATGATCCATATCACCGACAGCCACGAGGAGTGGGACGAGCTTGACGGCAGCCCCTTCCTTGACTATGTGTTCCAGCTGAAGAAAGAAGGCAAGATCAAGCACATCGGCGTCAGCAGCCACAATGCAGAAGTGGCGCTGCGTGCCGCCAAGAGCGGCTGGATAGAGGTCATCATGTTCTCCCTCAACCCCGCCTTCGACCGTCTGCGCGGCGGCGCCATCCCCTGGGACAAGGGCGCCATGGAGAACCTGCAGGGCGGCATCGACCCCGTGCGTGTGGAGCTCTACGACTACTGCGCTACGCACAACATCGGCATCACGGTGATGAAGACCTTCGGCGGCGGCGGCCGTCTGCTCGACGAGAAGGCTTCGCCCCTCGGCGTGGCTTACACCCCGGAGCAGTGCATCGCCTACTGCCTGGCCAAGCCCTGCATCAGCACCTGCATCCTCGGGGTCGACAACCTCGACGAGCTGAAGCGCGACCTCCACTGGCTCCACGCCACAGAGGCTGAGAAAGACTATTCTAATGTGGGACCGCGTACCGCTGCCGACAAGGGGGGCGACTGCACCTATTGCAACCATTGCTCGCCCTGTTCGGTGGGCATCCCCATAGCCAAGGTCAACGAGCTGCTCGACAAAGCCGGGCGCGACGGCCTCACACCTGAGCTGCAGGCGCAATACGATGCCCTGACGCACCATGCCGGCGAGTGTACCCACTGTGGCGCTTGCCTCAGCCGCTGCCCCTTCGGCGTTGATATTCCCTCGCAGATGGACAAGGCCAAAGAGGTGTTTGGGAAATAAAGAAAAAGTGCACGCCCTATCGGACGTGCCCGTTAGCATGGCGTAAGTGCCGGGGGCGTGTAGTCACAGTTTCGGCTGGAGGCTGCGGCGGTAGTCGCTGGGCGACTGGCCCAGGTGCTTTTGGCAGTAGCGGCTGAAGTAGCTCAGCGTGTTGAAGTTCATCTGGTCGGCGATCTGGGTGAGCGACAGGCGCTCGTCGTTGAGTTTCTTTTTCAGAATCGACACCGTGGCACGGTTGATGAAACTGCTTACGCTGTGGCCTGTGACGCGCTTGACGGTGGCCGACAGGTACTTTGGCGACACATTCAGCCGCCCGGCGTAGTAGCGCACCTCGCGCTCGGTACGGCAGATGCCGGTGTCGAGCAGCGCCAGGAACTGCTTGACGATGTAGGCCGTGCGGTCGCTGTGGGTCTCGGTGGGGTCGCGCTGGGCGTGAGGCTCGAAGATGTCGTACATCATCGTCAGGCAGAGGCTGCCCATCAGCTCGCGGTAGAAGAGCAGGTCGCGCTCCTCCATGCGGTCGCGCAGGCGGTGGAAGTCGGCAAGCAGGATGGCCGCCTGGCGGTCGTTAATCTTAATGACGGGGTTTTGGTTGAGGCTGATGCTGCCGCCGATGCTGTAGTTGTTCGACGGCAGGAGGCTATGCAAGAATTTGTTGTCGGCGGCGAACCACTCCACCTCCATCCCCGGTGCCGCCGCGAGGTTCTTTGCCCTGTTTGGATACGGCATCACCACCAGGTCGTTCTTCACGATGTGGTAGCAGCGCTCGTTGAACACGAAGCTCCCTTCGTCCGCCGTGCACAGCAGGTGCATGCAGGTGTGCCCCAGCTCCGGCGCATTCATCGCCAGAAAATCCGTCGAATATAGAAAGTCAATCCTCATTGAAAATTTTCTATCAACTTTGATATACCATATAGAGGTATGTTATCCATCCATTCCTGCTGCTCGAATGGAAGCATTGACAATCGTACTCCCTTCAATTCTGGATTTTTTTCTGTGAACACGCGGAGCGATTTTGAATGGACGTTTTTCTCAGCTTTTACCTCTATGGGTATAATCTGGCTTTCGGTTTGGATAATGAAATCCACCTCCACTTGTGAGTCATTGGTGGAATAGTAGTGGATGGGCACTTCTGATGTTATCAACTGTGATAATACATATTGCTCCGACAATGCCCCTTTGTATTCGGAAAACACATTGTCACCCAACAACATCTCCTTGGCAGACACATCCATCAACGCTCCGAGAAGTCCAACATCGTTCATATATAGCTTAAAAACTGCAGGTTCTTCATAGAAACGTAGAGGTCTGGCCGGTTTGTTGATACGGGTAATCTTGTATATTAACCCTGCATCTATCAACCATTGTATTGATGCCAGGAAATCGTTTGCGCGGCTACCTTGTTTTACATCGGAATATTTAAACTTCTTATTTTCCTTGGCCAGTTGCTGAGGTATTGCGTCCCACACCATAGCGATACGTTCTGCCTCACTGCGCGAGGTATGCTTGGAGAAGTCTCTGCGGTAGTCCGACAGTATCTGTTTCTGAATCTTTCTTACCTCGTTGGGTTTCCCGGTTTCGGCAAATTCCTTCACGGCTGCAGGCATTCCTCCTACATAATAGTATTTACGAAGCATCTCAATAAAGAAACTATTGAGGGAGCTTGCCGTCTTCATATCGCCGTTATGCAAGATTTCGGCTGCCTGCCTATTGCCCATAGCCAACACGAACTCCGCAAGCGTCATAGGGTAGAGGTTCAGCATATCCACCTTCCCTACAGGGAATGATGCACCTTGATGCAGAGAAATCCCCAAAAGAGAGCCAGCCACCACAATATGGTATTGGGGTGCATCCTCGCAGAAATATTTCAGCGCGGTCAGAGCACGTGGATATTCCTGCACCTCATCGAGAAAAACCAGTGTCTTTTCAGGAATGATATCCACCCCTGACAAAACAGATAAGGCTGTCACCATTCGACTGGAGTCAAAATCCCTGAATACTTCCTCTATCTGATCTGCTCTCTCGCAGTTGATATAGGCTGTTTTTTCATATTCTCTCCGTCCAAACTCCTTCAATATCCAGGTTTTCCCAACTTGACGTGCTCCATTCAGAATAAGAGGCTTTCTATGGGTATTATGCTTCCATTTTAATAAATCATTGTATATTAGACGTTCCATTGTTATTGACTACATTTTTTTTGATGATTATCGAGTGCAAAAATACATTTTTTTGGACGAACAACAAAGAAAAAAATACATTTTTTTGGACGAAATGCATATCTTATTGACTTCCCCTGAAATTGGTTGACGGATTTGGGATGGTTAAACTGAATCGGTTTACATTGTTTGCTTCATATCCCTGATCTGGTTTACGCCATCACGATTTTGGTTTACACTTTGCGTCACATTCACCTGTTTTGGTTTACAGCCGTCCTGTTTTGGTAGACATTGTCAAGGTCGGGTGGCTCTCGTTTGAATTCTATGCGGTTGGTATTGGCTATATTTGATAATCCTTGTTGTTATATTCTTACATGTATGAAGGTCTGTGATGCGAGGGGAAGAGTGTTTCGCTGTCGGTGATGGCGTCCAGCCAGATGTCGGTTGTAATGTCGATTTGGGCATTGCTGAGGTCGGCACCGGAGAAATCTGCATCCTTCACCTCGCAGCATTCTATCTCTGCGTTGCTTAAATCGGCATTGCGTAGGTTGGCTCCAGTAAGGTTACAGAATCCTATATAGGCGTCGGAGAGGTTGGCACCTTCAAGGTCGGCATTGCTCAGGTCCAATTCGTCGAGGAAAGCCGTGCTGAGGTCGTCGGTGCAGCCTTGCTCCTCTCCAAGCCTGGCGATCACTTCTCCCTGCATGTTCCTGATTACGATAGGTTGTTCCTGCATATTTTCTTCATATTATAATATTATACATCGTCCTGGGTCAAATCCGTTAGTTCTATGTTCTCCATGAGAGACGTACCCCAACTGGTTAGAAATGACACGTGTGTCGCCAATCTGTGCGTCGATATTCCTATGCGAGTGGCCGTAAATCCAATAGTCGATGCCTGACTCTGCGATGTAGTTGCCCAATTCCACAGTAAAAGCACCATTTATCAGGCTGTCGCGGAACTCAAGAGCGGTGCATAGTCCTGTCGGCACATGATGTGTGAGCACAATCTTGAACTTTGCAATACTCTCTGAGACGGCCTTCTTCACAAACTGCAGGCAGCGCTCATGCTCAAGGTTGAAGGTGTCGGACGAAAGACGGTGGCCGTTGTATTTGATTCGGTAAAAGTCACTCACGCCCCTCTCTGTCAGATAAGAGTTTTCGGGTTTGATATAAGCCCAAAGGGTAGAGACAATGATATCGACTTCACCCATATTGACAACTCCATTATAGTATGCATGCACGTTTGGTCGTATCTGCTTGCAGTAGCCGTCGGGAATGGTGGCGAGGTCATAGTGCCCGTAGAAATCGTGGTTGCCAAAGCATACAATCACCCGTTGATAGTGTTCCGAGGCCCAATTCCAGAATTCATACCGTGAATAGGTGTCCTCTTTCGAATCGGGGAGGTCGAGATAGGCGGTGTCGCCCGCAACGAGCAATATGTCGCCCGTCACCTCCAACGGATGCTCCGCAAGATAGACACGGTTCTCTGGAAATTCCAGGTGCAGGTCGCTAACAAATTGTATTTTCATGGTTCCAATATCTGTGCCATACGTTCAAACGCACGGATGTATAATTTATAGTTCCGGCTGTCGGATACGTCAAGCAGGTCATTCAACAAGGGGCTCTCCTCATTCTTTGCCAGTTCTCCTCGTAACATTTCTGCATAGAAGTGTCGGTGCTCATCGGACAGTATTTTTTTTAGGTCGGCAGCCATCCATTCTGCACCAGCCACAATGACGTCAAATCGTTCTGTATTGGTGTCCACCTCAGGAGGCAGCCCGTCGTGTGCCAATGCGTAAGCAACGTAGACATTCTGTAACAGAAAAGCCATGTCGGCGGCGTCTTTCTTGGTCTTCATCCGTCGGTCGTTCCAGGTATCCAGTTTGATTAGGAACTGACCGCTGAGTGATGCCAGCCGAAAAGCGAAGTCTCCGTCTACCGTCACTTTGTCAGCCGCCCGCATCACATCCTCAAAACAGCGCACCGACATCACGGGCGATCCCTCTGGTGGCCAAGCCACTTGGTCTTCTTCGGCTATTGCGCCAAACGGCACAATGTCCACCTCGAAACGGATGCGTCCATTGCTTCCCAGATAGTAGAAACGTTGTTTCTCCCGGGCTTTCTCGAAGTGGTTCTGCAACAAGATGCTTGTCAGCCTCTCATACTGGTTCCAGTCTTGCAGCATCACCGCCACATCCAAATCCATCGTGCGTCGAGGTACGTTTGTCACATCCAGCAGTCGCAACGCAATGTCGCGGGCCGCTGCACCCACCACAAACACCTCAGCACCCAACTGTCTATAGCAGCCAGCTAAAACCTGCAGCGTCTCAGCCATCAGGTCGTTTTGAAGCTCCTCCTTGCGAATTGTGTATTCCATAGTTTCTTATAGTTGTGGCTTGATGCGTTCAGCCGTTTCACGACATCGGTCGTCGTTGGTGGCCAACAGGTCGGCATACACCACCAGTAATGGCGTACCTGCAGTTTGCCAGAAGCGTTTGTAGACGAATATCTCGCCTTGTCGATTTGGTATCATACGACCTGTGGCAATCAGACCGTCGGCATTGTCAGCAGTATAGATGTCCCATCGTTCGGGTAGAATGTGGCCATCCAGCAGGGCGGCTGCCGGCTCTCCACCCCAGCACATCGTTTCGGGCAGCTGGATAGATTGCCACTGATCCCGCACCGCTGGCGAGAGGAATGTGAAACGGCTGATAAGAAGTTTGGGCTTCATCGTTTCTGCATAGCCATGTGTCCAATGATCTATCAGCGACTGACGTTTGCGGAGCAGTCTCGTTTTGCCATCATCGACAATAAAACCACGATTGGTGAGGTCTGTCAGCGTGCTGTGCACCGCTCCTACGGAAACGCCCGCCGCAGAGGCAATTTCGCGGATGGTTTTACCTACATTTTCCTTGTTTTGAAGCAGGTAAAAGATAATTAGGGTCTCTGTTTTTTGCATATTTTGTTCATTAATTACCTGTTGTTCAAAATTTTTGAACATGCAAATATTTTGAACAAACACGCTGCAAAAATACACAAAATAAATAAACTACGCAAATAAAATACAATTATTACTTTAAAATTTCATCAGCATCCTACGCGATTCCCACACGGCCCGCACCTCGTAGTCATTGAAAAAACGTATGGAAATCTTATTGCTCATTGTCATTAAATATATTCATGCAGCCCAATATTCACTAACTATTCAATGTCGAGGGCGTCGGTCAGTTCTTGTTTGAATTCTATGCGGTTGGTCTCTGTCATATTTGATAATCTTTGCTGTTCAATAAATATTCTGACGCAATGACGATTGACTCTGTGCTGTATTACTATCGGTTGTTGTAGAACAACCAATTAATGATACATGGGTAATCATGGAGTGTCTATTTCAATCGAAAACACGTTGAACGACATGTGGAACCACAATAGGCTCAATAGAATGTTGTTTTTCTTCATAATCATCATCCCATTGAAATTCAACCATCACAATGTTTTTACATTTATATGTAGGGCTAACTCTATATATAATTGGCTGATTGGACGGTAATATATCTATTTTTCCAATGGGAGAGACTGCGTCAATGTGTTCTTTGGGAAGATGTATCACAACATTTTTCGCTACACATTTCCCTTCATTAATAACGGAAAAATGATAATACTTGCCCTCGCCTTGATAGAGAAACTCCCCTTTAATAATTGCTTTCTTTTTGTCTTCTTCCTCTTTTTTGTGTTTGGCTATTTCTATTCTTTTTGTTTCGATATCCATTTGTTTCAATGGTTTGTCAAACTTGAAATAACTAATGGCATTCCAAATAATTGAAATTAGAGAAATGCCGATTGCAATAATGCTGAGTACGTCGCTTGTTTCCATTATATAATTTTTTTTTTTCATTATACCATAAAGTATTACGGTAGATCTACAATAGTAGAAATTTTGTATACTTACATAACCCACTGCGGCCATCAGCGGGATGAGGCTCAATCTACAATAGTAGAAATTTTGTGTGGTTTTACACCTGACCATTTTTTATTAATACGGCGGATATGATCTACAATAGTAGAAATTATGTGTAGTTTTACATCCAAGTGGATCTATGACCACAACAACCACGCATCTACAATAGTAGAAATTTTGTGTGGTTTTACACCATGCTTTCAAATTCAGTGGCAAAAATACTAATCTACAATAGTAGAAATTTTGTGTGATTTTACACCAACATGTAGCACCGCCCGAAACAACGATATATCTACAATAGTAGAAATTTTGTGTGGTTTTACACCATGCGGCGCAGGTGTTTGTTCATGGTCTTATCTACAATAGTAGAAATTTTGTGTGGTTTTACACCACGAGACGAACACAAACATTTATTAACCTAATCTACAATAGTAGAAATTTTGTGTGGTTTTACACCGAAGAGGCGGTTGCCGTTGGTCTTGCTCTGATCTACAATAGTAGAAATTTTGTGTGGTTTTACACCCGCTCGCCTGCTCGTGTGCTTCAACGACAGATCTACAATAGTAGAAATTTTGTGTGGTTTTACACCGGAGCCTCACCACACCGCAAGAGCGGAGGTATCTACAATAGTAGAAATTTTGTGTGGTTTTACACCATACTTTGGGTATATTGCTGTGTATATTATTATTACACGTGTAATGCCGCCACAATTCTGGGTGGTGTGGTATGTCATTTCAAAGAACTCACTTGGTTTTATTTTTCAATCACACCATTTTCTGCGCATATTGCAGCCATTCTTTGTTGCTGATGGCCAGCTTCAATCTCGACAAGTCGTCCGAGTGCTTAATCTGGTCGATAATCCACAATCCCTTCCGAGCGATGTTATATGCGCCATTCGCATCGGCATTTTCCGGCAGGTTCTTCCCGCATTTGCGGCTGTCGAAGAACTCTCCGTTGGCATTCATTACTGGAGAAATCAGATAGTCGGTATCTGTTCCCGTTATGCTGTTGCGCATTTGCAAGGTCAGATGCAGCAGATGCAGCAACTCTTTGAAGAATGCTGCATCACTCTGAGAGCAAATCTTCTCCAAGAGGTTGCCATCAATGCCGATGTTGTGTTTAGCAAGCAGCTCCTTAAACTTGTCTGTCAAATCGAACTCTTCGCTCACGAAGTTATTGTTCTGCTTCGGGTCTCGTTTTGTCTCGATGCGGGTGCCATAGGTGCAAAGCGTCCATTGTGTTCTTGTGTCGGCAGCCTTTGTGGTGAAGTCGTCATAATCAAATGTGAACTCAAACAACACTTTCTTCGCGTTGTAACGGATGCTTTTGAACTTGCCGAAGAAGGCTTTTGCCTTTGCCATATTCTCGTAGCGGGTATCAAGCAGATTGACGAAACCTGTTGTGGGGTCCATCTTGCTGGTGTTCCAGGCGGGAATGTAGAAAAGGAAACCACTCTGTTTCCCCATCTTTTGGAAACTCTCGAATTTGTTGGTGAATTGGTAGGCATTAAGCACACCACCCAATTCTGCAGCATCACACTGCTTGTCCACCAGATAGTTCAGTTTATCAATCAGCATCTTCTCGAATTTCTGGTACACCTGTTTCTCCACCTTCTGACGTCCACGCATAAATCCCATGTTCAAATCCTCAAGTACCACAATGGCGTTGTATTTCACCATTAGCTGGGCAATCTTGTGGATCACCTGGCTCATGTAGCCCTCTTTCAGTTCCTTGATGTTCTCTATCTCCATCCAGCTGCGGCGGGCCTCTTCACGCTTACCCTCTTTTGCATCCAGCAAGTCGTGATAATTGGTGCGGTAGGTGTTTCCGTTGTATTCGTTCACAATCTCGTTCAAGGAGTATTGTTCGACGATGTTTCCCTTCAGGTCAATCAACGACAGGTACAGCAGATGCCTTTCACCTCGGTCAATACCGATAATATGAGTGGCTTTGGAATCTTTCAGGTAGGCGTTCACCACAGGGTTGATGTTGTTGAGCCCGATAGCCTTGTAGTTCACAGTTATAGGCACATGCAACTGGAATTTGTCAACCGTATAGCGGCGGTCTTTTATCAGGTCGTAAGCAAAGACACTCTCTTTCTTCTTGTTCTGGGTGTTCTTGTTTGCTATTGGATGGTTGGCCGGATGGGTCGGCTTGTCGACCTTGATGCTATGCTTGCGGAAGAACACCTCGGCGCCACCGTTGAGTTTATAAACCACATCGGCCAGATTGCGCTCGTCGAAGAGCATCTTCCAATATAGCGTGTGCATGTTGGGCGTGCCTTTGCTGTAGGGCGAGAAGTCCTTGTTGTAGATTTGGAAGAGATAGAGTTTGCCCTCCTCGACCAACTGGTTGATGTAAGAGACCGATACATTAGTAAAAGAAAGGGAATAGAACAAGGAGTCGACCTCCGAATAGAACTCGGCCAGATTGTTGTAGTAGGTTTTGTTGGAAAAATGAATGTTGAAGAAGGAGTTCCATTCTTCGTGCTGCGACAAGAAAAACTTATAAAATGCAATCAGTTTCTGCAAGTCGTCTTTGTCCGTCTTGAAGGATTCTGTCTTTTTTATTTTCAGTATCTCTTCGGGAATCTTTATCTTTTGCTGCCACGAATTGGAGAAAGCGATGCGGGGCAGTTGCTGGCTAATCTGCCCCAATTGTTTGTAAACCATTTTCTCATAGCAATCACCTTCGGCCACCAGATATTCCGGCAGGAGAACACGACTATGTCGTTTGTTGATGATAGCCAGATAATAGTTGCCCTCTTTTCTCAACAGGGTGCATGTGTTGTCCACCTCTTTGTTCAGGTCCCAGCCGGCAAGCAGAGTGGAATTGTCGAAGTTGACTTTAATCTTTTCCTCCGAGTAGGGCTTGCTGGTCATGCGGTTGCGCACCATATTGTACAACGGGGTGATGTCGTTGAGCATCTCCCACAAAGGCGTGAACTCGCCATAGAACTGGCTATCTTTCTCGCTTTCGGAGCCGCTGCCCAATAGCGGCTTCACAAAATGCTGCAAATCTTTGATGGCATCAAGCAGATTCTTTATCTTCTCGACGTTCTTCTTGTCCTGTGAGAGGGCTTTCCCTTTGGGGTATTCTGTATTGAGCAGCGCTTTTACATCAGTATAGGCGTTTTCAATCCTTGCGAAATGATTCAGCTTTTGGCCATTCCCATTGTCTTCGGCTCCCATCTGGGCGAAATACGCCTCAACGGGTTTGAAATCATCCACTTTGGCTTGCATCATACGATTGATGTCGGCAATGGAGAAACTGTCAATGCCCTTCAGGGTTTTGGCAACTCTTTCGTCATACTTTTCTCCGCTTTCATTTCTCTTTACGGGAGTGCGGGATTTCAAGTCCTCCTCGATTGCGGCCTTGATGAGAGACCAACTGCCGAAATGCTTCTGCGAGATGTCGGTCAGCTGCAAATCATTGGGGATGTAGATGTGAGCAAGGTCATAGTCGCCGATATTATGCAAAAGGGCTTTCAACGAGTGATCGCCCTCGAAAACATGCTCTCTAAGGTCCTGATAGCATTTTTCGATGCCTTGCAGCATCTCGTTGTCGGAATTAAATTCGTCGGGCAACCACGAGATGGCATTGCGCTCACTAAGAATCTGTTTAAACAGAGGCTTCAGTTTGGGCAAACGTTTTGTTTTGTCCTTTTGCTGCTGATTGTACAGATTCACGTATTCATTCAAACCCTGAATCTTGGTTCCGTCATCAAGCACCATACCTCCAATAATGGCATTGTATACGTCAATCTGATTCTGGGTCAACACCATGGAAAAATAAGGCAGTTTGAACAGCTCCGGAATTTCATTCACATTCAGGTAAGGTTCCATCTCCTTGTACAACACACCAAAATGTTGTGCAACTTCGCTTGCGGCAATTTTCTCAAACACATCCATGTTGTCGATGAACTTTGGAAGGTTCTCGTCAATCATTCGGTGGGCGATGGACGTTGTCTTGCTGTCCGGAACATACATGTTCCTGCGGTTTTCGTGGAAACCGGAGAAGTATACCGTGAAGTCGTTGAATTGAGACAAATCCTGTATGATTCCTTCTTGTATCTTGCGAATCTCATCCGCACTCAGATTCTCATTGTCTTTCTGCGAAATGATGTAATCTTCAAATAAGGGTGTGGTCACAAACTCGGCCAAATCCTCACGAATAAGTTCCTTCCCAAACAATCTGCCGTATTGCCTGTCTTTCTTGAAGCAATCCGAAATCTGCTTTCGCAGCGTCTCTTGCACCTTAGACAAATCGTCTTTTCGCTTCGGGGTAGACGTAGGAAGATGATATAGGCGATAGAATTCGTTCAGAGAATCCTCCCAAACCGACCTTTGCAGATCATCTAATTTTCGCTCATAGTCGTTCAGGATGCGCTCGATGAACGCCTTATGATACTCGTCGATAACCTTCTTCACGGACTTGTAGCCAACAGCACGCTGATTGTCTCTTTCGAGAATACCGTTCTTTTCGATGTTTTCCTGCGTCTTCCCAACGGGCTTCAACTCAAAGCGCAAAGTTTTTGATAAAGAATATAAATTGGTGAATTGCGTAAGGTCGTTCATGTTGTACTACAATTGAGTTGCTCAATGAAATGTTATTTATTTTAGATTGCAAAGATACGCATTTTTTCTTGAATGACAAAATAAAAATATTAGTAATTGACTGCCTCCTCACACCTCATGGCGAGGTCAGGGAAACACGCGAAAACATCATCTTCCAGTTCCGGTTCCCTAAGCATATCGGCAAAATCCTCATAGTGAGCATGCTGCGCAACGAACACCTCTCCATCCTCTCTTTCCTCAAGTCCTACCGAAAACTCTTTAAGCCTCATAGAATGAACAACTTCAACAAGGAATCAATCCGATGGCATCATCACAATAACAGTATCACAATTAAAAAAAAGGATATCAATCACCGCTTTATATACTATATAACTAATTAATAATTAATAATATATATAAAGAATAGGGGATTTGTGACCCCTCAAAAAATAAACTGTGATACTGTTATTGTGATTATCAAAAGCAAATCATTTCACCTAAAAAGCAAACAAACAATGAAATACGACATCACCAAACCCTCAGCTCCCAAGCTATCAACACTCGTAAACGGGACAAAAAGCATCCAAATCCTCTTCTAAAAGGCCACAAAACACCCTCCGCACCCCTCCTTCCAGCACCTTTCACCCTCCTCAGCACTCACCTTCGCACTCCCGAAACTCACCCCTAATCCCTCATTCCTGAGCCTCTTTTGTGCCAATCAGACCACTCTCCCCGCCGAAATTAAGGTGTCCCCATCCTAAACCTTGACCCATTATCACTCTTAACTTTTAACTTTTAACTTTTAACTTTTAACTCCTAACTCTTAACTCTTAACTTTTAACTCTTAACTCTTAACTCATAACTCTTATCCCCCTGTCCCACCCCTCGTCCACCAAGCCCTCGCCATCGCCCAGAAGGTGGAACGACAGATCCTTCAAAAAGGGATTCGCAAGAGCCTCGTAGGAAAAAAAGGTCGCAAAGGCCTCGTAGAGAATAAGTCAACAACGAAGTAAACAACCAATTTCTTACAATTACAGTTCTTACAATTAAAAAAAAGGTACCCCTGATTTCAAAAACCCTTCTTTATAATACTTATAAATAATTAATAAATAATACTTATAAATAATTAATAATTAGATATATATAAATAAGAAAAGGGGTGAAATGAAAAAATGATACCCCTCAAAAATAAACTGTAAGAACTGTAATTGTAAGATTTCAAGAGCAACAGATTTACCTAAAAGGCGAACAAACAATGAAATACGACATCACCAACCCCTCTGCTCCCAAGATGCCAACCCTCGGAAAAGGCACAGAATGTATCAAAATTCTCCTCTCACAGGCCTCAAAAGACATGCGTGAACCCCTCGTTCCGATGCTTTCCCCCCCCTCTTGGAGCACATGTAAGCGGTTCTGAATTTCAGTATCCCGACCTCTCTTGGAAGGAACTTTGTGGCCAAATGGCCAACCTCGTGGCCGAATCCGGGGGTAACAAAGGCTATTTTTAAACCATGTAGAGGCCATCTGTCGCGATTCCTTATAACCTCTAAACGGCTACTAAACGGCTACTAGACGGCTACTAGACGGCTACTAGACGGCTAGTAGACCTACTGAAGACGGCCACAAGACGGCCACCGCCCACTAGTCTTGAATCTTGAATCCTGTGCCGCAGGCTGCGAACACCTATGAATATTAATCAAAGGAAGTGAGTCAATCCTGAATCTTGAATCCTGAATCTTGAATCTTGAATCTTGAACCTTGAACCTTGAACCATTAACCCCACCTAAACGGCTACTAAACGGCTACTAGACGGCCACAAGACGGCCACCGCCCACTAGTCTTGAATCTTGAATCCTGTGCCGCAGGCTGCGAACACCTATGAATATTAATCAAAGGAAGTGAGTCAATCCTGAATCTTGAATCCTGAATCTTGA